>Ga0307375_10000365_pt1 | contig 59206 bp, 58 predicted proteins | sample TR1MG_FD_202531 | JGI IMG/M metagenome (GOLD analysis project Ga0307375, IMG submission 202531) | Soil microbial communities from Risofladan, Vaasa, Finland - TR-1 | ecosystem: Environmental > Terrestrial > Soil > Coastal area > Acid sulfate soil | place: Finland: Risofladan, Vaasa | collected... | reverse complement strand
TCTCGTATGCCCACGGACGCATTGGTGCCGTCGGCCGTGTCACGGAAGCCGCCTCGCCCAGCCCCAAGCCGATTGAATTTGGCAACGTGGGCGACTATTGGGCGAACGAGGGTTGGTTGGTCGAGGTGGATTTCAAACAGGCACGCCGTCCGCTGCAGCCAAGTGCCCACATCGAAGCGATCGGCCCAATGCTCCCGGAACGCAACTCACCCCTGCAGAAAAACGGCAACGGCAATCAGGGCTGCTACCTGGCCGGCATCTCCGATGCTCTCGGCCACCTGCTGATGGCGCTGCTGGGCATGCAGCAGGTGCGCGAGATCGATCAGCCCGCTCCGTATCTGATCGACCATGAGCCCAATGCCCAGGTACTGGACGATATCCACCGCATCGAGGCAGACCCGTCGATCCCGGAGACCCAGCGCCTCCAGCTCGCCAAGGCCCGCATCGGCCAAGGCTTCTTCCGCAAACAGGTGATCCTGCTCGACGGCGCCTGCCGCGTGACCGGCGTCACCGACGCCCGCCTGCTGATCGCCAGCCACATCAAACCCTGGCGCGAAGCCAACAACGCCGAACGCCTCAGCGGCTACAACGGCTTGCTGCTCTCGCCCCACATCGATGCCCTGTTCGATGAGCAGTTCATCACCTTCGAAGACGACGGCCGGATGCGGGTGCACCCGTCGCTGTCGCGCGACGTGCTTGATCGATGGTCGATTGATCCTAATAGGCGAATTGAGAAGTTTCGGCCTGAACAGACGCCATTCCTTGCACATCATCGCGAGCTATTTGCTCGAAAGACAATCCGCCAAGTTTGATACGAAGTTTGCTTGGAAAGGCAGGCTCGTGGCTGTGAACGTTAGATCGGAGTAGTTGAAGCATCTCCGGGCACATCAGGGCAGAGCCCTCTCCTACGCCGCCAACACCGCCAACTCGATCCTATACCCCACTGCATTTAGTGCAGACTCCACCTGCTCCAGCTTCGAGCTATGCCGCAGATCAAGCAGGCGATCGACTTGCGGCAGGTGCACGTCGAGCAGGCGGGCCAGATCGGTCTTGCGCAGCCCCTGGGCTTGCATCGCCTGATACAGGCCAATCTTGGCCACCGCCAGCGGCGGCAGGTCGACCAGTCGCTGGCCGCGCTTGCGTTCGCCGGGCACCGGGATGGCGCGGCGATCCTGGATGTACATCTGCAGCGTAGTCTCGATGCCGTCCACGGCTTCGCGCAGCGCTTCGTCCTCGCTGGCACCCACGCTGGAAAACTCCGGCAGGTCCGGACACGTCACCATCACCGCACCCTCGACACGGGTCAGCTTGACCGGGTATTTCATCGTCACTCCTTCGCTTCTGCTTCGTGCGGCGTCGCTCACAGGCCCAGGTCTTTCAGGATCTTTCTGCGCAGCGGCTCGGGTATCTCTTTCGATCCATGCGATGGGAATACTGAAGTTCGCCCCCTGTACCGCGCCATCAGGTGGCTGCCTTTGCCGGGCTCGAAACTCACGCCCTGCCGCCTGAGCCATCGCTGGAACTCGCTGTATTTCATCGCCACATCCCTGTCGGCACGAACTCAGCATAGCAACATTTCTGTTGTAAGCACCATAAATGTTGCATTGATCATTTCCAGCATCGATCCGAGGTCGCCAGACCTTCGCCCGCGCAGCGGGCGCACCCGGTGCGAGCCAGGATGGCCCGCTGCTCTTCCCGGGGCCCCTGTGCGGCGGTGAGCTGAGGTCGACAGGCCGCGCAGCGGCTCGAAAGCTCTTCGTCTGCAAGCCATGCTACAGCGACGAGGCAACGAGGACGAAAGGCGTGGACCCCAGCCTGCGCTGGGGTGACGGATAGGAGCCATTCCCGCGAGTACCGGCCCCTCACCCTCCTTCGACTAGCTCAGGACAGGCCAAGCCTCTCTCCGCAGGGGAGAGGGGGCAAAAAATACCGGCAAGGCGCCCCGCGCCTTACCCCAGCAACACCCGGTTCATCCGCTGCACGAACGCCGCCGGGTCCGGCAATTGCGCGCCGGCCGCGATCTCGGCCTGCTCCAGCAGCAAGGTGGCCAGATCCTTGGCCTTGGCCTCGTCGGCTTCGGCCTCGACGCGCTTCAGCAAGGCATGCTGCGGGTTGATCTCCAGCGTGGGCTTGTTCTCCGGCATGTCGTGGCCGGCTTCGCGCAGCAGGCGGGTCAGGTGCGGGGCCATCTCGTAGTCGCTGAGGGCTAGGCAGGACGGCGAGTCGGTGAGGCGGGCGGACACCTTCACCTCGCCCACGCGATCGCCCAGCAGGTCCTTCAATTTCTTCAGCAACGGCTCGGCGGCCTTGCTGGCTTCTTCCTGCTTCGCCTTGTCGGCCTCGTCCAGCGGCAGCTCACCCTTGGCCACGTTCTGGAGTTTCTTGCCGGCATATTCGCTGAGGCTGCCCAGCATCCACTCGTCGATGCGGTCGGACATCAACAGCACTTCGATGCCCTTGGCCTTGAATGCTTCCAGCTGCGGACTGCCCAGCGCCGCCGCGTAGCTGTCGGCGGTGATGAACCAGATGGTGTCCTGGCCCACCGCCATGCGGCCGATGTAGTCGTCGAACGAGACGGTCTGCGCGCTGCCTTCGCTCGGCGTCAACAAGGTGCCGGTGGAGGCGAAGCGCAACAGCTTGGCGATGCGCTCGCGGTTGTTGGCATCCTCGCTGATGCCTTCCTTGAGCGTGTTGCCGAACGCCTGGTAGAAGGTGGCGAACTTTTCCGGCTCGTCCTTGGCCAGCTTCTCGATCAGGTCGAGCACGCGCTTGACGCAGGCGCCCTTGATGCGCTCGAGCTGGCGGTTCTGCTGCAGCAGTTCGCGGCTGACGTTGAGCGGCAGGTCGTCGGCGTCGACTACGCCGCGCACGAAGCGCAGGTAGTTCGGCAGCAGTTCCTCGGCCGCGTCCATGATGAAGACGCGCTTGATGTAGAGCTTGAGACCCTTGCGCTCGTCGCGGCCGCCCATCATCAGGTCGAACGGCGGCTGCGAGGGGATGTACAGCAGCGTGGTGAAGCTCTGGCTGCCCTCGACGCGGTTGTGCGTCCACGCCAGTGCGTCGTTGAAATCGTGGCCGAGCGACTTGTAGAAACCCTGGTAGTCGTCGTCGCTGATGTCGGCACGGGGCTTGGCCCACAAGGCGGAGGCGTCGTTGGCAGTTTCCCATTCGAGGGCGGGTGCCTCCTCGCCATCCTTCTTCGGAGTCTCCTTCGGGATGCGGATCGGGAAGGCGACGTGGTCGGAGTACTTGCGGATCAGCGAGCGCAGCTGCCAGCCCTTGAGGAACTCGTCCTCGTCGGCCTTCAGGTGCAGGGTGACCGAGGTGCCGCGCTCGGCCAGCTCGACCGGCTCCAGCGTGTACTCGCCCTTGCCGTCGCTTTCCCACTTCACGCCCTCGCCGGCCGGCGCGTCGGCACGACGGGTGACGACGGTGACCTTGTCGGCCACCACGAAGGCGGAATAGAAGCCCACGCCGAACTGGCCAATCAATCGTGCATCGGCCTTCTGCTCACCGCTCATTGCCTCCAGGAAACGGCGGGTGCCGGAGCTGGCGATGGTGCCGATGTTCGCCACCACCTCGTCGCGGGTCATGCCGATGCCGTTGTCGTGCACGGTGACGGTGCGGGCCGCTTCGTCCCAGCTCACGTCGATGTGCAGCTCGCTGTCGCCGGCGGACAGCCCGGGGTTGGCGATGGACTCGAAGCGCAGCTTGTCGCAGGCATCGGAGGCATTGGAGATCAGCTCGCGCAGGAAGATCTCCTTATGCGAGTACAGCGAGTGCGTGACCAGGTGCAGTACCTGGGCGACTTCGGCTTCGAATTTGCGGGTTTCGGCAGGTGCGTTCATGGGTGGCAACTCTTGTCAGGCTGAAAGAACAAATGGCGGAACAGGCAAGCCGCCGGCAGATGCCGGCCCCTCACCCTGCCCCCCCCCACGCGTCTCCACGAGGGCGAGGGTGCAATGTGTCGGTCATGCCGCGCGATACCCGTCGGCGCGGCCATGCACGGGTCACTCCTCCATGCCGGACCGCAAGACGAATGACCCCGCACCATGCGACGCGACACAGGACGAGGCGAAGCATGGCGCTGGCCACCGGCAGTCACGCGGAAAACCGCGCCCACGGCAGCCAGCAGTTATTCGGGGCGGCGAGCGGGAGTTTCAAGGGGCGCGGCGCGATGCGCATGCCTGTCGGACGGGATCATCCGACGGATGTTTTCCGCAAACCCTGCCGCAGGCGACGCCAGCCGGCAGCCCATAGAATATCCGCATGACCTATCGCGGCCGCTTCGCCCCTTCCCCCACCGGTCAATTGCATTTCGGCTCGCTGGTGGCGGCCGTCGGCAGCTGGCTGAGCGCGCGGCACGCCGGTGGACAATGGCTGCTGCGGATGGAGGACATCGACCCCACGCGCGAAGTCGCCGGCGCCGCCGCCGGCATTCTCGCCGCGCTGCCGGCCTTCGGCCTGGTGGCCGATGCGCCGCCGCTGTTCCAGTCGCAGCGCCGCAGCGCGTACGCCGCGGCGTTCGAGCAGCTACGCACCGCGGGCATGGCCTTTGCCTGCTGGTGCAGCCGCAGCGAGCTGGCGCTCGACGGCGGCATGCACCGCGATGGGCAATGCATCGCACCGGCCAACCCGGATCGCCCGCCGGCGTGGCGCCTGCGCGTGCCGGATATCACGATCGATTTCCACGACGCGCTGCAAGGCCCGCAGCGCGAACATCTGCGCCAGAGCGTGGGCGATTTCGTGATACGCCGGGCCGATGGCACCTATTCGTACCAGTTGGCCTGTGTGGTGGACGATGCGTTCCAGGGCATCACCGAAGTGGTCCGCGGCCACGACCTGCTCGGCTCCACGGCGCGACAGATCTGGCTGCAACGCTGCCTCGGGCTGCCCACGCCGGCATACCGGCACCTGCCGCTGGTGCTCGATGGCGACGGCCGCAAGCTGTCGAAATCCGGCCAGGCCATGCCGGTCGACCCGGCCAGCCCGTTGCCGGCCTTGCGTCGGGCGCTGGCTTTTCTGCAACTGCCGGTACCCACTGGCATGATCGACGCGCACGGTTTGCTGGCGCAGGCACTGGCCGGTTTCGACCCCGCCCTTTTGCCGCAATGCAGCGGTCGTTCTATTGTCTGAACCGCTATAAAAGAAACCGTGCACCGGCTCGCTGCAACGACGAATTGCAGCACTCATTTGCGATGCTGCCCGGCATGACACGCCCCTCTTGCTTCACCACACAGGAGATTCACAACATGACTCAGCGCACGGCATTGGTTACAGGCGGTACCGGTGGCATCGGTAGCGCAATCATTCGCTACCTGGCCGGCCAGGGTCATCGCGTTGCCACCAATTACCGTGACCCGGCCAAGGCTGAGGCGTGGCATCAGGCGATGGCGAAGGAAGGTATCGACGTGTGCATGGTGCCCGGCGACGTATCCGATCCGGTCGCCTGCGAGGCGATGGTGCGGGCGATCGAGGAAAAATGCGGGCCGATCGAGATCCTGGTCAACAACGCCGGCATCACCCGCGACTCCACCTTCCACAAGATGACTTACCAGCAGTGGATGGATGTGATCAACACGAACTTGAACGCCTGCTTCAACGTCACCCGCCCGGTGATCGAGGGCATGCGCGCACGCAAATGGGGCCGCGTCGTGCAGATCAGCTCGATCAACGGCCAGAAGGGCCAGTACGGCCAGGCCAACTACGCCGCCGCCAAGGCCGGCATGCACGGCTTCACCATCTCGCTGGCGCAGGAGAACGCGAAGTTAGGCATCACCGTCAACACCGTGTCGCCCGGCTACGTCGGCACCGACATGGTGATGGCGGTGCCCGAGGAAGTGCGCGAGAAGATCGTGGCGCAGATCCCGGTGGGCCGCCTCGGCAAGCCGGAGGAAATCGCCCACGCCGTAGCGTTCTTTACCGGCGAACAGGCCAGCTGGATCACCGGCGCCAACCTCGCCATCAACGGCGGTCATTACATGGGCTGGTAAGCCCCGCCCCCGGCGAGAATGCGTAGGAGCCCACCCTGTGGGCGAATGCTCTTGTCGGAATGATCGCGAAGAGCATTCGCCCACAGGGTGGGCTCCTACGGTAACGGTTTCTTCCAGAGCGCCATCTTGCCAACCGCCCTTTACCCGTCGGGGACGCAGTTGCGCTCCATTCCGGCTTGGGCGTATAAGCAACCGGGAAGCACTCATGGAGGAAGTGATCATGGCCGCGTATCACCTTGGCAGGTATCCCCTCTTGTCTGGCCTTGCCGCGATCGGCCTGTGCCTGGCTGCATTCTGCCAGCCGGCATTCGCCCGTCCCGCCCCCGGTACCCCGCAGGCAGCGTCCAGCAGATCATCCGGCGCTTCATCGAGCACCGACACCGTACCCTCTTACAGTTCGGACCCGACCTTCGGCGCCCAGCCGTTCGAGGACTTCAACACCCCGGAGGCCGACGCCCGGCCCGGCGAGTATTACTTCCAGCTTGCCGTTCGCGCGTTCGAGAAAAAGCAATATCGCCACGCGATCGACATGTACAAGGTCGCGGCGTCCTGGGCCTACAAGCCCGCCGAATACAACCTTGGCGTCATGTACTTTCGTGGTCAGGGCATCCCCGCGAACCGCCCGCTGGGCACGGCCTGGATGGTGCTGGCGGCGGAGCGCAACGACCCGCACTACGCGCAGGCCCGTGACCTGATGGTCAGGGCATTGAGCAATGCCGACTTCGCCAAGGCGGATACGCTGTTCGGGCAACTGGTGCCGATCTACGGCGACAAGGTCGCCCTGCACCGGGCCAAGGTCCGCTGGGCGCAGGTGCGCGCGGGCATGACCGGATCGCGTGTGGGTGGCACCGTGGGCATGCTCAGGGTCGGCATGCAAAATGGCGACCATCATCCGCAAAGTGCTTCGGCGGGAGCAGCTTTGCGTCCATTGGCTACGTCAGCTTTTGATATTTTCGGCGGCCACGACATGGACGGCTCGGTGGCCTACCAGCAGTTCCGCCGCAGCGACAATCCCTACGACGTGAAATTCGAGAACAGCCCGATCGGGACTACCTCCATCGGGCCGCTCACTCCTGTCGAGAAGAAGCAGGGCAAGGCCGCATCGAACAAGCCCGACGACACGGTGCACAACCTGTAACCGTCCCTCTCCCGCCCATCGATTTTCGACATTGCCGCAAACTCGGTAGGAGCCCACCCTGTGGGCGAATGCTCTTGTGGGGGAAGCTTTTATGGCGGAGCTTTTGTAGGAGCGGCTTCAGCCGCGATGCTCTTGCTGCAAGACATGAAGAACATCGCGGCTGAAGCCGCGCCCCAAGAGCCATCGCCCACAGGGTGGGCTCCTACGCGAGCAGTTTCTCCAGCACCTTGCCGACGGCCGCGAAGGCGAACGTGCCGGTGACGTGGGTGGCGGCACCCAGCCCGCCGCCGCAGGCGAGGTTCAGCGCATCGCCGCCGGGCGGACGGGTGCCGCAAACCGTGCCGTCGGGCTGCGGGTACTGCACGTTCTGCAGCGAGTACACCGCCGACACGCCGAAGTAGCGCTCCGGATTGCGCGGAAAATTGAAGTCGGCGCGAAGCTTCTTGCGGATCAGGCTGAACATCGCATCGTGCTCGGTGCGCGACAGGTCGCGCACGCGCACCTGGGTGGGGTCGGTGCGCCCGCCGGCCGACCCGACGGTGACGATCGGCAGCTTGCGTCGGCGGCACCAGGCGATCGTTTCCAGCTTCACCCGGAACGCGTCGCAGGCATCGAGCACCACGTCGTAGCCGCGATCAAGCAGTTCGTCCAGCGTGGACGGGGTGAGGAAGCGCTCGATCGCCTCCAGCCGCAAGGTCGGGTTGATCGCGTGCGCACGCGCCGCCATCACGCCGACCTTGGACTTGCCGAACTCGCCGTCCAGCGCATGCAGCTGACGATTGGTGTTGGACACGCAGACCTCGTCGGCGTCGATCAGGGTAAGCCGGCCAATGCCGCTGCGCGCCAGCGCCTCGGCAGCCCAGGAGCCCACGCCGCCGACACCGATCACGCCGACGTGCGCCTGCGCCAGCCGGGCCACGCTGCCGGTGCCATACAGACGCTCCACGCCCTGAAAGCGTTCGGCGGGAAAATGGGTATCGCTCATGCCGGCATGCCGGCGGCGGCGATTCGTGTCTGCGCGAGTGTCATCGGCTTGCCCCTGCGGTGTGGCGTGCATTTTATCGTGGTCGCGTGGAATGAGCGCAGCTCGCAGGTTATGCTCACCGACTTCTCGCCTGCGACGGAACCGGATTGATGCGTGCTGCACTGCTGCTGTTGCTGGGACTGGTGATCGGCGTGATCGGCACCGTCAATATCGTCAATACGTTGAATGCGCGCAATCCGATGCCGCACGCGGTGATGGTGACGATGGATTACCACATGGGCCAGCTGGCCCGCGCGCTGAAAGCCCGGCAGTGCGATGCCGTGAAGATCCGGCAGCACCTCGGACGGCTGCAGTCCACTGCCACCGACATCGTGCCGGTGTTCGACGTCAGCGAAAAGCCGTTCAACGATGCCGCCGGACAATTGCAGGGGAAGATCGAACAGGCGCTGCTGGCTGCGCCAGCCGATTGCACGGCACTGGCCGCGGCGCTGAAGCCGATCGGCGGCGCCTGCAAGAGCTGCCATCAGAAATACCGCTGAGACGAAAAGCCCCCTCCCCAGCCCTCCCCTGCTGCTGCAGGAGAGGGGAAAAAAGGGAGTCAGAAACGAATCTTGCCGCGCCACATCTGCCCGTACATCACCCAGTCGCCGAGCAGGCTGTACAACGGGTACTTGAACGTGGCGGGGCGGTTTTTCTCGTAGACGAAGTGGCCGATCCAGGCAAAGCCGTAACCGGCCAGCGGCGCCAGCCACAGCCAGCGCAACTGCCCGGTCAGCAGCGCCACCAGCACGATCGCGATCACCAGGCTGCTGCCCGCGAAATGCAGGCGCCGGCAACTGCGGTTGCTGTGTTCGCTGAGGTAGTACGGGTAGAACTCGGAGAAATTGGCGAAACCGGACATGGGTAGCTCCGCAACGGGTCGGCCCGATCAGCGTGAACCACTGGCGCGGCCGCTGCAAGCCCGCCAGGCGACACTCACGGCGGCAGCGGAATGAACTCTTCCGTGTCGCCCGGCACCGGATCGAAACGCCGCGCCTGCCAGTCGGCCTTGGCCTGTTCGATGCGCTCGCGCGTGCTCGCCACGAAGTTCCACCACAGGTGACGCTCGCCGTCCAGCGGCGCGCCGCCGAACACCATCAGGCGGCTGGCTGCGCGGGCGCGCAGCGGCGGCGCCGACGGCCCCGCCTGCACCGCCATCTGCGTGGCGGCCAGTTCCAGCTCACCCCAGCCGACCGCACCTTCGGCCACATGGATGCCGCGCTCGACATGCTCCGGCGGCAAGGCCAGTTCCGCACCGGCCGCCATGATTACTTCGAGCAGGAACATCGGGGCGAACACCTTCACCGGCGACGCCAGCCCATAAGCCGTGCCGGCGATCAGCACCGCTTCCACGCCGGGCTGCCGAATGCTCGGCAGGTCGGCCCGTTCGTGATGATGAAACTCCGGTGCGATCTCCGCATCGGCCTGCGGCAACGCCACCCAGATCTGCACGCCGTGCAGGGTCTGGCCGTCGCGACGCGCATCCGGCGGCGTGCGTTCGGAATGCACGATGCCGCGACCGGCGGTCATCCAGTTCACCCCGCCGGGGTGGATGTCGGCCAGGCTGCCAAGACTGTCGCGATGACGGATCGTCCCCTCGAACAACCAGGTGATCGTGGCCAGTCCGATGTGCGGGTGCGGCCGCACATCCATGCCTTTGCCGGGGGCAAAAACGGCTGGCCCGATGTGATCGAAAAACACCAGCGGCCCGACATGCCGCGCCTGCAGCTCGGGCAGCAACCGGCGCACGCCGAAGCCATCGCCGAGATCGTGCAGGTGGCCTTCGATCAGGGTTGGAGCAGTTTTCATCACGAACTCCCTGCGGTTACCAGGCACGCCGATACTGATCCGGCGCATCGATTTTCGCACCCAGCAGTTGAGCCGCGCGGCGCGGGAAATACGGATCGCGCAGGCTTTCGCGGGCGATCAGCACCACGTCGGCTTCACCGTTGGCCACGATGTCGGCTGCCTGCGCGACCTCGGTGATCAGGCCCACGGCGCCGGTGGCGATGCCGGCTTCGCGCCGGATGCGCGCGGCAAACGGTACCTGATAGCCGGGCGCCAGCGGAATGGTGACGTGCGGCAGCAGGCCGCCGCTGGAGACATCGATCAGGTCCACGCCCAGCGGTTTCATCTGCTGCGCCAGCTGCACGCTCTGTTCGATGTTCCAGCCCGCGTCGGCTTCGGCCCAGTCGGTGGCCGAGATGCGCAGCCATACCGGCAGCACGGCCGGCCAGACCTCGCGTACGGCAGTCACCACCTCGCGCACCAGACGCGTGCGGTTCTCGAAATTGCCGCCGTAGCGATCGGTGCGCCGGTTGCTCAACGGCGACAGGAACTGATGCAGCAGATAACCATGCGCCGCATGCAGTTCGATCAGTTCGAAACCGGCCTCCAGCGCACGCTGCGCGGCCGCACGGAAATCCGCGATCACGCCCTGGATGCCCGCGTCGTCCAGCGCCTGCGGCGTAGGCCAGCCGGCATCGAACGGCAACGCCGACGGCGCCACCGTCAGCCAGTCGTCCTGCCCCGCCGGCAGCGGCCCGTGCCCCTGCCATGGCCGTTGTGCGCTGGCCTTGCGCCCGGCATGCGCCAGCTGCACGCCTGCGATCGCGCCCTGCGCGCGGATGAAGCGCACGATCGGCCGCCATGCCTCGACCTGCGCCCGATTCCACAAGCCGGTATCGCCGTGCGAAATGCGGCCCTGCGCCGATACGGCTGTGGCCTCGGCGATCACCGCTGCCGCGCCGCCCACCGCGCGACTGCCCAGGTGCACCAGATGCCAGTCGTCCGGCAGGCCGTCGGTGGCCGAGTATTGGCACATCGGCGAAACCACCAGCCGGTTGCGCAAGGTGAGGCTGCGTTGGACAAACGGGTCAAACAGGTCCATGGGGCGATTCCGGCAGGTATCAGCCCCTTCACATGCAGGCAACCGCCCGCGGTATCAAGCATCCCCGCGTGCGGCGATCCAGGCGGCAATGCGGGTGGCGATCGGCGCCGGGGTTTTCATCCAGCCGAAGTGATTGGCCGGACGACCATGCATATCCTGCGGCGTGACGACGTCCAGCGTCTGCGTGGTCTGTGGCATCTTGCCGAGCAGCCAGTCGAGCGAGGCGGGCGGCACCATCCAGTCGTCGCGCAGGCGCAGCGCCAGCACGGGCAGCTCGAGCGAAGCCAGCTGCTGTTCCAGATCCTGCTGCACGCCGACCGCCGCATAGCGGCCCGTGCGTCCCGTGCGCGCCCAGTCGGCAATCAGGCCGCGCGCCTCGTTGCCGCCAAAACCGATCCGGCGTCCCGGCATGTAGCCCATCACACCGGCCAGCAGCGGAGCGACCGCATAGGCCGCCTTGATCAGCCTGCCATGCCGGAACCGGCGCCAGTACGGCGCACCGCTGGCCACCAGCACCAGGCCGGCATGCTCCTGCGGGTGCAGGCTTGCATACAGCGAACCGAGTTGACCGCCCAGGCTGTGCCCACCGATCCAGTGCAGCGCCTGCGGCCAGCGCTGCCGCACCGTCGTCAGGGCCGCCGGCAAATCATCCTGCAGCAACTCGCGGTAGGCCCAGTTGCAGTCGCGGCCTGCACGCCGATTGCTGGAACCGATGCCGCGCCACTCGTGCAGGGCCACGGCGACACCGCGTACCGCCAGGGCTTCGGCCAACGGCAGGTAATGCCGGGCCGGCACACCCAGCGCCGGCAGCCAGCACAGCAGCTGGCGCCATTCACCGGCCGGATGGACACACAACAGTTCGAAGCGGGAACCATCGCCCACCGACACCGGGAGCACCGATTGCTCGATCGGCGCAGGCGCCGTCGATGCCGGCGGCGGCGATGCTTTTTCATCAGAAGGATCGGACATCGGGACAGGCTAGCGAATCGGTGCCACAACCACAAAGTGCCACTCGGGATGTGGGTGAGCCACCGATGCCCGACAATCGCCGCACCGCTCGCGAGCCACAAAAAAACCCGCGATCATGCGGGTTTCAGAGTGTTTCGGGGACGTTGAGGGACGTCCTGAAACAGTGCAATGGTGCCCAAGAGGGGACTCGAACCCCTACGCCTTGCGGCGCTACCACCTCAAGGTAGTGCGTCTACCAGTTCCGCCACCTGGGCAGGTGTGTTGATTAGTGCTGCTTGGCCGGTGTCGTCGTTGCGGGCGCCGGTACCTCACCCTTGTTCTTGACCGCCGCCGGTGCTGCCGCTGGCGGCACAACCGGCAAGGCGGCATCGCTGGCCGGTGCACGGGAAGCTGCGGGTACTTCCGAAGCGGCAGGTGCAGCAGGCGCTTGCTGGGTGGCGGACTTCTTGACGAGCGCGGCCATCACGCCCAGATCATTGGCCGTGCTGGTCGGCTGGCCACTACCGTGCAGGTAGATGCCCATGCTCAGGCTGAGCAGGAAGAACAGCCCGGCCAGGATGGCGGTGGCACGGGTCAGGAACGTGGCCGAACCGCGTGCGCCGAAGACCGTGGCCGATGCGCCGGCGCCAAAACCGGAGCCGGCATCGGCACCCGCACCGTTCTGCAGCAGGATCAGCACGATCATCGCCGCAGCGACCAGGATGTAGAACACGCTGAAAATGACGAACATGATTATTTATTGAACCTGTAGCGCTTGATGCGCCGCGGCGCAGATTCCAAGGAAATCGGAGGCTACCAGAGCGGCTCCGCCGATCAACCCTCCGTCCACGTCCGCTTGCGCGAACAATTCCGCGGCATTCGCCGCCTTGACGCTGCCGCCATAAAGCAGTCGGGTCAGACGGGAAATTGTAACATCTTCCTTTTCCAGTTGGCTACGAATGAACGCGTGCACCTGTTGCACCAGTTCCGGCGTGGCGGTGCGGCCCGTACCGATCGCCCAGACCGGCTCATAGGCGATCACCGCGGTATCGAAGCTGGCGATGCCGCTGTGCGCCAGCACCGCCTGCAGCTGGCGCGCGATGACCGCCTCGGTTTCATGCGCCTCATGCTGCGCCAAGGTCTCGCCAAGGCAGAGAACCGGCGTCAGGCCGCCGGCACGTGCCGCGGCGAACTTGCGCGCAACCAGCGCGTCGCTCTCGCCGTGGTACTGCCTGCGCTCGGAATGACCGACAAGCACCCACTGCGCGCCGATGTCGGCCAGCATGACGGCGGAAACCTCGCCGGTATAGGCGCCTTGCCCCTCATGTTCGCTGACATCCTGGCCGCCGATGCCCAGCCCCGCATCGCCATGATTCGCTGCCAGTTCGGCGATGTAGGGAAAAGGGGGAAACACGACCACGTCGACCGAGGCCGATCCGGCGGCCGCGATGTCGCGCATCAGGGCAGCCGCCATCGAACGGCTGCCATGCATTTTCCAGTTGCCGCCGACAAGTTTCTTGCGCATGGCCTGCTTCCGTTGCGATCAGGCCGCCAGCTTACTGAGGGGCCGGACCATCGGCAAACCCCGCGAAGGCTGGTATCGGCAGGTCGACCCGGTCAAGAATGGCGACCCACCCTCGAGGAATGACCGATGTCGCCTGCCCGCCCGCTCAGTCTGATCACCGGCGCTTCGGCCGGCATCGGTGCCGCGTTCGCGCGCGATCTGGCTGCACGCGGGCACGATCTGGTACTGACCGCGCGGCGTGGAGATCGGCTGCAAGCGCTGGCCGGCGAGTTGCGCGCGCAATACGGCAGGCAGGTCACGGTGCTGGCGCACGACCTTGCCGATCCCGCCACCCCGCGGGCGCTGTTCGACGCGCTGGAGCAGCGCGGCCTGCAGGTCGACTGGCTCGTCAACAACGCCGGTTACGGCGTGCCCGGCACGTTCGAGGCGAACGACTGGACCACCCACGCGGACTTTCTGCAGGTGCTGCTGACCGCGCCCACCGAACTGGTGTGGCGGCTGTTGCCCGGCATGCGCCAGCGCGGCTATGGACGCATCATCAATGTCGCCTCGCTGGCCGGCCATGTGCCCGGTCCGGCCGGACACACCCTGTATGCCGCGGCCAAGGCCTACATGATCAAGTTTTCGCAGTCGCTGGCCCTGGAGAACCGGCCGGCCGGCGTGCATGTCTGCGCCTTGTGCCCCGGCTTCACCTGGTCCGAATTCCACGACGTCACCGGCACCCGCGACAAGATGGACAAGCTGCCCGGCTTCATGTGGCTGAGCGCGGAAGACGTGGTGGCGCAAGGCATCGCCGCGGTCGAACGCGGCACGGCGGTGCACGTCACCGGCCGGGTCAACCGGGCGATCAAGACCATGGTGCAACTGATGCCCGACCGGCTGGCACTGTGGCTGTCGGCGCGCGAGGCAGGACGTTACCGCAATACCGAACGGTAGACGGCGGGGCTCTTCGGGTCAGATCAGCTTGATCTCGCGCAGCCGCTGCAGCAGGTATTCGTGCGCGGTGATCGGGCTGTCGTAGCGACGCGGGTTGTCCGCCGTGATGCAGGACTCGATCGGATCGAGCACCACGTCCGGATTCGGGTGCAGGAAGAACGGTATCGAGTAACGCGGCTTGCGCGCATTCTCGTTCGGCGGATTCACCACGCGATGAGTGGTGGACGGATACACGTGGTTGCTGAGGCGCTGCAGCATGTCGCCGATATTCACCACGATCGCATCGCCCGTGGTGGTGATCGGCAACCACTCGCCCTTGCTCAGCACTTCCAGCCCCTCGGCACTGGCGCCGACCAGCAAGGTGATGAAGTTGATGTCCTCGTGCGCGCCCGCCCGCACGTGGGGGCCGTTCGCCCGGCAGTCGCCGGATTCCCCGGCGATGGGCCGCTCAGCGACAATGGGTGGATAGTGGATCGGCCGCAGGATCGAATTGCCGAAGGCGGTCTTGTCGTCGAAGAAACTCTCCGGCTGTCCGATATGCAGGGCCAGCGCACGCAGCACGCGCGTGCCGAGCTGGTCCAGCGCCTGGTACAGGGCGTAGCCGCAACGGCGGAAATCCGGCACTTCGGCCGGCCACAGGTTCGGCGGCATCACACTGGCGAAGGTCGAGTCGCGCGCGATCTCGCGACCGATGTGCCAGAACTCCTTCAGATCCGCGTACTGGCTGTCCCTGGCGGTCTCCACCTTGAACGGCGTATAGCCGCGCGCGCCACCGCCGCCGGCGATGTGGTATTTCATCTTGGTCGCGGTCGGCAGCGCGAAAAACTGCTGGAACGCCGCATACGCGCCGTCGATCAGCCCGGCCGGTATGCCATGGCCGCTGATGCAGCAGAAACCGAACTCGCGATAGGCCGCGCCCAGCTCGTCGACGAACGCCTGCCGGTCGGTGTCGTAGCGGCGGATATCGAGGGTGGGAACCTGCCTCATGACGCTCCCAGCCGATGGGCTTCGGCCGCCGACTTCACGACCGCCGCGAGCCCGGCGGCCAACTGCTGCACTTCCGCTGCATCGGCCGCCTCGATCGTGACGCGCACCAGCGGTTCGGTGCCCGAGGCACGCAGCACCACCCGGCCGCGGCCGTGCAGCGTCCGCTCCACCTCGGCCAGCGCCTGTTCTACCGCGACGCTCTTCAGCGCCTCGCGCGCACCCGGCGCACGCACATTCAACATGACCTGCGGCATTTTCCTGAGCCCCTGGCGCGCCGTGGCCAGATCCTGGCCGGACAAAGCCAACACCTCCAGCACGGCCAGCGCGGCGACGATGCCATCGCCGGTGGTGACGCGATCCAGGCACAGAATGTGACCGGAAGTTTCGCCGCCGAGCATGCCGTCATGTTCGCGCAACTGCTGCATCACGTAACGGTCGCCCACGTTGGCGCGGATCAGCGGTATGCCGAGTTCGGCCAGCGCCAATTGCAACCCGTAATTGCTCATCAGGGTGCCGACCACCGGCCCCTTGAGCAGGCCCCGCGCATGCAGGCTGCGGGCCAGCACGTAGAGGATGTCGTCGCCATCGGCAAGCGCGCCATGCCGATCGACCAGCATCACCCGGTCGCCGTCGCCATCGAACGCGATGCCGATGTCGGCCGCATGCGCCAGCACCGCCTGCTGCAGCGCCTGCGGGTGGGTGGAGCCGACCTGGCGATTGATGTTGAAACCGTCCGGCTTGTCGCCGATTGCCACCACCTCGGCACCGAGTTCGGCAAACACCCGGGGCGCCACCTGGTAGGTCGCACCGTGGGCGCAGTCGAGCACCAGCTTCAGTCCGTGCAGGCTGAAGTCTTCGGCCACGGTGGCCTTGCAGAATTCGGTGTAGCGCGCTACCGCATCGCGGATCCGGCTGGCCTTGCCCAGTTGTTCGGAGGGTACGGTGACGAAATCGGCGTCCACTTCCTGCTCGATCGCCAGCTCGATCGCGTCGGACAGCTTTTCGCCGCTGGCGGAAAAGAACTTGATGCCGTTGTCGCAATGCGGGTTGTGCGAGGCGCTGATGACGATGCCGGCGCTGGCGCGCATCGAGCGAGTGAGAAACGCCACCGCCGGGGTCGGCATCGGCCCGAGCAGCCCCACGTCAACACCGGCAGCGACCAGGCCCGCCTCCAGCGCCGATTCGAACATGTAACCGGATACGCGCGTGTCCTTGCCGATCAGCACCATGGGACGACGGTCCTTGCCGTCGCGCAGCAGCACGCTGCCCACGGCACGGCCCAGGCACAGCATGAAATCCGCGCTGATCGGCCATTGCCCGACCAGACCTCGGATGCCGTCCGTACCGAAGTATTTACGCTGGTTCATCGTGTTCCGCCGTCCGCAAGGGTTTTTCGTATTGCCACGCCGGAGCATAGCGCTGCATCGCGCTCACTCGTCATCCGGCCAGCGGGGCATGGCCGGTTTCTTCTCTTCGCGCCGGGGCACGCTGTCGAGCGCATGCACCGCCTGCCACACGGCCAGCGCATCGACCGTGGCGGCCACGTCATGCACGCGCACCATGCGCGCGCCGCGTTGTACGGCGATCAGTGCCGCCGCGGCCGAACCGGCGGCACGTTCGGCCGGCACGGTCCTGCCGGTCAGCGTGCCGATCATCGCTTTGCGCGACAGCCCGACATACACGCCACTGCCCAGGTTGCCGAAGCGTTCCAGCGCACACAGCAGCGCCAGGTTGTGCTCCAGCGTCTTGCCGAAACCGAAGCCCGGATCGAGCATCACCTTGCGCCGGTCGATGCCCGCCATCTCGCAGGCGAACAGCCGGTCGGTGAGGAAGCGATGCACTTCGCCGACCACGTCGTCGTAGTACGGCTCGGCCTGCATGCCGCGTGGCTCGCCCTGCATGTGCATCAGGCACACCGGCACGCCAAGTTCGGCGGCGGCCTCCATGGCGCCCTCGCGGCGCAGCGCATAGACGTCGTTGATCATGCCGGCGCCGGCGGCGACCGCCGCGCGCATCACTTCGGGTTTCGAGGTATCGATCGCGATCGGCAGTGCGGTGTGCGCGATCAGCTGCTCGATCACCGGCAGCACCCGCCGCAACTCGTCGTCGAGCGGCACGTCGGCTGCGCCGGGACGGGTCGACTCGCCGCCGACGTCGATCATGTCGGCACCCTCCTGCGCCAGGCGCAGACCATGCGCCACGGCCGCTTCCACGCTGTCGTGCGTGCCGCCGTCGGAGAACGAATCGGGGGTGACGTTGAGGATGCCGACCACTCGCGGGCGATCGAGTGGCAAGGGACGCCCGGCACAATCGAGCACCGGCGCAAACAGATCGATCGACATGCTCAACTCCTCATTGATCCGACACTTCACCCGGCCCGCTGCGCGATACCGGTGTCAGGCTCCGACCGACCCGCCCAGCTCGCCCATGAAGCGACGGTAGTAACGCAACTCCTCGATCGAATCGCGAATGTCGGACAGTGCGGTGTGCGCCGATTCCTTGCTGACGTCTTTGGCGATGTTCGGCGCCCAGCGCCGGGCCAGTTCCTTGAGGGTGGAAACATCCAGATTGCGGTAATGGAAGTAGCGTTCCAGCCGCGGCATCTGGCGGTGCATGAATCGCCGGTCCTGACAGATCGAGTTGCCGCACATCGGCGACTTGCCCGGCGGCACCCACGCACGCAGGAAATCGACCGTGGCCTGCTCGGCCATCGCATGGTCGGTCTGCGAGATCAGCACCTGCCGCCAGAGTCCGGACTTGTGATGCTGATTGCTGTTCCAGCTGTCCATCGACTCCAGCCGGTCGATCTCGTGGCGGATCGCGAATACCGGGCCTTCGGCCAGCACGTTCAGGTCCTTGTCGGTGACGACCGTGGCGATCTCCAGAATCGAATCGTTGTCGGTATCGAGGCCGGTCATCTCCAGATCGATCCAGATCAGGTTGTCGTCGTGTACGTGGCTCATGAAGTCTCCTTATCCATGCGAGTTTACCAGCCTTGGCTGGCAGCCTGTCGGCTTTTGAGCATGCGATGATTCGCGTATGCAAACCTTCTTCTGGCATGACTACGAAACCTTCGGCGCCGACTCGCGGCGCGACCGGCCAGTGCAGTTTGCCGGCGTCCGCACCACGCTGGATCTGGAAGTCGTCGGCGAGCCGGTGATGTTCTATGGCAAGCCACCGCGCGAGATGCCGCCGCATCCGGATGCTTGCATGATCACCGGCATCACCCCACAGCTGGCTGAACGCGAGGGCATCAACGAGGCCGAGTTCGCCGCCCGCGTGCACGAACAGCTGGCGATGCCGGGCACCTGCGGCGTGGGCTACAACTCGCTGCGCTTCGATGACGAGTTCACCCGGCACATGCTGTACCGCAACTTCTACGAGCCGTACGGCCGCGAGTGGGAGAACGGCAATTCGCGCTGGGATCTGATCGACCTGGTGCGCCTGTGCCAGGCGCTACGGCCGGAAGGCATCGTCTGGCCCACCCGCGAGGACGGCTCGCCCAGCTTCAAGCTGGAGCATCTGGCCGGCGCCAACCAGCTCCGGCAGGAACGCGCCCACGATGCGTTGTCGGACGTGTATGCGCTGATCGACCTGGCACGGCTTATCCGCGTGCGCCAGCCGCGGCTGTGGGACTGGTATTACGGCCTGCGGCGCAAGCAGAAAGTGTTCGAGCTGCTCGACGTGGCGAACATGACGCCGCTGGTGCACGTGTCCTCGCGTTATCCGGCCAGCCGGCATTGCCTCGCCGTGATCGCACCGCTGGCGGCGCATCCGAGCCGCGCCGGCGAAGTGATCGTGTACGACCTGGCAAGCGATCCGGCAGCATGGCTGGCCTTGGACGAAGACGAGATCGCCGATCGCATGTTCACCGCGCGAGCCGACCTGCCCGAGGACGTCGAGCGCATCCCGCTGCGCACCGTGCGCGCCAACCACGTGCCGGCGCTGGCGCCGTTGTCGGTGCTGCAGGGCGTCGATCTGCAGCGCCTGCAACTGGACCTGGATCGCTGCCTGGCCCATCGCGACGTGTTGCGCGCGATCGACGGCTTGCCCGAGAAACTGCGACGGATATTCCAGCGCGCCGCCGAATTGCCGCCGCCGGAAGATCCCGAACTGGCCCTGTACGGCGGCGGTTTCCTGCCCGATGCGGACAAGAAGCTGCTGGCGCAGGTGCGCGCCACGCCACCGTCGCAACTGGGCGAACGCGCGTTTCCGTTCCGCGATCCGCGCTATCCGGAACTGCTGTTCCGCTACCGCGCGCGCAACTGGCCCGAGACGCTTGACGCCACCGAGCATACCCGCTGGGAAGCCTTTCGCCAGGCCCGCCTGACCCGCCCGACACCGCTGACCAACCTCACTCTCGACGAATATTTCGCCCGCCTCGCCGATCTGCGCGCCGACCCGCAAGCGCAGGGCAAACTGGCCCTGCTCGACCAGTTGCAGGCGTGGGGCGAAGAACTTGCCGCCAGCATCGATGATTTGTAGGAGCGCACCCTGTGCGCGATGGCTCTCGATGCGCGTGCAGCAACAGCATCGCGCACAGGGTGCGCTCCTACAATGACCATCTCCACAACCCGATACCACCATTCGCCGACCCGCCATGCCGAAAGCCTATTTCACCCCCGCCACGTTTCGTTTCCTGAGCGCACTGGATCGCCACAACAGCCGCGAATGGTTTGCCGCGCACAAGGACGACTACGAGCGCCATGTGCGCGAGCCGTTCCTGCAGCTGATCGGCGACCTGCAGGCGCCGCTGGCGAAGATCAGCCCGCACTACCGCGCCGACACGCGCAAGAACGGCGGCTCGCTGTTCCGCATTTTTCGCGACACGCGCTTTTCCAACAACAAGCTGCCGTACAAGCCGTGGCAGGGCGCGCGGTTTTTCCACGAACGCCACCGCGAAATTCCCGCGCCGTCGTTCTACATGCACATCCAGCCCGGCGACTGCTTCGCCGGCGGCGGCATGTGGCATCCGGAACCGGACGCGCTGAAACACATCCGCGCCTTTCTGGCCGACAACCCGGCGGCATGGAAACGCGCCACGCAAGGCAGGGCATTCCGTGAGCACTTCACCTTCTGGGGCGAATCGCTGAGCCGCCCACCGCGCGGATTCGATCCCGATCACGAACTGATCGAGGACCTCAAGCGCAAGAATTTCGCCGCCGGCGAAGGCTTCGACGATGCGCTGGCCTGCTCCGCCGAACTGCTGCCGTGGGTGGTGCAGAATTTCAAGCGCATCGCACCGCTGCTCGACTACCTGTGCGCAGCGCAGGAACTGGAGTTCTGAGTTCCCCGTAGGAGCCCGCTCGCGGGCGATGCTCTTGTTCTGATGCATCAACGAAAAGCATCGCCCGCGAGCGGGCTCCTACGAATCCGAGTTGCGGCTGCCGTCCCGGCTCAACGAATGGACGGCCACAGCGACCCCGATCAGCGCGGTAAACGCCACATAGTGCGTCGGCGCCAATGCATCGAAGCGCCGCACCAGCATGCCGATCAGCGGCAGCGCGAAAAACACGAACACCACGAAGTCGTAGAACTCCAGCGCGCCGCCGAGCGCGGCCAGAAGCAGCGTGCGGACGTCGCGCGCACCGAGTCGTTCGCGCGGCAGATCGAAGGGTGCGGCAGAGGCAGACGTCATCGGAGAATCTTCCTGGGGTTCAGGCCTGGTCGAACGGAATCGTCAGCACGTCGGCGATCGCATCGGTGCCGGCCAGGCACATCAGCAGGCGTTCGATCCCCAACGCCACGCCGGCGCAATCGGGCATGGCATCGAGCACGGCCAGCAGATGCACATCCAGCGGCAGCTCGCGCTGGCCACGCGAACGGCGCACGGCGTTGTCGCGCTCGAAACGGGCGCGCTGCTCGGCGGCGTCGTTCAACTCGTGATAGCCATTGGCCAGCTCGTGACGGCCGAGGTACAGCTCGAAGCGCTCGGCCATCGGCGGCTCGCCGGGGCGAACTTTCGCCAGCGCGCACTGACTGGCCGGGTAATCGTGGATCACCGTGATGCGGTCGCGCGGAAACGCCGGCTGCAACTTGTGGGTAAGCAGCAGGTCGAGCCAGTCGTCGCGGACAAGTCCCGCCGGGTCGATGCCGTAGGCAGCCAGCGGTGCGCGCAGTTCGTCGAGACTGGCGTGGATCGGATCGAGCCCCAGCTCGTCGAGGAACAGCTGCCGGTAGTTCTCGATCAGCACCTCGGCACGCCGTTGCACCAGCGCCAGCGCGGTCTCGACCAGCGCGATGGTTTCCTCCATCAGGCGCCGGTGGTCCCAGCCCACCCGATACCACTCCAGCATGCTGAACTCGGGATTGTGGCGGCCACCGGCCTCGCCGTTGCGGAACACCCGGCCCAGCTCATAGCAATCGCCGATGCCCGCGGCAAGCAGCCGTTTCAGCGCAAACTCCGGCGACGTGCGCAGCCAGCGCTCGCGCGCGCCGGCGTCCACGTGGCCGCCGAACCGCGTGCCGAAACTCTCGATGTTCGGATCGGTGTTGCCGGCGGCCGACAGGATCGGCGTTTCGACTTCGAGCACGGCTCGTTCGGCGAAGAACTGGCGGATCAGCCGATACAAATTGGCCCGCAGGTGCAGCGCCACCCTCATCCCTCGTGCCCGGCCAGCAGCGCCAGCAGCTGCGCTTCGTCCCATACCGGCACGCCCAGCTTACTGGCCTTGTCCAGCTTGGAGCCGGCCGCTTCGCCGGCGACCACGAAGCTGGTTTTTTTCGATACCGAGCCGGACACCTTGGCGCCGAGCGCTTCCAGCCGATCCTTTGCCTCGTCGCGGGTCAATGACGCGAGCGTGCCGGTGAGCACCACGGTCTGACCGGCCAGCGCTGCCTGCGCCGTGCGAGCCGAAGCCGGGATCGCGGCCAGCAGGCGCTGCATCGCCGCCTCGGCCTCACGCAGCCGCGCCAGCGCATCCGGATCGCCCAGGAACGATTGCAGACTTGTCGCTGCCGCCTGCGACAGGCCCGCGGTGATCCAGTGCGCGGCGCCGCCGGCCAGCAGCTTGTCCAGCGTGGGAAAATGCTGCGCCAGCAAGGCCGTGCGCTTGGGGCCGAGCTGGTTGATTTTTGCCATGTCCAGCAGCGTGGCCAGGCCCAGCCGCTCGCGCAGGCGCGGATCGGGATCGCCTTCGTCGCTGAAGACGATGTCCGCCGCGAGCAGCGCATCGACCACCTGCTGGTTGCCCTTCTGTGCGAAGAAACCGGCAATCGACGCGGCTACCTCGTCGCCGATGTCCGGCAGCACGCGCAGCACCGGCGCCGGCATGCTGCGCACGAACTCCAGCCTTCCCAGCCACGCCGCCAGCGTCTTGGCCGTGCTCTCGCCGATATGCATGATGCCCAGCGCGAACAGGAAGCGCGCCAGCGTGGTGTGCTTGCTGGCCTCGATCGCCGCGACCAGGTTCTCCGCCCATTTGGTGGCCACCTTGCCGGCTTTGACAGTCTCCGGAGTAGTACCTTCGCGCTCGTCGATCGCCTGCTTCATGGCGACGAAACGCTCGACGGTGAGTTCGTACAGATCGGCCGGCGTGTGCACGATCTCCAGCTCGACCAGTGCGTCGACGTAGCGCTCGCCCAGACCGTCGATATCCATCGCGCGGCGCGAGGCGAAATGGATCAATGCCTCCTTGCGCTGCGCCGCGCAGATCAGCCCGCCGGAGCAGCGCCATGCCGCGGCACCCTCCTCGCGCAGCAGCGCCGAACCGCACACCGGGCAGTGCGTGGGCATGGCCCAGGGCCGGGTATGCGGCGGGCGCTGCTCGGGCATCACGCGCACCACTTCCGGAATCACGTCGCCGGCGCGCCGCACGATCACCGTGTCGCCCACGCGCACGTCCAGCCGCGCGATCTGGTCGGCATTGTGCAGCGTGGCGTTGGTGACGGTGACGCCGGCCACCTGCACCGGGGCCAGCCGCGCCACCGGCGTCGCCGCGCCGGTGCGGCCGATCTGGATCTCGATCGCCTCGACCGTGGTGGTCTGCTCCTGCGCCGGGAACTTGTGCGCGAGCGCCCAGCGCGGCGCGCGCGAGACGAAACCCATCACGCGCTGGCCGGCGTAGTCGTCCAGCTTGTAGACCACGCCGTCGATGTCGTACGGCAGGCTGTCGCGCTTCGCGCCGATGCGTTGGTAGTAGGCGATCAGGCCGTCGAAGCCGCGCGCCACGTCCACTTCCCTGGAGACCGGAAAACCCCACTCGCGCAGTTGCCGCAATGTCTGCGAATGCGTCGGCGGCAGCTCGCCGCCCTCGACCACGCCGACCGCATAGGCGAAGAAACTCAGCCGTCGTTTGGCGGTGATCGCCGGGTCGAGCTGGCGCAGCGAACCGGCGGCGCCGTTGCGCGGATTGGCCAGCGGCTTCTCGTCATGCCGGCGGGCGTAGTCGTTGAACGCCTCGAAATCCTTGCGCAGCATCACCACTTCGCCGCGCACTTCCAGCACCTCGGGCCAGCCGCTTCCGCGCAGATGCAATGGATCATCCTGACTTTTTCCACCGCGCAAGCGCAGCGGAATCGCGCGCACCGTGCGCAGGTTGGCCGTGACGTCCTCGCCGGTTTCGCCGTCGCCGCGGGTCGCGCCCTGCACGAACACGCCGTGCTCGTAGCGCAGGCTGATCGCCAGGCCGTCCAGCTTCGGCTCGACCGAAAAGACGGGGTCGCGCCGATCCAGCGTCTGTTCGATGCGCCGCTCGAATTCGGCCACTTCACGGTAGCGTTCGCGGGCGCTCTCGCCCGCCTGCTCGAACGCGTTGCCCAGCGACAGCATCGGGATCGCATGACGGACTTCGGCGAAACCGCCGGTCGCGCGCCCGCCCACGCGGCGGGTCGGGGAATCGGTGCTGGCCAGCGCCGGATGCGCAACCTCCAGCGCCTCCAGTTCGCGCATCAGCCGGTCGTACTCGGCGTCGGTGATCTCCGGGTCGTCGAGCACGTGGTAGCGGTAATTGGCCTGCTCGATCCGGTCGCGCAAGTCGGCGGCGCGCGCCCTCAGTTCGGCGGAAACGGCGGCGGGGGTCATGCGGTCATCCTCATCCGTCGAGTTTAACGATATGCCTGCTGCAGTGGCGCCATCGCATCGATCGAAAGTAAGCGTAGCGAAAGATCGCGGCGCTAGCTTGGGAAAATGGCAGCGCTGTCCATGTCGCTGCGGGAGGAGCCCATGCGTGCGTCACGTCTGGCCGCATTCCTCGTTGCCTGCACTCTCTGCGGCAACGCCCATGCCGGTGGCGGCCCGTTCGGCATCGATCACCGCCTGCACTACGACAACAGCGGCATCTGGAAGCGCAGCAACCAGCAGGTTCTCATGTACGGCTCGATCCTCACCGTGGGTGTCGGCGCGCTGGCCTTTGGCGACGGCAGCAAGCTCGGCGACACGTTCTGGCGTTCGGCCGATGCGATGCTGATCTCGGGTGTCGGCGCCCAGGCGATGAAATACACGTTCCAGCGTGAACGGCCATCGCAGACGTCCGATCCGAATCGTTTCTTCCAGGGCACCCACGCGCAGAGTTTTCCCAGCGGCGAGGTCGCGGCGATCTCGGCGGCGGTCACCCCGTTCATGGTCAACTACGGCAGCGAGCATCCGGCCGTGTACGCGCTGGCGCTGCTGCCGGCCTACGACGCGGTGGCCCGCATGAAGACGCATGGCCACTGGCAGAGCGACGTGCTGGTCGGCGCGGCGCTCGGTACCGGCGTGGGGCTGTGGACGGCGCATCGCCATTCGTCGCTGCTGGTAGGTTGGCTGCCGGGCGGTTTCAGCATCGGCTACGTGCATCACTTCAAACCCTGATGTACCCGCCAAGCTGAAACGCGACTGACTTCCCGAGCGCTCAGCCGGAATAAAAGCTGTCACAGCAGCTATCATGGCGCGGTCATGCCTGCCGACGCTTCCACCCCTCCCCTGCCTGCTTCGGATGCCCTGCTAACGACTCTTTCCGAAGTGTCGTCGCGTCGTCGTTTTCGTGGCCTGATCTGGCTGGTCGCCGCCTCGTTCTTCATGCAGGCGCTCGATTCGACCATCGTCAATACCGCGGTTCCTGCGGTGGCCAATGCGCTGGGCGTGACGCCGCTGGGCATGCGCACGGCACTGACCAGCTACGTGCTGACCCTGGCGATCCTGATCCCGGCCAGCCCCTGGCTGTGCGACCGCTTCGGTACGCGCCGGGTGTTCGGTACCGCGATCGCGGTGTTCGGCCTCGGATCGCTGCTGTGCGGCTTGGCCCAGACCCTGCCGCAACTGGTCGCGGCCCGTGTGCTGCAAGGTGTCGGCGGTGCCGCACTGATGCCGGTGGGCCGCTATGTGCTGGCGCGCAGCATCGACAAGCGCGAGTTCGTGCAGGCGATGAGCACGGTGGCCACGTTCGGCCTGCTCGGCTCGGTGCTGGGGCCGTTGCTGGGCGGTGCGCTGGTGCAGTTCACCAGCTGGCGGCTGATTTTCCTGATCAACGTGCCGGTGGGCGTGCTCGGACTGTGGATGAACCGGCACGGCATGCCGGACTATCGGCTCGCCCGGCCGAACCGTTTCGACCTGCCGGGCTTCGTGCTGTTTGCCGCCGCCTCGGCGCTGCTGCTGGCCGTCGCGGAAATGAGCGGCAGCGCGGTCGATCATGTGCGCGGCATGGCCACCTGCGGCGCGCTGGCGCTGCTGTTCGGCACGCTTTACGTCTGGCACAGCCGGCGCACCGCGTATCCGGTGGCGGACCTCACCCTGCTGCGCGTGCGCAGCGTGCGGGTGGCGCTGGCCGGCAACCTGTTCACCCGGCTCGGCATCTCCGGCATGTTCCTGCTGCTGGTGCTGTTCCTGCAGGTAGGCTGCGGCTGGTCGCCGTTGATGGCGGGTTTGATGATGGTGCCGCAGGCACTGGGCTCGATCGGCGCCAAGTGGCTGATCCATCCGCTGCTGAGCCGGTTGGGCTACCGGCGCATGCTGCTGGGCAACACCATGGTCGTGGCTGGCCTGCTGGCTTCGTTCGCGTTGCTGGACAGCACCACGCCGACCTGGCTGATCGGCGCACTGACGTTCGTCTATGGCGGTTTCATGGGGCTGCAATACACCGCGATGAACACGCTGATCTACACCGACCTGGACGTCCGGCATGCCTCGATGGCCTCCTCGATGGCATCGACCGCGCAGTACCTGTCGATGAGCTTCGGCATCGCACTGGCCACCATCCTGATGGAGGTGTTCCTGGGTCGCCATGCGCACGTGCCGGCCGCCTATGTCGGCGCCTTCCATACCGCCGTGCTGTTGCTGGCCCTGGTCACGCTGGCGGCTGCACCGATTTTTCTGCGCCTGCGACCGGACCATCCCGCACGCCACAGCGGCGTGCTGCAACGAACCGCGCAATGAGCGGATGGGTGGCGGGCCTCCGGGCCGGCATGGGTAACTGATACGCTGTGCCGCGATCGACGCAACGATTTCACCCAGAGGATTTTCCATGCGATGGCTGACCGCCCTGGTCGCACTGCTTGCCAGCGTGCCCGTGTCCGCGGCCGAACCCGGCGCCCATGTGAACTTTCACCTGAGCCAGCACCCGATCGGCTGGATCGCGCTGGCGCTGTTCGTGCTGGCCTACGCGGCGGTGATCCTGGAAGAACGCATCAATGTCGCCAAGTCCAAGCCGGTGGTACTGGCGGCGGCGCTGATCTGGGGCCTGATCGCCTGGCACACCGGCAGCTCGACCGGCCTGGCCACGCAGACCCGGCAGGCTTTCGAGGCGATGTTCCTGGAATATTCGGAGATCTTCTTCTTCCTGGTGGTGGCGATGACCTACGTCACCGCAATGGGCGAACGCGGCGTGTTCGAGGCTTTGCGCGGGCAGCTCGTCCGGCGCGGCTTCGGCTACCGCAGCTTGTTCTGGATCACCGGGTTGCTGGCGTTCTTCCTCTCCCCGATGCTGGACAACCTGACCACCGCGCTGGTGATGTCGGCGGTGATCCTGGCGGTCGGCGCCGGCAATGCGCGCTTCATCACGCTGGCGCTGATCAACCTGGTGGTGGCGGCCAATGCCGGCGGCGCCTGGAGCGCGTTCGGCGACATCACCACGCTGATGGTGTGGCAGGCGCAGAAGGCGGAGTTCTTCGAGTTCTTCCGGATCTTCCTGCCTGCGCTGGTCAACTGGCTGGTGCCCGCCATACTGATGTTCTTTGCATTGCCCGCCGGCAAACCGGAGCGGGCGGCCAACGACAGTCGCATCAAGCCCGGCGGCATCGCCATCTGCCTGACCTTTGTGCTGACCATCATGATCACCGTGGCCGGCCACCAGCTGCTGGGCATGCCGGCGGTGTACGGCATGCTGACCGGCCTGGCGCTGCTGAACCTGGTGGCCACCCGCATCGACCACCGCCAGCGCAGCTACGCGCTGGCACAGGGTGTCGAGCCGCAGGGCTATTCGATCTTCCAGATCATCGCCAACGCCGAGTGGGACACGCTGCTGTTCTTCTACGGGGTGTTCGCCTGCGTCGGCGGCCTGGCCGCCATCGGCTATCTGGAACTGGCCTCGCACGAGCTGTACGGCACCCTCGGGCCCACCGTGGCCAATGCGGCGATGGGGCTGCTGTCGGCGGTGGTCGACAACATCCCGATCATGTTCGCGGTGATCAAGATGAACCCGCCGATGGACCAGGGGCAGTGGTTGCTGATCACCCTGACCGCCGGCGTCGGCGGCAGCCTGCTGTCGGTCGGCTCTGCCGCCGGGGTGGCGCTGATGGGCGCTTCGCGCGGGCAGTACACCTTCATGCGCCACCTGCGCTGGAGCTGGGCGATCGGCCTGGGCTACATCGCCAGCATCGCGCTGCACCTGTGGCTGAACGCGGCGCTGTTCACCGGCTGACCGGCCATGCCCGTTGCGCGCGTGCTGTAGCATCCGGCCATCAACCGGGGGAACGCCGACGCCATGCACCACGCCGCCGATATTCTGCTGACCCTGTTCATCATCTTCGTCGCCGCGCAGATCGGTGCCGAGATCGCCCAGCGCGTGAAGCTTCCCGGCGTGGTCGGCGAGATCGCCGCCGGCGGCGTGGTCGGCCCGTCGCTGCTGGGCTGGCTCAGCCCCGCACAGATCCTGCCCGGCACGCCGCTGGACGTGCTGGCCGAGATCGGCGTGGTGCTGCTGCTGTTTTCGGTCGGCCTGGAAACGCGGCTGGACGACCTGAAAAAAGTCGGCAGGAACGCCTTTCTGGTCGGCGTGCTCGGCGTCATCGTGCCCTTTGGCGCGGGCGCGTTGTGGGCGCATGGCGAAGGCTTCGAGTGGGTCAAGTCGCTGTTCGTCGCCGCCGCGTTCGTCGCCACCTCGGCTGGCATTACCGCGCGCGTGCTGCAGGAACTGGGTGTGCTGCAACGGACCGAGAGCCGGGTGATCCTGGGCGCTGCAGTGATCGACGACATCCTCGCGATGCTGCTGCTGGGTGTGGTCTCCTCGCTGCAGGGCGGCGGCACGCTGGATCTGCGATCGCTGCTGTTGACGCTGGTCGGCGCGATCGGTTTCGTCGCGATCATCGGCTGGGGCGGTACCCGGGTGATGCGCCGCGGCTCCAGCTGGCTGGAGGCGCCGATCAGCCCGCATTCGGCACTGAGCGTGGTGCTGGCGATCTGCCTCGGCCTGGCCTGGCTGTCCACCCGTTTCGGCCTGGCCGCGATCATCGGCGCGTTCCTGGCCGGCATGATCGCCTCGGAAACCCGCCAGCGCGATCAGCTGGAGCACCAGACGATGCCGTTGCTCGCGTTCATCACGCCGTTCTTCTTCGTGGTGACCGGTGCCAAGGTGAATCTCGGCGAGCTGGCCCATGTCGATTCGCTGGTGATGCTGGCGATCGTTACCGCGATCGCCATCGCCTCCAAGCTGGCCGGCGGCTTTCTCGGCGCATTGTCGCTGGGTCGGCGCAGCGCCACCATCGTCGGCTTCGGCATGGTGCCGCGCGGCGAAGTGGGCGTGGTGATTGCCAGCCTCGGCCTGGCGGCCGGGGTGTTCAGCGAGCGCATCTATGCCGTGATCGTGGCGATGTCGCTGCTCACCGCGATGGTCACCCCGCCGGTGCTGGCCTGGCTGCTCCGACGCGATGCCCCCGCGGCCGAACCCGGGCCCGCCGGGGACTCCGGTTAGCCGAAGGCAAACAGCGACCACCGCAGCTTGCGCCAGAACGGCGTGAACACCCCGTATGCTGCGCCCTGTCGGGTGGCGACGCGCCACGGCTCGCAGCACAGCACGGCATTGAAGCTGCGCACCGGCACGCTCTGCTCCTGCAGCACCGCCTTGCACGCAGGCCATGCCGCCTCCAGCCGTCGGCACCCGCGCCGCAGGCCTGCCCGCGCCGACCCGTTTCGGTTTGGCGCGCTCTTTACCTGTCTTTCAGCCCGCCGGCGTAAAGTGGCGTCATTTCCCGCCACCATGGAGTCACCGCATGAAAGCACCACTCCTTCCGCTCGTCGCGATCCTGGCGCTGGCCATCGTACCGCTGGCGCAGGCACAGTCCTCGCGCGACGTATTGATGCGACCGGACGGCATTTATCTGCGCTGTGACCAGTGCGGTACGGTGGAACGCATCGAGCGCAACGTCACCGAGGGGCGCAATCACGGCACCGCCGGTGCCATCCTCGGCGCCGTCGCCGGCGGCGTGCTCGGCCATCAGGTCGGCAAAGGCAAGGGCAAGGAACTGGCGACGGTCGGCGGCGCTGTCGGCGGCGGTTTTGCCGGCCATGCCATCGGTACCGGCGGCGGCGGCGAAAGCTGGACCGTTCGCGTAAAAATGGGCGACGGCAACTACAGCAATATCCAGGTGAAAGACGCCAGCGGCATCCGCGAAGGCGATGTCGTGCAGGTCGACGCGAACGGAAACATCACGCGGATTCGCTGAGCGGTGCCGGAGACCGGTTCCTTGCCGTCAGTAGGCGTCAGGAACCATATCCGGCGACCAGCGCCTGAGCTGCGAGTGAACCTCTTCGATCTGCAGGGTGGCGATCAGCTTGTCGGCTTCGCGACGTGTCGCGAACAACATAACCGGTTCGTCAGCCTCGGTGTCGTACACCATGAAGCCATCGCCTGCGTTGCGAACTTCGAGCATTTCCATGGCCCCGTGATGTCGAACAAGTGTCCCGCGCGTCCGGTCCGTTGACATTCCGACGTCAGCATCCTGCCGACCTGGACTTGAAGCGCGGGATCACCGCATCCTACGGGAGGCCACGCGGATAGCGCATCCGGCAACAGCGCGGGGGCGTGTAGGGCTTTGCCGACATTGCGGCACCATGCCGGCCCCACGGCTGATGCGCGCCAACCCGGCGCCAGCAGAGCAGCATCGGGCGCGACGAGTTCCGCGGCAGCCCCCCCCCTTTCGACTCTTTTTCAGGGCGCGGACCGGAGACGGCCTTTTGCACACCTATTGACCCGGGCGGCGAAGTGGTGACACCTTAGTCGTTCCATCGGCCATGTGGGAGGCGGTATGCGACAGCACCTTGCAGCGATGGGTTTATGCATGCTGATGGCCAGCGGACTGACCACGATCGCCGCCGCCCAGTCGACCGATTCCAGCGTGGAAAAACGGATTCAGGCACTGGAGGCACGAGTCACCGCGCTCGAACAGCGCGAGGCTTCGTCCCACCCGGCCAGCCCACCCGCCCCGGCCATCTCCAAGCAGACTGCGGCGCCGGCCACTCGCCCCGCGCCACCGACAGCCCCTGCGCAGACATCGACCGCCCACCCAGCGGTGGTGGCGAACTGGTCCGCCCTGCATCGCGGCATGTCGCAACGCCAGGTCGGCGATGTGCTGGGCATACCCGAAAGCAAGCAGGTGCGGCCGATGACCGAAGTCTGGTTCTACCCCGGCGACCGTACCGTGCTGTTCGACCGCAACGGCAAGCTGGACAGCTGGACGCATTGACCGAGTCAAAAGCGGCACGGCAACGGTGCCGAACGACTTTCGTGCCAGGCTCGGGATCGGAACCCGGCGTTTTGCCGGCATCCAACAAACCGCGCACCGGCCTGGCCAGCGTACCGGACAAGCAAGTCCGGCGCCGTTTTTCACGCACGAGAGCCCACCGCTGATCGGCCGTTCAGCAACACAAAGGCATGATAGCCAGACCCGGAGGTCTGGACCGAACCGATAGCTGTCAGGCGATAGCCGACGCTGCAACGTCTGGCGGAACCGACGAACCGGGGCACCTCCACTGCGCAGGAGTCCGGTCATGCTTGAAGTGCGAAGGAGAAACAACGGCTTTCTGGTCTACGACACCGACGCCGGCGAACCGGTAGTGCTCTTCACGACCCGTGAAGAAGCAGACGAACTGATCGAATCGCTGCAGCTTCAGGAACAGCGTGCCCAGCTGAGGCGGTGGTCCGTCGACGCCGTGCCCAGCGTGCATTGATCGCTGTCGCCCTGACGGCTGATATGGCGGAGAGAGTGGGATTCGAACCCACGGTAGGCTTGCACCTACGGCAGTTTTCAAGACTGCTGCCTTAAACCGCTCGGCCATCTCTCCAGTAATCGTTGTCCTGTCGAAGGCACGCGCTGCGCGCCGCTACGGCAGTTTTATTCCGGGCATCCTGCCCTCCACCCCTTCGGGGCCAGCGGCTGCGCCGCTGTTCGCTCCGGCTTCCTGCCTGCGCGTCAAGACTGCTGCCTTAAACCACTCGGCCATCTCTCCAGTAATCGTTGTCCTGTCGAAGGCACGCGCTGCGCGCCGCTACGGCAGCGCAGTTTATCAGGAACGTTGCGCTGACCGGGCGTTGCTGCCTTTTCTGGAGAGTGCTATCAGGCAGCCCAGCAGGATCGCGACGGGGATCAGGCCGCCGAGCAGTGGCAGCAGCAGCACGGGTTCGCGAACGACCATCGGCACGATCTGGGTGGCGCTGGCATAGGCGATCACACCGATCCGCCCACCGCGGCGGTGGGCGGCGAAGCGGAAGCTGGCGATGAGCAGCGCCACGGCGATGGCCGAGATGGTGAAGTCGAGCGTGTGCATGGGCCACCACACGGCGAAGATCAGGCGGCTGCCGATGAAGCTGAGCAACACGATCTGCAGGCACAGGCTGGTGACCCTCTCGACCTTGCTCCATGAGCCTTGCCCTGGCAGCGGCGCGTTCATGCAATGCGGTCCTGCCCGGCCATGTACGGGCGCAGCACGTCGGGCACGGTGATCGAGCCGTCGTCGTTCTGGTAGTTCTCCATCACCGCGATCAGGGTGCGGCCGATCGCCAGGCCGGAGCCGTTCAAGGTGTGCACGAGTTCGGGCTTGCCGGTCTCGATGTTGCGCACGCGCGCCTGCAGGCGCCGGGCCTGGAAATCCTCGCAGTTGGAGCAGCTGGAGATTTCGCGGTAGGTCAGCTGGCTGGGCAGCCACACTTCGAGGTCGTAGGTTTTCACCGCGGTGAAACCCATGTCACCCGAACACAACAGCAGCTTGCGGTACGGCAGGTCCAGCTTCTGCAGCACCGTCTCGGCGTGGCCGACCATTTCTTCCAGCTGCGCATGCGAATCGCCGGCGCGGGTGATCTGCACCATCTCGACTTTCTCGAACTGGTGCTGGCGGATCATGCCGCGGGTATCGCGGCCGTAGCTGCCGGCCTCGGCGCGGAAGCACAGCGTGTGCGCGGTGAGCCGCATCGTCAGCGCTTCGGCTTCCTGGATCGTGTCGCGCACCAGGTTGGTCAGCGAGACTTCGGCGGTGGGGATCAGGTACTTATCGCGGAATGCACGAGCAAACAAGAATGGCGCAAGCAAATCGGCGTCGCCCATATCACCCGGGGCCAGTCCCAGACGCTGACGTTCTTGCTGGACATGCATGAGAATGTCCCAAGCCTTCTGAGGCAAAGACTCGCGCAATTCACCATTTTTGATTTCGGGTAATTGAAACGTCGAAAACAGATCCTCCTCGAACTTCGGCAGCTGGCCGGTGCCCTGCATGCTGTCGGCGTTGACCAGTACCGGCACGTTGCATTCGAGATAGCCGTGCTCGGTGGTGTGCAGGTCGAGCATGAACTGGCCAAGCGCGCGATGCAGCCGGGCGAGCTGGCCGCGCAGCACGGTGAAGCGCGCACCGGACAGCTTGGCGCCGGCGTCGCCGTCGAGCCAGCCGTGACGCTCGCCCAGCTCGACGTGGTCCTTCACCGCGAAATGGAACGCGCGGGGTTTTCCCCAGCGACTGACTTCGAGGTTGTCGTTCTCGTCGCGGCCGATCGGCACCGATTCGTGCGGGATGTTGGGGATGCCCAGCGCGATTTCGGCGAGCTTGGCCTGCACCTCGGCCAGCGCCTGCTCGTTGGCCTTGAGCTGGTCGCCCAGTCCGGCGACCTCGGCCATCAGCGGCGCCACATCCTCGCCCTTCGACTTGGCCTGGCCGATCGCCTTGGAGCGCGTGTTGCGCAGGTTCTGCAACTCCTGCGTCTGCATCGCCAGCTGCTTGCGGCGGCTTTCCAGCGCCTCGACGGCGCTCACGTCGAGGTCGAAGTTGCGAGTCGCCTTGAGGCGCGCGGCCGTTTCGGCCAGGCGCGTGCGCAGCAGTGCGGGATCCAGCATGGCTTCGAGTCCAGGTAAGGCTTGAACCGCGGATTATCGCTGCCGGGCGGCAATCGCCGCAATGAATGCCGGCCAGCGTGGTTGCACCGCCCAACCTGTCGCCTTGCTCAATGCACCCGCTGACGCTCGTCGCGGCCCAGCCACCAGGCCATCGCCGCACCGGCGATCAGCCAGCCGATCAATTGCTCGACCAGCGCGGCCTGGATCAGGCTGGTCGGAAAGCGGTACCAGTTCCAGTACGGCACCAGCGTGCTCAACCAGGCAAATGAAACGGCGACGGCCGCCACCGCGATACGCCGCCGGAAGCCCGGCCCGGCCAATCCCATCATGAACGCCAACCCCAGTGCGCTGAGGGTGTCGGACGCCCATTGCCGTCCGATCTGCGGCCCCATCCTGGTCATGTCCGTGCCTTGCGGCTGGTACACCACCCAGGCGTACGGCGAGCGTATGGCCTTTTGCGCATAGGCGATGACCTGCGCCGGGTCCTTGCGTATCTTCGGATCCAGCGCGGGCAGCACATAGACACCGGCGTGTTCGCCGAGCCCTTGATGCAGGCTGCTCAGCACCACGTTCTCGTCGGCCGGCAGCTTGAAGCCCACCTGGCCCAGCCCCAGCGCCATGTGCGCCGCCACGCCCCAGATGAACATCACGATGCCACCGATCAAGCCGGCCACCAATACGCGCATGCTTCGCCCCTCCCTCGTTATCGATGCAATGTATGCCGCATCGTATGGCGCAGGCAAGGGAGAACGCGGTAGCCTCCGATGCCTGTGCCATCGTGGCGAGTGGCGGACGTCCGAAGCCTGACATGTGCATAATGATCGGGGCATGTCCGCCCACCATCAGCGAAAGGACAAACCCGCATGAATACAGCGACCGATCGTTCCGCACCCGGCCACAAGCTGCAGCGATGGTCGCTGTCGGTGGCCTGTATCGGCGTTGTGCTCGGTGTGCTGGCTGTGCTTGCAGTTGTGCTGCCCGGGCCGGCTTATCGCTACGGGCTCATCGGCTTGAGCACCGCCTTCGGCGCGATTCGCATCGGTGCGATGGGCGGTCTCGCCGCCGGGGCCATCTCGCTGGTGGCGATCGTGCTGACGCTGTTCGCACGCCATCGCCGCTACGCCCTCTATGCGATCTTCGGCCTGCTGCTGGGTGCCTTCGCTTTCGTGCCGCCGTGGCTGCTCGTCAGAAAGGCCCGGTCGCTGCCGGCGATTCACGATATCAGCACCGATACCATCGATCCTCCCCAGTTTCGGGCCGTCCTGCCTTTGCGCGCAAAGGCGCCCAATTCGCCGGTCTACGGCGGTGCGGAGATTGCCGCCAAGCAGCATGCGGCCTACCCCGATATCCAGCCGCTGCACTTGGCGCAGACCGTCGCCGAGGTGCTGGCCGCCGCGCACAAGGTTGCCCTGGCCATGGGGTGGCGGATCGTGGCCGAGCAAGCCGATGCCGGGCGGCTGGAAGCCACCGCGACCACGCACTGGTTCGGCTTCAAGGATGACGTCGTGATCAGGGTGCGTCCCGAGGGCAACGGGTCGCGTCTGGATATCCGCTCGGAGTCGCGCCTGGGCGGAAGCGACGTGGGCGCCAATGCGGCGCGCATTCGCCGCTTTACCGCCCGACTGCAGCATCGGCTTGGCCGCGCCGGAACCTGATCGGCCCGTGCAGGCCGGATCGCACTCATGACCTCATGACCGTGCGGCGGGATCCCGCCGCGCACGGCTGCGGCTGCTGCGCAAGGCGTCGAGCTTTTCCTTGAGCTGGATTTCCAGCCCACGTTCGACCGGCGCGTAGAACACGCTGCCGGCCAGTGCATCGGGCAGGCATTGCTGGTCCAGTGCGATGCCGCCTTCGGCGTCGTGGTCGTACTGGTAGCCCTTGCCGTAGCCGAGGTCTTTCATCAACTTGGTCGGCGCGTTGCGCAGGTGCATCGGCACCTCCAGCGTGCCGCCTTCGCGGATCGCGGCGCGCGCCTTGTTGTAGGCCACGTAGGCCGCATTGCTCTTCGGCGCGATCGCCAACCAGATCGCCAGCTGGGCCAGCCCCAGCTCGCCTTCGGGACTGCCCAGGCGCTCGTAGGTATCCCACGCGTCCAGCGCCATGCGCCATGCGCGCGGCTCGGCCAGGCCGACGTCCTCCACCGCCATGCGGGTCATCCGCCGGGCCAGGTACAACGGGTCGACGCCACCGTCGAGCATGCGGCACAACCAGTACACCGCGGCATCGGGGTCGGACGAGCGCACCGACTTGTGCAGCGCCGAGATCTGGTCGTAGAACTGCTCGCCCATCTTGTCGAAGCGGCGGGTGCGGTCGGCCAGCACCTGGCTCAGTGTGGCGTTGTCGATGACGTGGTCGCCGGCCAACTCGGCGGCGATTTCCAGCAGGGTCAGCGCGCGGCGCACGTCGCCGTCGGCAGCCTGGGCGATCGAGTCCAGCGCCTCGTCGCCGACCTGCAGCTGCAGCTCGCCCAGGCCGCGCTCGCTGTCGGCTAGCGCACGCCTGAGCGCGGCGATGATGTCCTCCACCGAGACCGGTTCCAGCACGTGCACGCGGCAGCGCGACAGCAGCGCGGAGTTCAGCTCGAACGAGGGGTTCTCGGTGGTCGCGCCGATGAAGATGATCACGCCCTTTTCGATGTGCGGCAGGAACGCATCCTGCTGGGTCTTGTTGAAGCGGTGCACCTCGTCCACGAACAGCACGGTGCGCCGGCCCTGCGCAAAATTCACCTCGGCTTCGGCCAGCGCCTTGCGCACCTCCGGCAACCCGGACAGCACGGCGGAGATCGCGCGGAAATCCGCGTCGGCGTAGCGCGCCACCAGCAGCGCCAGCGTGGTCTTGCCGCAACCGGGCGGGCCCCACAGCACCATCGAATGGACCTTGCCGGCCTCCAGTGCGCGGCGCAGCGCCTTGTCCGGGCCGGTCAGGCGCTGCTGGCCGACGATCTCGTCGAGGCTGCGCGGGCGCATGCGCTCGGCCAGCGGCTTGAGCGCGTCGGAGTGGTTACCGGCAAACAGGTCCGCGGGAGGGGAATGGCTGCGTGACATGGGCGCATGATAGCGCGGCGGGCATCCTCGCCCGGCACCCGGTTCCCATGCGCCGACTGGCACCATCGGACGGACACCCTGCGCTTTCGCCTCGCGGCGAAGCGCGCCGCGAAAGGTCCGGGGCGTCAGTTTTTCAGCGGCTGCGTGCTCATCACCGGCACGTCGCCGATCACGTCGGCACCCGGCGGCGGCACGAAGTTGAAGGTCGACGGCGGGATAGCCACGTTGCGCTGCCAGCCGGAGAAGCGGATGTCGGTGGTGGAACCGAGCTGGTCGCGGAACCGCATGCGGGCCAGACCGTTCGCATCGAAACCCATCTCGACGTAATCGAACTGCGGATCCTTCGCGGTGGAGGTCAGCCGCAGCCACAGCAGACCGTCACGCTCACCCTGCTCGCTGACCTTGAACTGCCGGTCCAACTGCTTGACGTCGGTCAGCACGGTGAGCGGGCTGTGCGCCTCCTCGTTGCTCTGCACGCGCACGGTGACCTGCTCCAGCTCCGGGTCGTACAGCCACACCCGGCTGCCGTCGGCGACGATCGTCTGCTTGTACGGCGTCAGCGTATCCCAGCGGAACTGCCGCGGCGCCTGCAGCACCAGCGTGCCGGCACTGGTCTTGCTGACGTTGCCGTTGACGTCGGTCAGCGTCTGGCTGAAATCGCCGGTGAGCGAATGCAGGCCGTCGGCGAAGGCATTAAGCCGCGCACGCGCCGGGCCGGTGGCGGCATGCACCGTGGAATTCAGCGAGAACGTCAGCAACAGGGCGGACAAGACAAGCATCAGGCGTTTCATCAGGCTTTCCGAAATGGCAAGGGCAGTGAATTGTGGACAGCACCGGCTTAACGGATCGTGTGTGTAGGAGCGCACCCTGTGCGCGAATGCTCTTGATCCGGGCCTCGACTAGAGCATTCGCGCACAGGGTGCGCTCCTACACGCGCCAGCCGTGTCAGTTCTTCGGTGGCGGCGGCGCCAGCACTTCGCGGTTGCCGTTGTGCTGGGGGGCGCTGACTACGCCGTCCTGCTCCATCTGCTCCACCAGGCGCGCGGCGCGGTTGTAGCCGATGCGCAGGTGCCGCTGCACGCCGGAGATCGAGGCGCGGCGGGTCTGCGTGACGATGGCGACGGCCTTGTCGTACAGCTGCGCCTCGGCATCGCCGCCCTCCCCGCCATCCTGCAGCAGGCCGGCGTCGTCGATGAACTTGCCGTCGCCGGTAGCCTGCACTTCCTCCAGCACGCCCGTGATGTAGTCCGGCGCGCCTTGCGATTTCAGCCACGCGACCACGTGATGCACCTCGTGGTCGTCGACGAAGGCGCCGTGCACGCGCTCGGGCGTGGCCGTGCCCGGCGGCAGGTACAGCATGTCGCCGTGGCCGAGCAGGGTCTCGGCACCGGACTGGTCGAGAATCGTGCGCGAGTCGATCTTGCTGGAAACCTGGAACGCGATGCGTGTGGGGATGTTGGCCTTGATCAGGCCGGTGATCACGTCCACCGACGGGCGCTGGGTGGCCAGGATCAGGTGCACGCCGGCGGCGCGTGCCTTCTGCGCGAGGCGGGCGATCAGCTCCTCCACCTTCTTGCCGACGATCATCATCATGTCGGCGAATTCGTCGATGATCACCACGATGTACGGCAGTGGTTCCAGCGGCTCGGCAGCGAGATTGGGCATCTCCGGGTTCGGCCGGAACAGCGGATCGAGCAGCGGCTGGCCGGCATGTTCCGCGTCGCGCACCTTCTTGTTGAAACCGGCCAGGTTGCGCACGCCGACGGCAGCCATCAGCTTGTAGCGGCGTTCCATCTCGGCGACGCACCAGCGCAGGGCATTGGCGGCCTCCTTCATGTCGGTGACCACCGGCGCCAGCAGGTGCGGGATGCCCTCGTACACCGAAAGCTCCAGCATCTTCGGGTCGATCATGATCATCCGCACGTCTTTCGGGCTGGCCTTGTACAGCAGGCTCAGCACCATCGCGTTGACCGCCACCGACTTGCCCGAACCGGTGGTGCCGGCCACCAGCAGATGCGGCATCTTGCCCAGATCCACCACCACCGGCTTGCCGCCGATGTCCTTGCCCAGCGCCAGCGCCAGCGGCGACTTCAGCTGGTCGTACTTGTCCGAGCGCAGGATCTCCGACAGGTAGACGATCTGCTTCTTCGTATTGGGAATTTCCAGCCCGATCACGTTCTTGCCGGGGATCACGTCGACCACGCGCACGCTGACCACGGAGAGGCCGCGGGCGATGTCCTTGTCCAGGCTCGACACCTGGGAACCACGGATGCCCGGCGCCGGCTCCATCTCGAAACGGGTGATCACCGGGCCGGGATAGGCGCCGACCACCTTGGCCTCGATCTTGAAGTCCTTGAGCTTGAACTCGACCTGGCGCGAGAGCACTTCGAGGGTTTCCTCGGAGTAGCCCGGCCCCTGTGGCGGCGCCTCGTCGAGCAACGACAACGGCGGCAGCTCGCCGGGCATGGCCGCCCCGACGAACAGCGGAATCTGGGTTTCCAGCCGCGCCCGCTCGCTTTTCGTCACCGGCGCAGGTGCAGGCTCGATGCGCACTGGCTCGCGCCGGGCCTGCTTCACCGCATCGGCTTTCTTGACTTCCTCGCGCTCGGTGCGCGCCTGGCGCGCCGCCAGCACCTGCGGCGCCTGATGCATCTTGGCCCTGAGCCAGCCGGCCAGTTTCAGCACGCTGCGCCCGGTCCAGTCCATCAGCTTGAACCAGGACAGCCCGGTAGCCAGCGTCACCGCGATCAGGAACAGGGCCAGCAACAGCAATGGCGCACCCTGCTCGCCCAGCGCCCGCAGCAGCCCGTCGCCGACCCACTTGCCGACGATGCCACCGACACCCTGCGGCTGTACCGCCGATTCATGGAAATTGATGTACAGCAGCGCCGGGCCGGTGATGAAAAAGAACACCAGCCCGATCAGCCGCAGCGATGGCTCCCACGCATGCATGGAGCGGGCACCGTGCTGGCGCAGGACCTGCACGCCAAGCAGCAACAGCAGCAACGGGAAGCCGTAGGCAATCAGCCCGAAGATGCTGCGCAACACGCTGGCAATGTTGGCCCCGACCATGCCGCAGAGGTTGCTGATGTAGCCCACGCTGCCGGCATGCCACCAGCTGGGATCCTGATCGTTGTAGCTGACCAGGCACAGCAGCAGGTACAGCGCCAACGGCAGCAGCAACAGGGCGCCGGCCTCGCGCAGCCGGCGCTTCATCTCCTCGCTGAGGCCTTTGTCCGGTTGCTGCCTGGCGTTTGCGCTGCGTGCCACCGTGGAGGGCTCCTTAGTTTTTTGCCAAGGAGCCTATCGGGCTTTGGCGGTCGAGTCGAAAATTCGGCTGGGCGAGGACAGATTTTCGGTGATTCGCCGGCCCATAGTGGTTCTATGGGCCAAGAAGCGACGGAAATATGGACCGCACAGGCGGATTTGCAGACCGGCCGGCCAAAGTCCGACAGGCTCCAAGGGTTAGAGCATACCTTGCAGCGCCGGATGCACCAGCTTGCCGCCATCGACGTTGATGCCGACGCGCAGCGGCGCGAACTCGCGCCACTCGTTGCCGGCGGCCAGACGCTGCACGTACGGCAGGATCGCGGCCGAGATCGCCACCGACGAGGTCTGCGGCACCGCGCCCGGCATGTTGGTGACGCAGAAATGGGTGACGCCGTGCACGTCGTAGGTCGGCTCCTTCCAGGTGGTCGGTTTCGAGGTCTCGAAGCAGCCGCCCTGGTCGATCGCGATGTCCACCAGCACGCTGCCCGGCTCCATCGTCTTCACCATCGCCTCGGTCACCACGTGCGGCGCCTTGGCGCTGGGGATCAGCACGGCACCGACGACGATGTCGGCATCGCGCACTTCCTGGGCCACGCTGGATTCATAGGCATACAGCGCGGTGACGTTCGGGCCCATCGCCATCATCTCGGCAAGGCGATCCTGGCGCTTGTCGAATACCACCACGTTGGCGCCGGCGGCAGCCGCCAGGGAAGCGGCCGCGCCACCGGCGGCGCCCGCACCGAGCACCACCACCTTGCCGCGCGGGGTCGACGCCATGCCACCCAGCAGCTTGCCCTTGCCGCCCTGCGGGCGATGCAGCAGGGTCGTGCCGATCTGGGTGGCGATGCGGCCAGCGATCACCGACATCGGCAACAGCAGCGGCAGCGCGCCGCCTTCCTCGACCGATTCGAACGCGACACCGGTCAGGCCGATGTCGAGCAGGCTGCGGGTCAGTGCCGGCTCGGCGGCCAGGTGCAGGTAGCAGAACAGCAGGTGATGCTTCTTCAGCAGCGCCAGATCCCCGGCGACCGGCTCCTTCACCTTGACGATCAGTTCGCCGGCCTCGTACAGCGCCGCGGCATCGGCCACCACCTTGATGCCTTCGCTGGCATAGGCCTCGTCGGAAAAACCGCTCTTCAGGCCGGCACCGGCCTGGATGAACACTTCATGGCCACGGCGCGCCAGGTCGGCGGCGGCGGCGGGAACGAGGGCAACACGACCTTCAAGGGTCTTGGTTTCGGAGGGGATACCGATACGCATGGAGAAAGAAATCCTGTGGGAGCACGTTGTGGATCCATCGCTCAACCGCCGCGGTGGTGTCGTTGATCTGCCGGCGACTTGAATCGGCCCTGCGTATTCCCCATTCTTCCGGGGATCGTGCGCTCTGTCGTCACCACCTGCTACGGTCTCGACGAAACCGTCGCGGGGTTGGAGCGAATAACCAGCCAAGTCACCAGCAAACCGAAGGATTATACCTGTCATGAGCACCCCCAAACACAGCCGCCTGCTGATCCTCGGCTCCGGCCCTGCCGGCTACACCGCTGCGGTGTATGCGGCCCGCGCCAACCTCAAGCCGACCATGATCACCGGCCTGCAGCAGGGCGGCCAGCTGATGACCACCACCGACGTGGACAACTGGCCGGGCGACGTCGAGGGGTTGCAGGGCCCGGCCCTGATGCAGCGCATGGCCGAGCACGCCGAGCGCTTCCACACCGAGATGATCTTCGACCATATCCACACGGCGGACCTGAAACAGCGCCCGTTCCGGCTCAAGGGCGATTCGGGCGAATACACCTGCGACGCGCTGATCGTCACCACCGGCGCCACCGCCAAGTATCTGGGCATTGCCAGCGAGGAGAAATTCAAGGGCAAGGGCGTGTCCGCCTGCGCCACCTGCGACGGCTTCTTCTTCCGCGAGCAGGACGTGGTGGTGATCGGCGGCGGCAACACCGCGGTCGAGGAGGCGCTGTACCTGTCCAACATCGCGCGCAAGGTCTATCTGGTGCATCGCCGCGACAAGCTGCGCGCCGAGAAGATCATGCAGGACAAGCTGTTCGAGAAGGCCGCCACCGGCAAGATCGAGCTGGTCTGGAACAGCAGCATCGACGAGGTGCTGGGCGACGACTCCGGCGTCACCGGCGTGCGCGTGAAGGACGTCAACTCCGGCGTCACGCGCGACATCGAGGCCACCGGCTTCTTCGTGGCGATCGGGCACACCCCAAACACCGGCATCTTCGAGGGCCAGCTCGACATGCACGACGGCTACATCAAGATCCGCACCGGCCTGGACGGCATGGCCACGATAACCTCGGTGCCCGGCGTGTTCGCCGCCGGCGACGTCGCCGACCATGTCTACCGCCAGGCCGTCACCTCGGCCGGCTTCGGCTGCATGGCCGCACTCGACGCCGAACGCTGGCTGGATCAGCAGACGCCGGCCGGTTGACGTCTTGCGCGGCCCGCCGCGCGGCGGGCCGCGCATCGCCGGAGCGCCTTGTCGGCAGCTTGATTCCGCAGCGGGCACAATGGATACGCTCAACGACGGATGCCTGCAATGAATGCGAAATGGCGACTGCTGCTCGTCCGGTTCACCCGGCGACTCTGGTTCCGGCCCGCGTTGTACGGCTGCTACGGCATCGCCACAGCGCTGGTCGGCGCCATCGCCAAGCCGCTGATTTCACCGGGTATCGCAACCGTCATCGGGGCCTCGGCGGTCGGCCACGTGCTGGACATCCTGGCCACCAGCATGCTGGTGGTGACCATCTTCTCGCTCTCGACCATGGTGGCCGCGTATGCCGCAGCCAGCAGCAGCGCCACCCCACGCGCAGCCACCTTGCTGATCCAGGACACCGGCACCCAACACGCACTGGCGACCTTCCTCGGCGCCTTCCTGTTCAGTGTGGTCGGCCTGGTGGCACTGAGTACCGGCATTTATGGCGACAGTGGACGCTTGATCCTGTTCGTCGCGACCGTTGCCGTGATCATCACCATCGTGATCACCCTGCTGCGCTGGATCGACCAGATTTCGCGACTGGGCCGGGTCAACGAGACCATCGACCTGGTCGAACGCGCCACCCACGATGCCATGCGCGCACAGGCGCAGGCGCCCTGGCTGCATGCCATGCCCTACAGCACGCCACCGGCCGATGCCGTCAGCATCGAAAGCCGACGTATCGGTTACATCACCTATGTCGATATCGCGCGACTGCAGTCGCTGGCAGTCGACGAGGATGTGCAGGTCTGGGCGGAGGTGGCGGCCGGCAGCTTCGTGGCGCCCGGTCGCGCCATCGCCAGACTGTCCCGCGCGGTTGATGAGGAACTCGCCGGACGGTTCGTCGATGCCTTCGTGGTCGATGACCTGCGCAATTTCGACCAGGATCCGCGCTTCGGGCTGGTCGTGCTGACCGAAATCGCACTGCGTGCGCTGTCGCCGGCCATGAACGATCCAGGCACCGCCATCGACATCATCGGCACGGTGACGCGGCTGCTGTGCCGATGGGCCGAGGCCAGGCAGAACATCGAAGCCGAACAGGTTCGTCACGACCGCATCTACGTTCGCGCACTCGACGAGCAGGACTACTTCGAGGACGTCTACGCCCCGCTGGCACGCGATAGCGCCGGCATACTCGAGGTCGCCATCCAGCTGCAGAAATCGCTGGCGACCCTGGGCCAACTCGGCTACCCGCGCTACCGTGCCGCGGCGATCATCCATGCCCGCCGGGCGCTGCAACTGGCCGAGGCCCGCCTGACGCTGGACAGCGACCGCCAGCGCCTGCGCGACATCGCCAGCTGGTCGATCGAGCCCACATGACCACCCGGCCCGGCCATCCGCAATCCCGCTTCCACCGCAGCATCGCCGAGATCCACGCCGATGCCTGGGACGCGCTGCGGGCGGACGACAACCCGTTCGTGTCGCATGCCTTTCTGTCCGCGCTGGAGGACACCGGCTGCGTCCGCCGCGACTGGGGCTGGCAGGCGCACCACCTCGGTCTGTACGAGCAGGATCGGCTGGTCGCAGCCGCACCGCTATACCTGAAAGGCAACTCGCACGGCGAATTCGTGTTCGACTGGAGCTGGGCCAGCGCCTGGGAACGCGCCGGTGGCCAGTACTACCCGAAGCTGCTCAACGCGGTGCCCTATTCGCCCGTACCCGGCCCGCGCCTGCTCGCCGGCAACGGGCCACGCACGGCGATCCTGCAGCAGGCCCTGGTCGCGGCGATGCGCAACGAAGCCTTGCGGCTTGGCCTGTCCTCGGTACACGCGAATTTTCTGCCGGAAGACGAACTCGGCGCATTCGAGAGCGACGTGCCGGACCAGCGCTGGCTGGCCCGTTCGGACGTCCAGTTCCACTGGCATAACCGGGACTACCGCCACTTTCCGGATTTCCTTGCCGCGCTCACCCACAAGAAACGCAAGAACATCCTGCGCGAACGCAGCCGGGTCGAGGCCAGCGGCCTCGCGCTCGAGTGGCGCAGCGGCGATACGCTGAGCCCGGGCGAATGGCAGCGGGTGCATGCGCTGTACGCGGCCACCTTCGACGCCAAGGGCAACCATGCGGCGCTGACTGCGGCATTCTTCGCCCGGCTCGGCGAGCTTGGCCAGTGCGTGCAGCTGGCGCTGGCACGCCACGCGGGAAGCATCGTCGCGATGGCGCTGTTCCTGCAGGGCGACGGCGTGCTGTACGGCCGCTACTGGGGCGCCGCGGTGGATGTCCCCGGCCTGCATTTCGAGCTGTGCTACTACCGCGGCATCGAATACGCGATCGCCAACAAGCTCGCTCGCTTCGAGCCCGGTGCGCAGGGCGAGCACAAGCTCGCACGCGGCTTCCTGCCGGTACGCACGCACTCGCGGCACTATCTGGCCGACCCGGGTTTTCGCGCCGCCGTGGCGGAAGCGCTGGCGCGCGAGGCAGTGGCGATGGACGCTTATACGGCCGAACTGCACGCGCACAGCCCGTACGCCGATCACGGCAGCGCCCGGTCATGATCCACTTGCCGCTGCTGGACCCCGATGTACCGGACCGCTTCCCCGACCCGCGGCAGGCGCTGCGCAAGCCCAACGGCTTGCTCGCGTTCGGCGGCGATCTGTCGCCGGACCGTCTGCTGGCCGCCTACGCGAACGGCATCTTTCCGTGGTTCAGCGAGGACGAGCCGATCCTGTGGTGGTCGCCCGATCCGCGCTGCGTGTTTCGCACCGACCGGCTGAAACCCAACCGCAGCCTGCGCCGCACCTTGAGCGGCAAGGAGTGGCAAATCAGCGTGAACCGGGCGTTCCGCCAGGTGATGCTGGCCTGCGCCGCGCCGCGACCGCAGCAGCCGGGCACCTGGATCAGCCCGGCGATGGTCGATGCGTATACGGCGCTGCATGACCTGGGCCACGCCCACAGCGTCGAAGTATGGGACGGCGAACAGTTGGTCGGTGGCGTGTACGGCGTCGCGATCGGCCGGCTGTTCTGCGGCGAGTCGATGTTCAGCGCGCAGAGCGGCGGTTCGCGGGTCGCCCTCATCGCGCTGGCGCAGCTGTTGCGCGGCTGGGATTTTCCGTTGATCGACGCCCAGGTCAGCAACCCGCACCTGCTCGAGCTGGGCGCGCTGGAAATACCGCGCGACGCGTTTCTTGCCCAGGCGCACGAACTGTCGCGGCAATCCTTCGACGCCACGGCGTGGCATGCGGTCGCCACCCGACCCGCCTCGGCGTATCTGCAGCAGGCCGCTTGACGGCCACACGCGATCGATGTCGACGAGGGTGCCTCCGCCCCAGTGAGCTGGCGTGCGAGCCATCCGGCAGGGCGGGGCGTCGTCGCGCTGCCACGCCAGCGATTTCTGCACCAGGTGCAAACCCTGGCATCAGCGCCAGGCACTCCCGGGAGCTGGCATCAGCTCAACCCATTGTTGCGCAGTCCCGCACCGTCGTCGGCGATCGACCCGGGCACGGCTGGCAACCGTCCGCATCATGCCCGCTGACGACGCGCGACCGTGACAAACAAGGCACACTCGCTTGCGCAGAATACGGGCGGAAAACGTTTGCCGGTGCAGCGACGGGCGCTGCCATTTCCCGAGGTCACCCAAACGTGCATAGAATCCGGCGATTTCTCAAGGACAACTCCCTCTCGATCGCGATGTTCGCGCTTTTCGCGGTGTGCCTGGCTGGCCACAGCGTGGCGAGCTGGCGACTGCAGAATCAACAACTGACCGAACATGGCCATGCAGCCATCAGCTACTGGCAGAACCTTTTCAGCAGCAGCTATCTGCAGGAGCTGTCCAGCAACTGGCAGGCGGCGTTTTTGCAGCTGACGTCGCTGATCGTTTTCAGCGTGATGCTCTACCAGCGAGGGGCGCCCCACTCGCGCGACCCGGACAAGCTTGGGAACAAGCAGAAAAAGCATGCGCAAGATGTGCGTTTCCCCTGGCTCTACCGTCATTCGCTGTCGTTGATGTTTACCGCAATGTTCATGCTGACCTTTGCGATGCACTTCGTTTCCGGCTTTCTTGCCTACAACCATCAACAGGTGCTGCAGCGCCTGGCACAGGTGTCACTGGGCAAGTTCGCCATCTCGGCCCAGTTCTGGTCGTCCACCCTGGAGACCTGGCAGGCGGAATACCTGACCATTGCCGTCTACCTCGTGCTGAGCATCTTTTTGCGGCAGCAGGACTCGGCGGAGTCCAAGCCGCTCGAGAGCACCGACCGGGACACCGGCGAATCCAACGATTGACAGCCCTGGCGCGCACCGGCAGGCCCCCGCCCTTGCGTCAGTTCAGCTCGTCGGGATGCGGTCCCAGCCGGTTGCCGGCGTCCAGCGCATCGATCGCCTGCAGTTCATCATCACTGAGGTTGAAGTCGAAGATGGCGAAATTCTCGCGGATACGCTCGGCATGCTCCGATTTGGGAATCACCATGTGCCCTCGCTGGATATGCCAGCGCAGGATCACCTGCGCCGCACTCTTGTCGTAACGGGCGCCCAGATCCACCAGCTTTTCCTGCGTGAGCAGATCCCCGCCCTGACCCAATGGACTCCAGGCTTCGGTCACGATGTTGTGCCGGGTATTGAAAGCCACCACCTCACGCTGGGTGAAATCCGGATGCAGTTCGATCTGGTTGACCACCGGTGCGACGCCGGTTTCCTTCAGCAGACGCTGCAGATGATCCGGCTGAAAATTGGATACGCCGATCGACTTGACCCGCCCGTCGCTCTGCAACTGGATCAGGGCATTCCACGTTTCCACATAGCGGTCCCGCCTGGGCAGCGGCCAGTGGATCAGGTACAGGTCGAGGTAATCCGTACCCAGCTTCTTCAGGCTGGCCTCGAACGCCTTGAGCGCGGCATCGAAACCGTGGTCCTCGTTCCACAGCTTGGTGGTCAGAAACACCTCGCTGCGCGGCACCCCGGAACGCCGCATGCCTTCGCCCACGCCCTTTTCGTTCTTGTAGAAAGCTGCGGTGTCGATCGAGCGATAACCCACATCCAGTGCCGTGGCCACGGCGTCCGAAACGATATCGTTATCGATCTGAAACACCCCAAAGCCCAGTTGGGGCGCCTTGGCGTGATCGTTGAAAGTCAATCGCGGCTGGTTGTCGGTCACGGCGGACTCCTTCGGTTCGGTGCGTGCACCGGAACAGCCACCATGCCGCCCTCAGCTTGAAAACAACGTGATCAATCCGCGCGCGGGTGGTAATGGCTGGCCACGTAGTCGTCGAGAATGCCGACAAACTCGTTGGCGATGTCGTCACCGCGCAGGGTCATCGCCTTCTGTCCATCGATGAACACCGGCGCCGCCGGCGCCTCGCCGTTGCCCGGCAGCGAGATGCCGATGTTGGCGTGCTTGGATTCGCCCGGGCCGTTGACGATGCAGCCCATCACCGCCAGGGTGAGGTTCTCCACGCCGTCGTACTTGATGCGCCAGAGCGGCATCTGCTCGCGCACATGCTCCTGCACGGTCTTGGCCAGCACCTGGAAGAATTCGCTGGTGGTGCGTCCGCAACCCGGGCAGGCGGTGACCAGCGGCGTGAACGAACGCAGGCCCATCGTCTGCAGCAGCTCCTGCGCCACGATCACCTCGCCGCTGCGCGAGCCGCCCGGCTCGGGGGTCAGCGAGATGCGGATGGTGTCGCCGATGCCTTCCTGCAGCAGCACGGCCAGTGCGGCACTGGACGCGGTGATGCCCTTGGAACCCATGCCGGCCTCGGTCAGCCCCAGATGCAGCGCGTAGTCGCAACGCGCGGCCAGGTCGCGATACACCGCGATCAATTCCTGCACGCCGGAGACCTTGCACGACAGGATGATGCGGTCGCGCGGCAGGCCGATGTGCTCCGCCTGCGCGGCCGAATCCAGCGCCGAGCGGATCAGCGCCTCGCGCGCCACGTGCGAGGCGTCCCACGGTTCGGCGCGCTTGTGGTTCTCGTCCATCAGCAGGGTCACCATGCGCTGGTCGAGCGAGCCCCAGTTGGCGCCGATGCGCACCGGCTTGCCGTAGCGCAGGGCCAGCTCGATGATGGCGGCGAACTGGCTGTCCTTCTTCTTGCCGAAGCCGACGTTGCCGGGGTTGATGCGGTATTTCGCCAGCGCCTCGGCGCAGGCCGGCTCGCCTTCCAGCAGCTGATGGCCGTTGTAGTGGAAGTCGCCGATGATCGGCACCTCCACACCCATCATCGCCAGCCGTTCGGCGATGCGCGGCACCGCTGCCGCGGCGGCCGGCGTGTTCACCGTGATACGCACCAGCTCGGAGCCGGCACGGGCCAGCTCGGCGATCTGCCTGGCGGTGCCGGCCGGGTCCTCGGTGTCGGTGTTGGTCATCGACTGCACCACGATCGGCGCGCCGCCACCCACCTTCACCTTGCCGATCTGCACGGCCACGCAGGGCCGGCGCAACGCCGGCTCGGCCGGACGCGGGTACTGCGATGCGATCTCACTCATGCAATCAACCGGAATGACAGGTCGCGGCGACGCGCGACGATGCCCACAAGGATACCCGATCGTGCCTGAATTCCCGTGACCGGCGGGCGCCGCCTTTCCGGGTTCGCGGCCGATGCACCGAACCCGCGCGTCGTTGCCCGGCCATGCGTTGCCGTATCGTCGCCACCCCGTCGGAGCGAAACCGCCGGCGCGACGGACTTATCCGCCGCCGGGCTGATCAAGATCAAGAAATAGTCGCATGCATCAGGCACAATCGTGCGGCGATCACTGGGGAGATTCGCATGCCCAATACCGAGTACTACGACGACCGCGTCGTACGCCTGTTCCTGCTGGCCGCCGCCGTGTGGGGAATCATCGGCATGGCGATCGGCGTCTACGCCGCCGCCGAACTGATGTGGCCCGTGTTCAACTTCGACATTCCGTGGATGACCTTCAGCCGGATCCGCCCCGATCACACGTTCGGCGTGATCTTCGCGTTCGGCGGTTCGGCGCTGATGGGCACCTGCTACTACGTGGTGCAACGCACCGGCCACGCGCGGCTGGCGCTGGGGCGGCTGGCCCAGTTCACGTTCTGGGGCTGGCAGCTGATCTGCGTGCTGGCGATGGTGACGATGCCGCTGGGCATCACCCAGAGCAAGGAGTACGCCGAGCCGGAGTGGTTCATCGACATCCTCATCGCGATCGTCTGGGTGAGCTTCGGCGTGGTGTTCTTCACCAGCCTCACGCGCCGGCGCATCAAGCACATCTATGTGGCGAACTGGTACTACGGCGCGTTCATCATCGCGGTGGGCCTGCTGCACATCGTCAACAACCTCGCCTTGCCGGTGTCGATGTGGAAGTCCTATCCGATCTACTCGGGTGTGGTCGATGCGATGGTGCAATGGTGGTACGGCCACAACGCGGTGGCGTTCTTCCTCACCGCCGGCTTCCTCGGCATGATGTACTACTTCGTGCCGCGCCAGGCGCAGCAACCGCTGTGGAGCTACCGTTTTTCCATCGTCAATTTCTGGGCGCTGATCTCGGTCTACATGTGGGCCGGCTCGCACCACCTGATGTACACCGCGCTGCCGGACTGGGTGCAGTCGGTCGGCATGGCGTTCTCGCTGATTCTGCTGATGCCCAGCTGGGGCTCGGCGGCCAACGGCCTGCTCACCTTCAACGGCTCGTGGCACAAGCTCAAGACCGACCCGGCGGCGAAGTTCATGGTGATGGCGCTGGTGTTCTACGCCGCCGCCACCTTCGAAGGCTCGATGATGGCGATCAAGACGGTCAACTCGCTGTCGCACTACACCGACTGGACCATCGCCCATGTGCATTCGGGCGCACTCGGCTGGGTGGCGATGATCACCATCGGTTCGCTGTACGCGATGGCGCCGCGCGCGCTGGGCCGCCCCGCGATGCATTCCAACCGCGCGATGGAGGCGCATTTCTGGCTGCACATGATGGGCACGCTGATGTACGTGGGCGCGATGTGGACCGCCGGCGTCACCGAAGGTTTGATGTGGCGCGCCACCCTGCCCGACGGTTCGCTCACCTATTCGTTCCTGGACAGCCTGATCGCGGTCAAGCCGATGTACCTGATCCGCTGGATGGGCGGCCTGCTGATCCTGTCCGGCATGGTGGTGATGGCGTGGAACCTGTGGCACACCGCGGCGGATGCGCGGGCACACGTGATCAAGCCGATTCCGGTGCCGATCCCCGAGCCGGAACCGTACCAGATCCCTGCCCCGTTGCCGGCTGTCGGTTGAGGAGCACGCCATGGCATTCAAGCATTTCGAAGCAATCGAGAAACACGCCGGCCTGCTCGGCGTCCTGATCGCGATCTTCGTCTCGATCGGCGGCCTGGCGGAAATCACCCCGCTGTTCATGCAGGCGCACGCGGTGAAGGCGCCGCCGGGGGTGCATCCGTACGATCCGCTGCGGCTGGCCGGCCGCGACATCTATGTGCGCGAGGGCTGCTACCTGTGCCACTCGCAGATGATCCGCGCGCTGCGCTTCGAGACCGAGCGCTACGGCCACTACTCGACGGCGGTGGAGTCGGTCTACGACCGTCCGTTCCAGTGGGGCTCCAAACGCACCGGCCCGGACCTGGCCCGCGTCGGCGGCAAGTACTCCGACCAGTGGCACCGCCTGCACCTGATGAACCCGCGCCAGGTGGTGCCGCAGTCGAACATGCCCGGCTATCCGTGGCTGGCCGGCAAGAAACTCGATGCGGCACAGATCCAGGCCAGCATGCGCACCCTGCGCCGGCTGGGCGACCCCTATACCGATGCCGACATCGCCGCCGCGCCCGCGGCCGTAAACGGCAAGACCGAGATGGACGCGCTGATCGCCTACCTGCAGGGGCTGGGGATCAAGAACGAGCCGACGCCGACGCCAGCAGCGGCCATGGCAACGGCGGCAGCCGGCACCGGAGGTGCGCCATGAATCCCGTCTGGGGCGTGGTGGCCGGGGTTTTCATCGTGCTGATGATGGTCACCTTCATCGGCATCTGGATCTGGGCCTGGCGCAGCCGGCACCAACAGGTGTTCCAGCGCATGGCGCGCTTGCCGCTGGAAGACGAAGACGAACCCGATACCGACACGAAGGAGGATCGCCCATGAGCACGGGATGGTCGTGGTGGGTGATGTCGCTGATCGTGCTCAACTTCAGCGTCACGCTGTTCCTGTTCCTGTGGGGGCCGCGGGCGAAGATCCCGACCCTGCCCGATGGCACCAGCGGCCACGTGTGGGCGCACGGCACGCTGCGCGAAGGCGTGCGCAAGCTGCCACGGTGGTGGCTGCTGCTGTCGGCCGGGATGTTCGCGGCCGGCTTCACCTACCTGGTGCTGTATCCGGGTTTCGGCAACCACAAGGGCACGCTGGGCTGGACCTCGCACGCCGAACTGGCGCGCGACGTCGCCATCAACGATGCCAAGCTCGACGCGCTGACCAGGCGCTTCGACATGTACACGGTCGAGCAGCTCGCCGACGACCCGGAAGCGCAGCAACTGGGCCGGCGGCTATTCGAGGACAACTGCGCGGCCTGCCACGGTCGCGCGGGCAAGGGCAATCAACTGGTCGGCGCCCCCGACCTGACCGACCACGACTGGCTGTACGGCGGCGACGGCAAGGCCATCACCGCCTCGATCCAGGGCGGTCGGCAGGGGGTGATGCCGCCATGGGCCAGCCTCGGCGCGGACAACGTGAAGAACCTCGCGCAGTACGTGCTGAGCCTGTCCGGCTCGCCGCACGATGCCGCCAGGGCCGCCGCCGCCAAGCCGCTGTTCGCCACCTGCGCGGCGTGTCATGGCGCCGACGGCAAGGGCAACCAGGCCATCGGCGCGCCGAACCTCACCGACCGCATCTGGCTGCATGGCGGCAGCGTCGCCGACATCGAGAAGACCATCGGCGGCGGCCGGCAGGGCCACATGCCGGCCTGGAGCCCGCGGCTCACCGACGACCAGATCCACGTGCTGGCCGCCTGGGTCTACCACCTGTCGCACGAACACGATGTCGCCGCACGGTAACCACGCCGACACCGCCGCATCGGCCTGGTATCGCCAGCCGGTGCTGTGGCTGGGCGTGGCCGTCTTCATCGCCTCGCTGGCCGGCTGCGTGTGGATGATCGCGCTCAGCGTGCGCCACGCCGACACGCCGCTGCAAACATCGCACAAGGTGTTCGACGTGCCGGTGAGTTCTGACAGCCGGCACGCGCCCCGATGAACGCGCACGCGGCCTGGGCCCACCCGCAACTCGCCGGGCAAGTATTGCGTACCCGCACCGATGGGCGCAGCGAGATCGCCCTGCGGGTGGAATCGCTGCAGGACGCGCGTCAGGTGCTGCGGCTGGAACAATGGATACGCGCGCTGCCCGGCGTGCAGCGCGTGGCCATCGACCCCACCGCACGGCGCGTGCGGGTGGTGTGGGACGCCGGACGCACCTCGCTGCCGGCCCTGCTCGACGCGTTCGCCGCGGTACGCTGCGCGGCGCAGCCGTTGCAGCGCGACAGCATCGACGATGCCGGCGCCAGCCAGACCCACGATGCGCTGAAACGCCTGCTGGTGGCCGGCATGTGCGCGATGCAGGTGATGACCTACGCGTTCGTGATCTACATCGGCGCGGTCGATTTCGTCGACTTCACCACGCGCGGCCTGTTCCGCTGGCTCGGGCTGATCTCGACCCTGCCGGTCGTGCTGTACGCGGCGCAGCCGTTCTTCATCGGCGCCGTGCGCGAACTGCGCGCACGGCGCCTTGGCATCAACCTGCCGGTGGCGCTGGCGGTGGCGGTGGTCTTTCTCGCCAGCCTGTTCGACACGCTGCGCGGCAGCGGCGAGATCTATTTCGATTCGGTGAGCATGTTCGTGTTCCTGCTGCTGGGCGCGCGCTATCTCGAACTGCGCTCGCGCCTTCGCAGCGGCGCGCAAGCAGATGCGGTGATCGACACGGTGCCGCTGCTGGCCAGGCGCCGGCGCGCCGATGGCGAACTGGAAACCGTGGCCGCGATCGTCCTGCTGCCCGGCGATCGCGTGCACATCGACGAAGCCGGCACGGTGCCGGCGGACGGTGTGCTGGAAAGCCCCGGCGTGCAGGTGGACGAGGCGCTGCTGTCGGGCGAGTCCCGCCCGGTGCAGCGCCGCTGCGGCGAGCGGCTGCTGGCCGGCAGCGTGCTGCTGTCCGGCCCCGCCGAACTGCGGGTGGAACACAGCGGCGAGACCACCACCGCCGCCCGCCTGGGCGCCCTGGCCCGCCGCACGCGGCAGGCGCGCACGCGGATCGCCGGCGACGATCCCGAGGTCGGCCGCTTCGTCGGCCGCGTACTGCTGCTGACGATGCTCACCGCGCTCGGCTGGCTGCTGGTCGATCCGTCGCGCGCCTTCGACGCCGCCATCGCGGTGCTGGTGGTGGCCTGCCCCTGCGCCTTCGCGCTGACCCTGCCGCTCACGCTGACCCGTGCGCTCGGCGTGCTGGCACGGCACGGCGTACTGGTCGCCGACACCGCCGCCATCACCACCCTGGCCCGCATCGACAGCGCGCTGTTCGACAAGACCGGCACGCTCGGCGTGCCGCAACTCACCCTCGCACAGGTCGAACCGCAACGCGGCGACAGCCGCGAACAGGTGCTGGCCTGGGCCGCCGCGCTGGCCGGCGAAAGCGCGCACCCGCTGGCCCGCGCGCTGGCCGATACGGCGCGCGGGCACGGCCTGCCGCCACGCGCCAGCAACGTGCAGGTCATGTCCGGTGCCGGCATCAGCGGGGCCATCGACGATCGCCCGCTGCGCCTCGGCCGCGCCGACTTCGCGCTCGAGCCAAGCGACCAGGCCGTACCGGAACCCTTGAAGAGCGCGCTGCTGCTGAGCGACGCGCAAGGCATCGTCGCGGCCTTCCATTTCGCCGAACACCCCCGCGCCGACGCACGCCGCACGCTGGATGCGCTGCGCGCGCGCGGCATCGCGCCGTGCATCGCCAGCGGCGACACGGCGGATCGCGTGGCGCCGCTCGCCGCGGAACTCGGCATTGCCGACTGGCACGCGCAGCAGACGCCGGCGGACAAGCTGGCCCTGCTCCACGCGATGCGCGCCCGCGGCCGGGTCACGCTGGCGATCGGCGACGGCAGCAACGACGCGCCGGTCCTGGCCGGCGCGGATGTCTCCGCGGTGCTGGCCGGCGGCAGCGGACTGGCGCAGGCGCATGCCGACTTGCTGTTGCTGGATGGACGTCTGGACGGCCTGATCCACGCGCACACGATTGCCGTACAGGTGCAGCACGTGGTGCAGCAAGGCCGCCGCTGGTCGCTGTTCTACAACCTGTGCGCGATTCCGTTCGCCGCGTTCGGCCTGGTGCCGCCCTGGCTGGCCGGCATCGGCATGTCGCTCAGTTCGCTGGTGGTGGTACTCAACGCGCTGCGCGTCGGCCGCGATGCCGCTGCCGGCTCCGCACCGGACGGCCGGAGACTGCACGCATGAACATCCTTCTGGTACTGATCCCGGTCACGCTGCTGATCGTGCTGATCGCGGTCGGGCTGTTTTTCTGGGCCGTCAACCACCAGCAGTTCGACGACCTGGACAGCCCGGCCATCCTGCCGCTGTTGGACGACCCGGCCGTGGAGCCGGCCGACCCGAAGCCGGCTGCGCCACCCGCTGCCGACACGGCAGACATCGACGCACCTGATTAGTGTCGAAACTCCGCCGGGAAGTGAAACCCATCCCCGTTCGTGCTGAGCGTAGCTCGCGCCAGTGAGCGGAGTCGAAGCACTTCTTCGCTGGCACCCTTCGACTTCAGCCTTATGGCCTACGCCTGTCCTGAGCACGTCGAAGGGCTCAGGGCGAACGGCAGCCTCCTTCGTATCATGACGTAGAGTGGCGGGCAGTGCCCGCCCTACAAGCGGGTCGAACCCGCCCATGTTTGCCACAGATCACCACGCGGTTCCGCTCCGGGTACCGGTAGGGCAAACTGTCGTGATGACTACCCCATCGTTCGATCTGATCGTTCTGGGCGCCGGCTCGGGCGGCATTGCGGGCGCCATTCGTGCGGCACGGCATGGCGCACGCGTCGCGGTGCTCGAACCGCATGCGCTGGGCGGCACCTGCGTCAACGTCGGCTGCGTGCCGAAGAAGGCGATGTGGCTTGCGGCGGAGCTGGCCGAGGCGCAGCCGCTGGCCGCCGAGCTCGGCTTCGATCTCAAGCCCGGCGCGCTGGACTGGCCGGCCTTCGTCGCGCGCCGGCAGCACTACATCGCCAATATCCACGCCAGCTACCGCAAGCGCTTCGACGAGCTCGGCATCACCCTGATCGCCGAGCGCGGGCACTTGCTGGGCAACGGCCGGGTGCGCGCCGGGGCGCAGCAACTGTCGGCGGCGCACCTGCTGATCGCCACCGGCGGCCATGCGCACCGGCCCGATATCGACGGCCATGAACACGGCATCGATTCCGACGGCTTTTTCGACTTGCGCGCCGCGCCGCGCAAGGTCGCGGTGGTCGGCGCCAGCTACATCGCGGTCGAGCTGGCCGGGGTATTGCGGGCGCTGGGCTGCGAGGTGCACCTGATGGTGCGCGGCGAGCGCCTGCTGCGCACGTTCGATCACGACCTCGGCGATGCCCTGCTCGAGGCGATGCGCACGCGCGGCATCGCGGTGCAGTTCGGGCATCGGCTGGATCGGGTCAGCCGGAACGCCGATGGCATCCGCATCCATTGCCGCAGTGGCGATGTCGCCGAAGGTTTCGACAGCCTGCTGTGGGCCGTGGGCCGGCGGCCGAGCGTGACCGGCTTCGGCCTCGAGGCCGCCGCCGTCGATCTCGACGCCAAGGGTTTCATCGCCGTCGACGCATGGCAGAACACCTCGGCCAATGGCGTCTACGCGGTGGGTGACGTCACCGGCGCCCCCGCGCTCACCCCGGTCGCGATCGCCGCCGCGCGCCGCCTGATGGACCGCGTGTTCGACGGCCAACCCGATGCCCGCCTGGATTACCGCAACATCCCCAGCGTGGTGTTCTCGCATCCGCCGCTCGGCACCATCGGCCTCACCGAAGCGCAGGCCCGCGCCGAGCACGGCGACGCGATCAAGATCTACACCAGCCGCTTCCGCCCGATGCTCGGCGCGCTCGCCGGGCACCCGGAACGCTCGTTGATGAAGCTGATCTGCGCTGGCGACGACGAGCGCGTCATCGGCCTGCACCTGATCGGCCCGGCCAGCGACGAAATCCTGCAGGGTTTCGCGGTCGCGGTGAAGATGGGCGCGCGCAAGCGCGACTTCGACGACACCGTGGCGATCCATCCGACGGCGGGGGAGGAGTTGGTGTTGATGGGGTGAGATGCGAACGGCAGCTGGTTCACTTCCTCACGGAGGGAAGTAAACCGGGTTCCGATATCGTCCAAGACATCACTCGATGTGCTTGACTTCCTCAGCCCCAGGTCCCGGTCCCAGGCTTCGCGTGTGTAATATCAAGCCATCCTGACCAGATGCTTGATCACTATGGGTCCTATCACCCTCTTCGATAAGTCGTTCCTGCAATCCCTCACAGTAGATGAGGCAGTGTGGTTCGATCACTACTTCACTCCGAACATCTGCCCCATTTTCTTCGTTGAAACGCTCGCAGATTTGGCCAAGCGTAACCTTCGTGATGGACGGACGCCGGAACATGAAGTCGCCATCATCGCGGAGAAAACCCCTGAAGTCTCCAGTTATGTGTGCGCATATCACAGTCAACTTTGCTTTGGCAACTTGCTCGGCCATCCGGTGCCATTTACTGGCCAGATACCGATGCCTGGCGCGCAGCCCGTGCGACTAAATGGACAAACTGGACTGTCTTTCCCTTGTGCGCCCGAAATCGAGGCCATGTCACGGTGGCAAGCCGGAAAATTCCAAGAAGTCGAACACATCGTTGCCGGCGAGTGGCGAAAGACGGTTTCCGAACTCGACCTCAAAGAAATGGCAAGCGCCATGCGAGCTCTTGGGGTCAACGGCAAGACATGTAAATCGCTAGAACAGGCGGCCCAGATCGCACGCGGCATCGTGGAGTCGACCAACAAGCCGTTCGATCAAATGCAGTTGTTATTTCACTTCACGCAAATCGGCCTAGAGCACGCACCCCAAGTACTGGAACGATGGAAGATCGCCGGCTATCACCCGCTTGCGCAGCATGCGCCCTATGCAGCTTACGTTCTGACGGTTGAACTGTTCTTCCAAATCGCGCTGGCTGCGAGCTTGATCTCGTCAGACCGCCCATCCAATCGCGTCGACATTTCCTATCTGTTTTACCTCCCTTTTTGTGATGTGTTCACCTCGACGGACCGGCTGCACAAAAAATGTGCGCCACTCTTTCTTCGCGGAGATCAGGATTTCGTCTGGGGCGATGACCTCAAAACCGATCTCCGACGCACTAATGCGCATTGGGCCGCTACCCTTACCGAAGCACAACGTGAAGCGGGCCTAAACACGATTCCCCATGCTCCCGTCGGACATGAAGGATCAATGATCGCCAAGCTTTGGGACCATCATTCACTTGGGTGGCGTCAACGATTGAAGCAGCCTGCATCCCAAATGCCCCCAGAGATGGAAAAGCAGCTCCTTGACCGATTGAAGACCATGCGGGACGCAGCACCGGTAACTCTCACAGCCGAAGAACGCAACCAGACCGAGTTTGCTCATACGACGATCAAGCGCAGCATTCATCCACGCAAGGGCAGCTGGTGGCAAATTCCGAAGAATATGCCGTGTCCAGACGACTAAACTCTCTGTGTGCCTTTGTGACGAAAACCCAGACAGAGAAAGTCAAGCAACACCCATCGACACGAGCAACGTCGACGAATCACCCAGCTAGCCGACGCGGATATCCGATATCCGTTGGCCGCTCCGCACTTCTTGAAACGCTATTCTCGCAAGACCAGCGTCACAACGCGTTTCGATAAGGAGCCGGTCATGGGACAACTCGATCGCATCACCCAGCAGCCCCGAATCATGGGCGGCAAGGCGTGCATCCGCGGTTTGCGTGTCACGGTCGGCATGCTCGTGGGGCAGATCGGTACGGGGCACAGCGTCGATGAACTGCTCGCCGACTATCCCTACCTGGAGCGCGAAGACATCATGCAGGCGCTTCGCTACGCGGCATGGCGGGCGGAGGAACGCGAGGTCATGCTCGCCACCGCATGACGCTGCTCGTTGACATGAGGGCGCCTCGAACAACCCCGATTCGTGTAGGAGCGCACCCTGTGCGCGATGCTTTTGTCGACCATGCAGGAAGAGCATCGCGCACAGGGTGTGCTCCTACGCGTACCGGGCACCAGGTTATTCGAGATTCCCATGAATCTATGGTCAGCCACCGCCTGACACAACCCCGTCAGTCCAGCGTCCCGTCCGCCCCCATCGCCGGCATCTGCCCGCAGTAGTCGGCCGCTTCGGCCAGCAGCCATTCGCGGAATACCTGCAGGCCGCGGTGTTCCTGCGAGCGTTGCGGATACACCAGCCAGTACGCTTCCGGCACCGCCATGTAGCGATCGCCCAGCACCACCAGCCGGCCGGCATCGATCAGCGACTTCGAGGTCACCATCCGCCCCAGCG
>Ga0307375_10000358_pt1 | contig 59712 bp, 44 predicted proteins | sample TR1MG_FD_202531 | JGI IMG/M metagenome (GOLD analysis project Ga0307375, IMG submission 202531) | Soil microbial communities from Risofladan, Vaasa, Finland - TR-1 | ecosystem: Environmental > Terrestrial > Soil > Coastal area > Acid sulfate soil | place: Finland: Risofladan, Vaasa | collected... | reverse complement strand
ATGACCGAAGCCTGACAACTGGCGAGCCCATCCCGATGAGGAAACCACCCACTGGAGAGCCGTGTGCGGGAGAACCGCATGCACGGTTCGGAGGGCGGGGAGGGGTCAACCCTTCCCGACCCCTATCAGAAGCTGCCGACAGCCCCCACAGAAGCCCCACATATCCGCTCAGCTCTTGAGCTCGCCGTCGAGGTAATACCAGCGATCGTGTTCGCGCACGAAGCGGCTGGTCTCGTGCTGGCGTTGCGCGCGACCGCCGCCGAGACGATAGCGGGCGACGAACTCGACGGTCGCGCGATGCTCGCCATCGGTGTGCTGGCGCCGGATTTCCAGCCCCAGCCAGGTCGGTGCCGGCTGCTGTGCGGCCAGTCGTAGCGAGGCCGGGCGCGTGTCGGCATGCCAGCTGGCCAGCAGGAAATCCTCGCGCAGCAGCACGTAGGCGCTGTAGCGTGCGCGCATCAATTGCTCGGCGGCTGCCGCCACGGCGCCGTCGTGCAGTGGTCCGCAACATTGCGCGTAGCCGGCCGGATTTCCGCACGGGCAGGGCGTCATCGTGTCGATCGACTTCATGCCGCCTTTGTACCCGGTTTGGCGCTTTTTCTACAGCCGGTTGCTGCCGCGTCGCCAGATGCGGCAGCGGTTGTTGGCCGGCATCGCGAGATCGTCGATCAGCGCAAAACCGGCACGCTCCGCCAGGGCGTCGACTGCGGCGGCGTCGCGGATCGCCATGTGGGCGTCACGTTCGCGCAGCCATCGATCGAAGGCGGCGTTGCTGTCGCTGCTGTAGCGGCCCTGATAGTTGAACGGGCCGTACACGACCAGCGTGGCGCCGGCGCCGGTGACCCCGGGCAAGCGGGCGAACAGCTGCTGCACGTCGGGCCACGCCATGATGTGCAAGGTATTGGCGCTGAATACCGCATCGAACGTGATGTCCGGCCACGTGCCGGCCACGTCCAGTTCCAGCGGCGCCGGCGTGTTCGGCAGCGCCGCCTCGTCCAGCCAGGCGCGGATGCCGGGCAGGTTTTCGGCGCGATCGGAGGTCTGCCAGATCAGATGGGGCATGGCTGCAGCGAAATGCACCGCATGCTGGCCGGTGCCGCTGCCGATCTCCAGCACGCGCCGACGATCGGCAAAGCGATCGCGCAGCACGGCAAGGATCGGTTCGCGATTGCGCTCGCACGATGGCGCGTGCGGCTTGTCCACGCCCGGACTAGACCGGGCGGCCACGCAGCACACGCGCCGGCAGCATCAGCAGCGCAGCGAGGAACGCGAATACCGCGGTCACCGTGATGCCGACCAGCCGCAGCGGCAGCAACAGCAGCCAGACGATCGGATACAGCACCAGCGCCAGCAGCGCCAGCGGCCAGCAGAACACCAGCAGCAACAGCCAAAGCAGGAAACCGGCCATGACACGACCTCGCGATGTCGGGAACAGGCCAGACTTTACCGCAGACCCGGACTGGCGCGTAGATGACTCCCGCCACCCCTCTAGGGGGTCTCGAGTAACCTGGTTCTTGGCACTTTGTAGGAGCGCGCTTGCGCGCGATGCACTTACCTTCACCCTTGGCGAAGAGCATCGCGCGCAAGCGCGCTCCTACAACAAATCGGGTTATTCGAGATTTCCCTTGGTGCTCGTCGAGCAGCGGCTTACGCCAGCGGATTCACGCCGATCAGCCACAGGTGCAGCCAGAGCGCGAAAGCGACCCATACGGCGAGCCCGATCGCCACGGCCAATGCATCGCCCGCCAGCGTACCGGCGGGGTAATGGGTATCGGTGCGGCGGTCGCGCCGCCGCGATATCGCGAACAGCACCACGGCCCACAGCAGGAACGCGCCGAACAGCACCACGTCATGCAACATGCCGGTGGCCAGCAGATGGCCGAACGCCCATATCAGCACGGCCAGCACCTGCGGATGGCCGAGCTTCGCCTTGAAGTGGTTGCGCGGCACGCGCGCCGCGAAAAAAAGCACGAATGCGAGCAAGGTGAACAAGGCGTTGAGATGGCGCAGCCCCAGCGGCGGCACGTACAGCAGCACGGGTTGCTGCCGCGCCAGTCCGAAGCCCCAGCAGATCAGCACGAAGCCGACGATCGACACCAGCGCGTACAGGCCTTTCCAGCGTTTCGCCCCGAGCCGCGCGACCTGCCGGCTGCGCCAGCCGTCGGCGAAGATGCGCAGCGAATGCACGCCGAGAAAAATCAGCAGACCGAGTATCAGCACCAGCATGACGGTTTCCCCATCGCAGCAATGCGCCGAGTATAGACGTTGCTGGTGTCGGTCAAGTTGTCCGTTCGATGCGGACGGCCAATGCCTGCGCACCGTCGCGCAGCATGACGGTGCCGGCAGCCGGTACCGATGCCCGCCAGGCATCGCCGGCCTGCAGCGTGCCGTCGGCCGTATCGATTTCACCGTGGGCGGCGTAGACGAGGACGGTTTGCGGATCGAGCCGGTGCACGCCGGGTTCGTGCCACACATCCACCGTGCCGCGAGCCAGCGCCCGCCGTACCATCAGGTTGAAGTCGCGGGTCGGGCCGGCGACCAGCCGCACGGATATCTGCGCCTCGCCGGGAAAGGCGAACGGTGCCAGCGGCGTGGTCAGCGCATGTTCGCGATCGTCGTCCAGCGTCATCGTGAAGCCGGCGCCGTCGAGCAGCACGATGTGCCGGTCGATGCCGGGGAAAAGGGAGAACGGCGCGGCGCTGTCGACCTCGGCCACGCTGGCCCGCCACAGGAAATCGTCGCTGCCGGCCGTGGACGGCTGGACGGCTATCTGGCGCGTGCTGCCGAACCCGTTCTTCCACGCTTGTGCTGTGCATTCCCGCGCACGGATGATCGACGAACTCATGCGCTTCTCTCGATCACCTGGCGGAACGGCGGCAACGCACGGAGCATGCCGCTGCCATAGCGCCGGGTGACCACCCGGCGGTCCAGCAGCACGATGCGGCCGCGGTCGGTTTCGTTGCGGATCAGGCGGCCGCAGTACTGGGTGAGCAGGCGCGTCGCTTCGGGCACGCTGACCTCGATGAACGGGTTGCGCCCGCGCGACTCCAGCCACTCGGCGTAGGTGGCACCGACCGGATCGGTCGGCACGGCGAACGGCAGCTGGGTGATCACCACCGTCTCGCACAGCTTGCCGGGCAGGTCCAGGCCCTCGCCGAACGAGGCCAACCCGAACAGCGTGCTGCCCTTGCCCGCCTCGATGTCGGCGCAGTGTTCGGCGACCAGCTGCGACTTGCCCAGCGAACCCTGTGCGCGCACCTTGCGCACGTGTGCGATCGGCAGCTTCTGCAGCACGCGATCGAGCTTCGCGCGCGAGGTGAACAGCACCAGGTTGCCGGCGTTCCAGTCCAGGTTGTCGGCTAGCCAGTCGCTGATTTCGTCGGCGTGCGCCTCGCGTGCGTCCGGCAGGGTGCGCATCGAGGGCACTTCCAGCCGCGCCTGGCTGGGCAGGTCGAACGGCGAGGGCAGGCTCAGGCAGACCGCATCGTCGGGCAGTCCCACCGAGTCGGCGAAGCCGCGGAAATTGCCGCCGGCGCTCAAGGTGGCCGAGGTCATCACCACGCCGCTGGCATTGCCCCACAGCACGTTGCGCAACAGGCCGGCGGCGGATACCGCCGAGGCATGGCAGACCAGTTGCTCACCGCTGATCGTGACCCAGCGCGCCAGCGGCGGCGCGTCGTCCGGATCGCTGGCGGACCACGCGTGCCAGCAGCGCGCCTGCTTCTCGATGCGCTCCAGCGCCATGCCCAGTTCGCGCGACAGCGCCTCCTGGGTGGGGCCGCCGTCGGTCATCTCGACCACCGCACGGCGCACCGCGGTGAGCCAGCGCTGCACTTCGCCGGTACTGACGCTGAGCATCCGCGCGTGTTCCACCCATGGCTGCGGCAACTGGCCCAGCGAGCCGCGGTACATCGGCTCGCTCTCGGCAGGATCGGGCAGCCAGGCAAGGCGGATATCCTTTTCCAGTTCCTCCAGCGCGTTGCTCAGCTCCTGCAGTTTCGCATCGCCCTGATCGAGGCCGAGCTTGCCCAGGGTTTGCTTGTCGGTCAGCGAATACGCTGCGTGCACCTGGCGGCCGAGCCGGCTCAACTGGCGCACGGTGACATTCATGAAGACCTCGGCCGCGCCACGGTCGATCGCCTTGCCGGGCACGTGATGGCCTTCGTCGAAAATGTACAGCGTCTCATCCGGGCGCGGCAGGATCACCCCGCCCCACGCCTGAATGCCGCCGCCCTCGTCCTCGCCCGGCATGGTGAGGTCGGCCAGCACCAAGTCCTGGTTGGCGACGATGATCTCGGCATCGTCCACTGCGCGGCGGGCGATGAAGAACGGACAGATCATGAACTGGCTGCATTTGCGGTTGGTACAGCCGCCCGCGCTGGTGGTCACCATCGGACGCAGCAGGTCACTGACCGCTTCGGGCGCGCTGTCCATGTCGCCGTTCCACTCGCCGCGGTCGAACGCGGCGTTCAGTTTGGCCAGCGCCAGCTTGTCGCGCGGCTGCGGCGGCTTCGCCCACAGCGCGAGATCCGCATCGAAGCCGGCCAGGCCCATCTGGCCGGAATCGTTGAGACTGTTGGCTGCCATGCGCAGATTGCGCGGGCACAGATAGCGCCCGCGGCCTTTGGCCAGCGCCACTTTCGCCTCGATGGCGTTGAGTTGCAGATACAGCGGGATATCCCGCTGCACCAATTGCTCCTGCAGCGCCACGGTGGCGGTGGCGATCAGCAGCTTCTTCTTCTGGCAGCGCGCGACCGCCAAGCCCGCGATCAAGTAGGCCATCGACTTGCCGGTGCCGGTGGGCGCCTCGATCACCGCCACCCCGCCGGCCGTGCCGAAGGCCTTGGCCACCTCGGCGATCATGCGGCCCTGCGATGCGCGGGCGCGAAAGCCCGGCAGCCCCTCTTTCAGGCGTGCATAGGCGGCGCGGATGGCGTCCTTGGTGGTATCGGCGAGCATGCGGCAACCGGAAGCGGGCCGCCCATATTACGGCATCGGGGCCGCTTTCCGGACTCAAGCCGGCAGCGCGGCGGCCGATGATCCTGGCAACCGGCAGCGCAAACCCGACAGCGCGTTCGAAGCCAGTGAAACCGGGCGCCGGCAAGAGAGTCTTCGCCCGGTGGCTTGGCGCACGTCTTGCTAATGCGTTTTATGTAACATCAACCGATATCCCATCCGAGTAGCGTCATGCGATGAAGCAGCAGCGTGCCCCGAATCCGGCGATCCCCGCCGCGGCGGAACAGCTGGCTTGGCTGGGCCGCCTGATCGAGGCTGTCACGCCGATGGAAGTCGCTGCGGCGATCGTGGCTCTGGCGCAGTCCCTGCCCGGTTGCGGGTCGGCCAGCCTGCTGTGTGGTGCCTGTGAAGCGCATGCGCCCTTTGGCGCCGCTGTGACGCCGACCGATGTCGACTGGGCGCAGGGCGCGTTGGACGGTGACGGGCTTTTGCTCGGTGACGACGGCCGACAGGTGGCGTGGCGACTGCTGGCGGCTGAGCGGGTCGTGTTGCTGATGCGTTTTGCCGGCAGCCAGACCGCGTCGCAGTTGCGCGAGGCGCTGGCCTCGCGTCTCGCGCAGGCCAGCCATCATCTGCGGCATGCGCTGCAGCTGGCCGACCTGCAGGTTTCGCACAAGCAGCTGGAGCGTTCGGAAAACCTGCAGCGCGCACTGTTCGCGATCGCCGATCTGTCCGGTTCCGATCTGGACATGCCGAAAATGCTGCGCGGCATCCACATGATCGTCAGCAGTTTGATGTACGGCGAGAACTTCTTCATCGTGAGGTATGACCGCGAGCGCGGCACGATGCGCTTCCTCTACTACGCCGATGTCGAGGACGAGGATGTTTTAGACATCGCGACCGAGTATTCGCTGGAAAACATGCATTACTCGCTGACCTGGCATCTGCTGACCGGCGGCAGGCCGATGATGGGCAGCATGCAGCAACTGCGGGATCAGGTGGATGGGCCACTGGAGCCGATCGGCCCGGATTGCATCGACTGGCTGGGCGTGCCGATGTTGCGCAACGGCCAGGTGCACGGCGCGCTGGTGGTGCAGAGCTACCGCGAGGGCATCCGCTTTTCGGAGGACGACCGTGTATTGCTGGAATTCGTCGGCAGCCACATCCTCACCGCGCTGGAGCGCAAGCAGAGCAAGGACGAACTGGAGCTGCGCGTGCGCCTGCGTACACAGGAGCTGGCCGAGGCCAACCGCGGCCTGCAGCAGGAGATCGTGGAGCGCCAGCGTGCCGAGCGGTTGCAGGCCGCACTGTTCCAGCTCGCCCAGCTGGCCACCGCCGATTTCGACGAGAACGAGTTCTACCAGCGTGTGCATGACGTGGTGGCCGAACTGTTGTATGCGGAGAACTTCTACATAGCCCTGCTTTCCGCGGATCGCACGGAGCTGTCCTTTCCGTACTACACGGATACCGACGTGCGCAGCATGCCGGCGCGTCCGCTCGCTCATGGTTTGAGCGAATACGTCCTGCGCAAGGCCCTGCCTCTGCTGGTGCGGCGGGCCGACATCGACACGCTGAGCCGGCAGGGTGAGGTGGTGCCACGGCACGTTGGCCAGCCGGCGACCTGCTGGCTGGGTGTACCGTTGCTGGTAGGCGAGGAAGTGATCGGGCTGGTGACAGTGCAGAGCCTGGTCGAGGAGATCGTTTACGACGAAGCCGATCGGGAGCTGCTGTCTTTCGCCGCCCTGCAGATCGCCAACAGCATCCATCGCCGGCGTACCGCGGTGTCGTTGCATGAGGCCAATGCGCAGCTCGAACAGCGGGTGGAGGAGCGCACGCAGGAGCTGCGCGAGCAGATCTGCCAGCGCGAGCAGATCCAGGAGCAACTGCAGCATCAGGTGATGCACGACCCGCTGACCGGCCTGCCCAACCGCGGCTTTCTGCATGACCGGCTCAACCGGGTGCTGGGCATGCTGCAACGCGAGCCGCAGCGGCAGTGCGCGCTGCTTTATCTGGATGTCGACCGTTTCAAGGTGGTCAACGACAGCTTGGGTCATCTGGCCGGCGATGAGTTTCTGAAGGCAGTCGCCAGCCGGCTGCTTTACTGCGTACGTGACCCCGACGTGGTGGCGCGATTGTCCGGCGACGAATTCGCGATATTGCTGGAGGATGTGCCGCTACCCGAAACTGCGGTGAAAGTGGCCCGGCGCATTTTGCGGATTCTGTGCGCGCCGTTGCAGCTGGCCGGCATGGAGCTGGAGCCGTCGGCCAGCATCGGCATCGCGATCGGCGACAGCCGCTACGGCAGCAGCGACGAAGTGCTGCGCGACGCCGACATCGCGCTGTACCGCGCGAAGGATCGGGGCCGCAAGCGCTTCGAGATGTTCGACGAATCGCTGGCCAAGGACGTGGTCGACGTGCTCACGCTGGAGGCGGAACTGCGCCACGCGCTGCAGCACGACGAGTTCGAACCGTATTTCCAGCCGGTCTGCCGGCTCGACGGCGGTGAGGTGGTGGGCTACGAGGCGCTGATCCGCTGGAACCACCCGCAACGTGGCGTGCTCAAGCCGGCGGACTTCATCAAGATCGCCGAGGACAGTGGGCTGATCGAGGCGATCGACTGGCGCATGTTCGAGCTCAGTTGCATCCAGTTCAAGCGGCATGGCGCGGGCGAGACGTTCGTGACGATCAATGTGTCGGCACGGCATCTGCGCCACGCGGCTTTCGATACGCGGCTGCTGCAACTGCTCGAGCGCGTCGGTCTGCCGGCCTCGCACATGATCGTCGAGGTCACCGAAGGCGCGCTGCTGGATGACCCCGCGCATGTGCGCGCCACGCTGGAGCGGTTGCGCGAAGCCGGTGTCGGTGCGGCGCTGGATGATTTCGGCACCGGCTATTCCTCGCTCAGCTACCTGCACTCGCTGCCCTTGCGCATGCTGAAGATCGATCAGGCCTTCGTGCATGAACTGGACCAGGAGGACAACACCAACAGCACGCCGGTGGTGGCCGCGATCCTTGCGCTGGCGCGTGCGCTGGGCATCAAGGTGATCGCCGAAGGTATCGAGACGCCGGGACAGCGCGAGGCCCTGCTTGGCATGGGCTGCGAATTCGGTCAGGGTTACCTGCTGGGTTGTCCGGTCCCGATCAGGCACCAGCTGCAAGCCAGCGCCGAGATCACCTGAATCGAGCGTCGCGGATCAACGCTGCCAGTCAGGCCGTCGCTGCGATCCGCCGCAATGCCTGCGCGAATACCTCCGGCGGCTGGCCGCCGGAAATCAGGTGCTGTCCATTGATGACGATCGCCGGCACCGCGTGGATGCCACGCTGCATGTAGAACTGCTCCTGCGCACGCACCTCGGCGGCGAACTCGTCGTCGGCGAGAATCTGCCGCGCGCGTTCGGCGTCCAGACCTGCCTCGGCAGCCAGACGTGACAGGGTGTCGTGCGCGCTCACGTCCTCGCCGTCGGTGAAATAGGCACGCAACAGAATCTGCTTCAGCGCGAGCTGGCGGCCTTCCAGCTCGGCCCAGTGCAACAACCGGTGCGCGTCGAAGGTGTTGTAAACGCGGCTCTGCCGGCTCATGTTGAAGTGGAAACCCAGTGCCGCGCCGCGGGCGCGGATCGCCTCGCGGTTTGCATCGATCTGCTCGGGCGTGCTGCCGTATTTCTGCACCAGGTGCTCGGTGGCGCTCTCGCCTTCCGCGCTCATCTGCGGGTTCAACTCGAACGGCTGGAAGTGGATCTTCGCCGCAACCTCGCTTTCGACTGTCGCCAGCGCCTGCTGCAGCGACGCCAGTCCGATCGCGCACCACGGGCAGGAAACGTCGGAGACGAAGTCGATGCGGACGGAAGCGGGTGAGGTCATGGGTATCTGCCAAGGCGGGAAGCAAAGCAGAGGTTGGGGCAGCAGGAGCCGCTTCAAGGCGCTGCGACCGGCATCCCGGCGGCAGATCGCAGCGGATGAGACATCGCCCATTACACTGGATAACCCCGCGCGGCCGTGTCCGGTCGATAGCGCAATTGCGGCTCCGAGAACGTGCATGTCACACCATCCAATAGCCATCGTCCCCGGTTCCGGACTTGTCGCCTCGCGGTATCCGGCGCCGCGATGAAAACCCGTGCACGCATCGCCACCTGGCAGCGCCTGCGCCAGCAGCCGACCTGGAAGCTGATGGCGGCGGACAACGCGCCGCTGACCGCCGCGCTGTTGCAAGGCCTGCTGCTCGACGCCGAGCGCCAGTTGCCGGCGTCGCTGCTGCACGAGCGGCTGGCGCGCGAGCTGGAGGAACTGCGTGCGCATGGCCATGCCGTGCCGCGCACCGCGCAGGCCTACGTGGCCGAATGGCTGGGGTCCGGCTGGCTGGAGCGGCGCTTTCCCGAAGGGGTCAGCGAGGAACAGTACGAGCTGTCCACCCAGGCGATCGGTGCGCTGCGCTTTCTTGGCAGCCTGGACAGCAGCCGCAATGTGGCGACCGAGAGCCGGCTCGCGCTGGTCATCCAGCAACTGGTGCAACTGGCACGACAGACCGATGGCGACCCGCACAGCCGGCTGGCCGAACTGCTGGCCGAGCGCGAGCGCATCGACGCGCAGATCGCCGCGGTCAGCGAAGGCCGGGTGGACGTGCTGGACGATACCCGCGCGCTGGAGCGGGCGCGCGAGATCATCGCGCTGGCCGATGAGCTGGCCGAGGATTTTCGTCACGTGCGCGATGATTTCCAGCAACTGGATCGTGACTTCCGCGAGCGCATCATCGACGACGAACGCGAACGTGGCGAGATGCTGGAGGCGCTGTTTGCCGGCGTCGACGTGATCGCCGAAAGCGAATCGGGGCGCAGCTTCGACGCGTTCTGGCGACTGCTCACCGACGCCGAGCAGAGCGGCCAGCTGGAAGCCGCAGTGGACGCGGTGACCGGCCGCGATTTCGCGCGCAAGCTGGACCGGCGCGAGCGCAGCTTCCTGCTGCACCTCACCCGCACCCTGCTCGACCGCGGCGGCCACGTGCACGACGTGTTGCAGCATTTCGCGCGCAGCCTGAAGGGCTTCGTGCAGAGCCGCGCCTACCTGGAACAACGCCGCCTGCACCAGCTGCTGAAACAGACCCAGGCCGAGGCGCTGAAACTGCGCGACCAGGTGCGCAGCAACGAGGGCATCGACTACACGCTCACCCTGAGCAGTGCGCGGTTGCACTCGCTGTCGCGCTGGCGGCTCAACGATCCTCGCACCAGTCAGGTCGACGGTGCCATCGTGCGCGCCGAGGGCGCGACGATCACGCTGGACAGCGTGGGCGAGCTGGTGGCGCAGTCGGAGATCGACTTCCGCACCCTGAAACAGCGCGTGCACACGCTGCTGGGCGATCACGCGCAGTGCTCCGTGGGCACCGTGTTGCAGCACTATCCCGCCGAACAGGGTCTGGGCAGCGTGGTCGGCTACGTGGCGCTGGGCAGCCGTCACGGCATGCAGGTGCCCCACCGCTTCGAGCCGGTGAGCTGGCGCGGCGAGGACGGCAACGAACGCCGCGCCCGCATTCCCCTGCTGTACTTTCTCAAGGAAAAACGCGATGAACTGGTCTGAGGACATGGCCGGGCCGGGCCCGGCCAACCTGCCATCGGAAAGCGTCGGCGAGGCCGGCCTGTTCCCCGGCGACAGCGGCAGCCTGCCGTTCGAGGCGCGCCGGGTGCTGTGCCAGTTGCTGGCCGGCCCCAGCGTGGACGCCGAGCGCCACGCCCTGCTGTGGCCGGTGCTGCTGCGTGAGGAAACCGCCCTCCGTGCACGCCTGTGCGAACTGTTCCTGGAACTGGTGCTGGATCGCGACCTGCGCGTGGCCTTCGTGCGCCAGGCCGATACCGGTGAACTGGAAACGCCGACCCTGCTGCGCTCCAGCCCGCTCACCTTCATCGACTCGGTGCTGCTGCTGGCCCTGCGCCAGCGCCTGGCCGAAGCCGAGGCGCAAGGCCAGCGCGCGGTGGTGGAAGTGGACGAACTGCACGCGCAACTGGCCGTCTACGAACCGCCGCAGGGCACCGACCGCGCCGGCTTCACCAAGAAGCTCAACGCCGCCATCGAGAAGATGAAAAAGAACAACGTGCTGCAACCGATCCGCGGCAGCGAAGGCCGCCACGAAGTGTCGCCCACGCTGAAACTGCTGTTCTCCGCCGAGGACGTGCAGGCGCTGGGCGCGGTCTATCGCCAACACCTGGCTGGCCCGCGCACCGTCGACGACATCACGCCGGAGGAGGACGACTGATGGGCAAGGCCGACACCCACGCGTCGTTGTTTCTCGGCGACCTGCCCACGCCGCGCGAGGAGCAGTTCCGCATGCGCCGCCTGCAGGTATTCAACTGGGGCACCTTCTCCGGCCTGCATGACGTGCCGATCGCCGAGCGCGGTTTCCTCTTCGTCGGCCGCTCCGGTTCGGGCAAATCGACCCTGCTCGATGCGATGTCGGCGCTGCTGGTGCCGCCCGCGCTGGTCGATTTCAACGCCGCCGCGCGCGAGGCCGAGCGCAGTGGCCGCGACCGTTCGCTGGTGTCATACGTGCGCGGCGCCTGGGCCGACCAGCACGACGAGGATTCGGGTGAGGTCGCCACCCAGTACCTGCGCCGCGGCCCGGTCTGGTCAGCGCTGGCGCTGGAATACCGCAACGCGCTGGGCCGTTGCGTGACCCTGGTGCGGCTGCTGTGGATCCGCGGCAACAGTTCCACCGCCGCCGATGTGACGAAGCACTTCATCGTCGCCGAGCGGCCGTTCGACCTGGCGGTCGAGCTGGAAGGTTTCGACCTGGACCTGCGCCGGCTCAAGCAGCGCCTGGCCGACGTACACCACCACGACAGCTTCAATGCCTACGCCGAGCGCTTCCGCCGCCTGCTCGGCATCGGCAACGACACCGCGCTGCGCCTGCTGCACAAGACGCAGTCGGCGAAGAACCTCGGCGACCTCAACCACTTCCTGCGCGATTTCATGCTGGAGCGCCCGGAAACCTTCGCCGTGGCCGACCGCCTGGTGGCCGAATTCGCCGAGCTGGACGAGGCGCACAAGGCGGTGGTCACCGCGCGCGAACAGATCGAGACCTTGCGCCCCGCGCGGGCTGCCCATGAGCGGCTGATGGCCGTGCGGCGCGAGCGCAGCGAACTGGACGAGCTGCTGGCCGGCATGGACGGCTACCGCGAACGGCAACGGTTGCGCCTGCTCGACGCGCGGCTGACCGAGCTGGACACGCTCGACCGCGGCCTCGAAGGCGAGGAAGGCCGTCGCCTGCAAAGCCTGGAACAGCACCAGCGCGACCTCGGCGATCTGCAGGCGCGCCACCGCGAACAGGGCGGCGACCGGATCGAGCAACTGGAACGCGAGCGCGACAGCGTGTCGCGCGAGCGCGACACCGGCCTGCGCCATCGCGGCGTGGCCGATGCCGCTTGCCGGCAACTGGGCTGGCAGCTCGCCGGAACACCGCAGGGTTTCGCCGAGCAGCTCGCGCAGGCGCGCAGCCTGCTCGACGCCGGCCAGGACGCCGCCGCCCGTGCCGACCAGCGCATGCTGGAGCTGGGCATGCAGAAGAACGAGGCGGGGCGTGCCTTCGCCAGCGCACGTGCCGAGATCGCCGCACTGGAAGCGCATCCGTCGAACATCCCCGCGCATCTGCAGGCGCTGCGCGGTCGTCTGTGTGCCGCGCTGGGTCTGGCCGATACCGCACTGCCGTTCGCCGGCGAACTGATCCAGGTGCGCGCGGACGAGCAGGCGTGGAGCGGTGCGATCGAGCGCCTGCTGCACGGCTTCGCGCTGTCGCTGCTGGTGGACGAGCGGCATTACGCCAAGGTCGCCGCCTGGGTCGATGCCACCCACCTCGGCGGCAAGCTGGTGTACCACCGCATCGGCGCGGCGGACGGGCTGAACGTATCCGCGCCCCCGCCGCGCTCGCTGCTGCACAAGCTGGAACTGGCCCCGCACGCGCACCAGGAGTGGCTGCACGCCGAACTGCTGCGCCGCTACGACTACGCCTGCGTGGACAGCGTGCAGGCGTTGCAACGCAGCGAGCGCGCGATCACCGCGCAGGGCCAGATCAAGCATGGCCGCAGCCGGCACGAGAAGGACGACCGCCACGCCGTCGGCGACCGCCGCCAGTGGGTGATGGGTTTCGACAACCGCGAAAAGCTGGCGCTGTACAAGGCCGAAGCCGGCGCGCTGGCGCAGCAGATCGCCGAGGCCGACCGCACGATGGCGGCGATCAAGGCCGAACGCGCCGAGCAGGCCAGCCATGCCGCCGCGGCACAGTCGCTGGCCAACCTGCGCTGGAGCGACATCGACGTCGCGCCTCTGCTGACACGGCTGGATGCAATCGAGGCCACGCTGAAGGAACTGCGAGAAGGCGACGTGGCCTTGCGCGAGCTGGGCGAGCGCATCGACGTAAAGGAGAAACAGGTCGCTGCCGCGCAGCGCCTGTTGAACGACGTGCGCGACGAACGACGCGATCATCGGCGCGAGCGCGAGCGGCTGGACAAGGATCGCGCCCGTTGTGTCGAGGACCTGGCCGCCAGGCCGCTGACGCCGCTGCAGCAGCAAGGCCTGGATGCGCGTTGCGATGCGGGCGCGTCGTTCACCCTGGGCAACCTGGCCGAGCGCACGCTGGCGATCGAACGCGCTCTCAATCAGCGCATCGCGGCGCTGGAGACGGAGGCCGGCGAGCAGAGCCATCGCATCGTCGGCTGCTTCGAAACTTTCCGCCGTCGCTGGGTGCAGGACACCGGCGACGTGCAAGCCAACCTGGAGAGCGCGACGGATTTCTTCGCCCGGCTGGAGCGGCTCGAGCGCGATGGCCTGCCGGCGCACGAGGCGCGTTTCTTCGACATGCTGCGCACCCAGAGCGGACAGAACCTGGTGGCGTTGCAGACGCATATCGCACAGGCGCACAAGGCGATCCGCGCGCGCATGGAGGACGTCAACGCCAGCCTGGAGACGGTGCCGTTCAACCGCGGCAGCATCCTGCAGATCAAGCCGGAGGATCGCCGCCTGCCGGAGGTGATCGAGTTTCGCCAGCAGTTGCGCGACGTGCTGGCGCACCAGCGCACCGACGACCGCGAGCGCGCCGAGGCGCAGTTCGAGGGCCTGCGCAAGCTGGTGGCGCGGCTGGCCTCGACCGATCCCGAGCACAAGCGCTGGCGCGAGCAGGTGCTGGACGTGCGCCTGCACGTGGAGTTCATCGGCGAGGAGCGCGACGCGCAGAGCGGCCGCCAGCTCGAGGTGTACCGCAGCGGCGCCGGCAAGTCCGGCGGCCAGCGCCAGAAACTGGCCACCACCTGCCTGGCCGCCGCGCTGCGCTACCAGCTCGGCGACGAGGACGGCGGCGTGCCGCAATACGCGGCGGTGGTGCTGGACGAGGCGTTCGACAAAGCCGACAACGAATTCACCGCGATGGCCATGCGCATCTTCGAGAACTTCGGCTTCCAGATGATCGTGGCCACGCCGCTGAAGTCGGTGATGACGCTGGAACCGTTCATCGGCGGCGCCTGCTTCGTCGAGATCGACGGCCGCCATGACTCGCGCGTGCTGATGATCGAGTACGACGCCGCCAGCCAGCGCCTCGACCTGCCGCGCGCCGCACACGAAGGCGGCGATGCGCAGCCCTGAGCAGGTCGTCGCGCTGCTGCGCGGCAGCTGGCGGCGCCAGGCCGGCGACTGGCTCGGTGGCGGCGGTGACTGGCCGTTGCGGGTATCGCTGGTGCCCCCGGGCGAGCGTCAGGCCAGCGCGCATTGGGCGGCGTTCGAGGCGTGGCGATCCGGCTGGAAGGATTGGCGCGGCGGCGAGGTCAGCTGGGTCGAGCGGCGCTGGCCGCTGCTCGGTCGTCAGCCGGTGCCGGAAGCCTTGTCGGTGCCCGACACGGCGGCGCTGGCCGAACTGCTGGGCGAAGTCGCGCGCTGGCAGCGTGCCAGCGCGCGTTTCGACGCGTGGGTGCAACGCTGGCCCGCGCTGGCCGCCACGTTGCGCCGTCAGTACGCCTTGCTGGCCGATGCCGACGACGTCGAATTCACCCGGCTCGGCGACATGCTGGCGTGGCTGCAGGCGCATCCCTCGTCGAACCTGTTCGCGCGCCAGCTGCCGGTGGCCGGGCTGGACAGCAAGTGGCTGGAAACCCGCACCGGCCTGCTCGGCGACTGGCTGCGCACGCTGGCCGGGTTGCCGCGCGACACCGATTTCCAGCAAGCCAGCGGCCTGCGTCGCGAGCCGGACCGGCTGCGCATGCGGATACTCGACCCGGCCTTGCGCGCGCGAGCCGGCGGCCTGGGCGACATCCATGCGCCGTTCGCCGAACTGGCCGCGCTGGAGCTGTCGGTGCGGCGCGTGTTCATCGTCGAGAACAAGCAGACCGGCCTGGCTTTCGACGACCTGCCCGATTCCGTCGTGCTGATGGCGCGCGGCTACGCGGTGGAGCATCTGCACGAACTGCCGTGGTTGCGGGCGGCGCAGGCCGTGCATTACTGGGGCGACCTGGACACCCACGGCCTGGCCATTCTCGGTCGCCTGCGCGGCCACCTGCCGCAGGCGACATCGCTGCTGATGGACGAGGCGACCCTGCTGGCCCATCGCGCCTTGTGGGTGACCGAGCCGCAGCCGCACCGCGCCGACGCCATCGACCATCTGAATGCCGCCGAGCAGGCGCTGTACCGCGAGCTTCGGGGCGACCGCTGGGGTGTGCGCGTGCGGCTGGAGCAGGAGCGGATCGGCTGGGACGTGGCGTGGGCGCGAATCAGGTCAACGCTTTCTGCCTGACTCCGCCGGCCTGTTCGCTTTCGGCGGCGCATTCGCGCACCGGCTCCTGCACCATTCCAGACGGAGCGACAGGCGCAGGTCGGCCTGCACATGGTCCATCCGACGCAATGGCAGCCCGGAGACAGGGGACGGATGGCATCCTCCCGCGCGATTGAACGCCTGAACGATTTGAAGCCTTCGGCGCGCGAGGCGAATGGTCGACGTTGCAGCCATGGAATCGAAGCGGGACGTCACCGGAACGATACGATGTCCAGCGCCACCGCTTCGGCGATGCGGATGCCGTCGACGGCGGCCGAGAGGATGCCGCCGGCATATCCGGCACCTTCGCCGGCCGGATAGAGGCCTCGCGTGTTCAGGCTTTGCAGGCTGTCGTCGCGCGTGATCCGCACCGGCGACGAGGTGCGTGTCTCGACCCCGGTGAGGATGGCGTCGTGCATTGCATAGCCTCGCACCTGACGATCGAATGCGGGCAACGCCTCGCGGATCGCGGCGATCGCGTAGTCGGGCAGGGCGCTTTCGAGGCTGCCCAGGGTCACGCCCGGCTGGTAGGACGGCTGCACGTCGCCGACCTCGTGCGAGGCCCGCCCGGCGAGGAAGTCGCCGACCAGTTGGGCCGGCGCACTGTAATCGCTGCCGCCCAGCACGTAGGCACGGCTTTCCAGCGCGCGCTGCAGCGCGATGCCGGCCAGCGGACCGCCGCTGCTGTCGAACGGGGCGAAATCGGACGGGTCGATGCCGACCACGATCGCGGCATTGGCGTTGCGTTCGTTGCGCGAATACTGGCTCATGCCATTGGTGACCACCCGGCCGGGTTCGGAAGCGGCGGCCACCACGGTACCGCCGGGACACATGCAGAAGCTGTATACCGTGCGTGCGGCGCCACCCGGGCCCGTCTTGCCGTGATGCACCAGCTTGTAATCGGCGGCGCCCAGGATCGGATGGCCCGCCTGCGGTCCGAAGCGGGCGCGATCGATCACCGATTGCGGATGCTCGATGCGGAAGCCGATCGAGAAGGGTTTTGCCTCGACGTAGACGCCACGCGCGTGCAGCATCTCGAACGTGTCGCGCGCACTGTGGCCCAGCGCCAGCACCACGTGGTCGGCGCGGAGCTGCTCGCCGCTGGCCAGGGTCACGCCGCGGATCTGTTGTTGGCCGTCCGCCACCGGCTCCAGCAGGAGATCGTCGACGCGGCTGCTGAAGCGGATTTCGCCACCCAGCGATTCGATCGTGGCGCGCATGTTCTCCACCATCGTGACCAGCCGGAAGGTGCCGATGTGCGGCTTGCTGACGTAGAGGATTTCCTCCGGCGCGCCGGCCTTGACGAATTCGGTCAGCACCTTGCGGCCGTGATGCAGCGGATCGCGAATCTGGCTGTACAGCTTGCCGTCGGAGAACGTGCCGGCACCGCCCTCGCCGAACTGCACATTGGATTCGGGGTGCAGCTGGCGCTTGCGCCACAGGTCCCAGGTGTCCCGGGTGCGCTCGCGCACTGCCTTGCCACGATCCAGGATGATCGGACGAAAGCCCATCTGGGCCAGGATCAGTCCGGCGAACAGCCCGCAGGGTCCGAAGCCGATCACCAGCGGACGCAGCGGCAGGTGCGCCGGCGCACGGGCGACAAAACGGTAGCTGGTGTCCGGCGTGGGCTGGACATGGGGGTCGTCGGCATGGCGCCGCAGCAGTTCGGCTTCCAGCGGGGTTTCGATATCCAGCGCGTAGATCAGCATGATCGCGCCGCGCTTGCGTGCGTCGTAGCTGCGTTTGGCGACGGTATAGCCGGTGAGCGCGGCGGCCTCGATGTGCAGTCGCCTCAGGATCGCGGCGGCAAGCGCGTCCGCCGGATGGTCCAGCGGCAGCTTGAGGTCGGTCAGTCGCAACATGGGGTTTGGGGATCCGATAGCTGGAATGAATCGGCGGATTTTCGCAGATATCAAGCTGATGCCATGGCAGCAAGCGGGGTGCTTTCCTGTGGGAGCGGCTTCAGCCGCGATGCCTTTGCTTTTCGCATCGCATCAGAGCATCGCGGCTGAAGCCGCTCCCACAAAAACTGCTCCTGCAAGCACCGGGTACGATCAGGCTTTGCCGATGAAGTCGACCTTGCCGATCGCGGTACCCGCCTTGCGCAGGATGTCGTAGGCGGTGGTGCAGTGGAAGAACACGTTCGGGATGACGAAGTGCAGCAGGTAGGTCTGGCCCTCGAAGTCCAGCTCGCCGCTACGCATCTTCAGATGGATCGGCCGGGTTTCGCTGCCGTCGATCTGTTCGGGCTTGAACGTCTTGAGGTAGTCGAGCACGCGATCGATTCGCGCGTACAGCTGCTCGAGCGTGGTTTCGGTGTCCTCGAACGGCAGCGGCTCGACGCCGGCCAGCCGGGCGGCGCCGTTCTTGGCCATGTCGGTGGCGATCTGCACCTGCTTGACCAGCGGCAGCATGTCGGGGATCAGCCGGGTCTGCAGCAGCACTTCATCGGTGATGTTCTTCGCCCTGGCATGCGCCTCGCCTTTCTTGAGCACGTGGGCGAGGTTGCCGAGGGCGCGGACGAAGACGGGAACGCTGGTCTGGTACATGGAAAGTGTCATGGGATGGCTCCAGTGGGTGGGAGGGAAGATATTCTGACGGCAGCGCGCGTCAGGTCGCGTTGCCGACCCACGCCGCGACCGCGGCAGGCTGTTCGAGATGCAGATGATGGCCGCCGTCGAGATGGCCGACGGCAATGTTCGGCACGCACGCGGCGCGGGCCTGCATCTGCATGGTGGGCAGGTAGGCCGTGGCCGGCTGCGCCAGCAACAGCGCGGTGGGTGCCGCGATGCCGTGCAGCAGCGCGTGGATCTGCGTTTCGGCGAGCCGCAACCCGGTGGCGCGGGTCAGGCGTGGGTCGCTGCGCCAGCGCCAGCCGCCGATGGCCTCCAGCAGGCCGCGTTCGACGATCGGCCGCGCCAGATCGGTGCGCAGACCGCTGGCGATGCCGCGTGCGCTGATTGCCTGCTCGACGCTGTGGAACAGCCGCAGCGGCTTGCCGTTGTCACCTCGCGGTGCGAGCGCGTCGCGGAAACGTTGCAGGGTGTGCGTGCCGTCGTCACCGAGCGGGCCCAGCCCTTCGATCAGCAGCAGGCGTTCGATGCGCTGTGGCGCGGCGGCGGCCACCAGCGCGGCGATGCCGGCGCCCAGCGAATGGCCAAGCAGGGCATAGCGGTCCAGCTGCAGGGCGTCGGCGGCTTCGAGCACCGTGCGCACATAATCGAGAAAGTGATAACCCGCGCCCGCCGGCAAGTGCGCGGAGTGGCCGTGACCGGGCAGATCCAGTGCGATCACCCGATACCGTGCAGCCAGAAACGGCGCCAGCAGCGCGAAGCTGCCGGCGTTGTCCAGCCAGCCGTGCAGCGCCAGCAGCGGCGGCGCCGCAGCGTCGCCCCACACTTGCGCGCGCAGTGCCAGATGCGGCAGCGCGATGGTGCGCTCAGTCGGTGCGGGCACGTTGCTGCTGGGCGCGTTGCTGTGCCGCGGCCCGACGCTGCAGCGCGGCGGCGACATCGTAGTCGGCGGCGAATTCCGGCCAGCCCTGGGTATGCTGCAGCACCAGCGCCGCGAGGCTGTCGACCTGTTCGGCGCTGTCGTTGAGCGCGGGGATGTAGCGCAGGGTTTCGCCGCCGGCGGCAGTGAAGAACCCGCCGTTCTGCATGGCGATCTCCTCCAGCGTCTCCAGGCAGTCCACCGCGAAACCGGGGCAGGCGACATCGAGCTTGCGCACGCCTTCGGCAGCCAGCCGGCGCACCGTGGCGTCGGTGTACGGCTGCAGCCAGCGCTCGCGACCCACGCGCGACTGGAAACTGACGATCGACTGGTCTTCGCTCAAGCCAAGACGTTCGCGCAGCAGCCGCGCGGTGGCATGGCACTGGCAGAAATACGGGTCGCCGGCCAGCAGGTAGCGCTCGGGAATGCCGTGGAACGACAGCAGCAGCTTGTCGCCGCGGCCGTGGGCCAGCCACCAGCGCTCGATGCTGCACGCCAGCGCCTCGATATGGCCGGGGTCATCGTGGTAGTCGTTGATGATGCGCAGCTCCGGTGGCCAACGCAGGGTCTTGAAGCTGTCCGCCACCGCATCGATCACCGAGCCGGTGGAGGTGCCCGAGTATTGCGGATACAACGGCAGCACCAGCAGGCGGCGCACGCCTTCGCGCTGAAGCTGTTCGATCGCGTGTGACACCGAAGGCTCGCCGTAGCGCATCGCCAGTGCCACGCGGATCGGAGCGGTCGGCCGCTGCCGCGTCAATGCATTCTGCAGGCCGGCGGCCAGCGCCTCGCTGACGTAGCGCAACGGGGAACCTTGTTCGGTCCAGACCTTTGCGTAGGCGTGTGCCGAACGTGCGGGGCGCGTGCGCAGGATCACCCCGTGCAGGATCAGCCACCACAGCCAGCGCGGGTATTCGATCACCCGCGGATCGCCGAGGAACTCGGCCAGGTATGGTCGTACCGCCCGGGTCGTGGGGGCGGTTGGCGTACCCAGGTTGACCAACAGAACGCCAGCCTGAACGGGCTGACCGAGTGGTCCGTGGGAATAGCCGGCAAGGCCGGTATAGTTGTTGTGTGGCATCGCGGCACTTGTGCTGAACCAGTGGTGGAGTCTGCCACAAGCCTCGTGCGCCGCGGTGCGTTCCCAAATCTCGAACCGATCTGGAGCTGCCCATGTTCAAGCAACCACTGCATCGCCTGCTGCTGATTGGCATGGCCCTGCTGCTGCCCGCACTGGCGGCGCATGCCGAGGACCCACCGCTGGTGCGCGCAACGAACGCGGTGCACGTGCTCAACGACATCATGAAGGCACCGGACAAGTCGATTCCGCAGGACTTGCTGCGCGATGCCAAGGCGATCGCGGTGATACCGGACATGATCAAGGTCGGCTTCATCTTCGGCGGCCGTCGCGGCGAAGGCTTGATTTCGGTCAAGAGCCCGGACGGAACCTGGTCCAACCCCAGCTTCATCACCATGACCGGCGGCAGCGTCGGCTTCCAGGCCGGCGTGTCCTCGACCGACGTGATCCTGGTGTTTCGCACCCAGCGCGGGGTGGATTCGATCGTGAGGGGCAAGTTCACGCTCGGCGCCGACGCCTCGGCCACGGCCGGTCCGGTGGGACGTACCGCCACGGCCGCCACCGACGCCCAGATGAAGGCCGAGATCTATTCTTATTCGCGCTCCCGTGGCCTGTTCGCTGGCGTGGCGCTGGACGGCGCGGCACTGCGTATCGATTACGACGCCAACGCAGCTGTCTACGGTCCAGGCATCACGCCGAGGCGCATCTTTGAAGGCGGGGTAAGCAACGTACCCGGGCCGGTGGTCGATTTCCGCGACCATCTGGAGGAATACACCTCTCGCTAGCAGCCTGTCGGGCTTTGCTGGTCGAGGCGAGAATTCGGCTGTGCGAGGACAGATTTTCGACGTTTCGTCGCCCATAGTGGTTCTATGGGCTGGCGAAGCGGCGGAAATATGGACCGCACAGACGGATTCGCAGCCCGGCCGAGCAAAGTCCGACAGGCTGCTAGAGCTTGCGACAGGCCGGCCCGACTTTCGTAGGAGCGCGCTTGCGCGCGATGCTCTTTTGCCCGACACAAGAGCATCGCGCGCAAGCGCGCTCCTACACGCATCGGGTTATTCGAGGTGCCCGTCAGTACAGATCGATCGGGTCGACATCCAGCGACCAGCGCACCCGCCGTGCCGACGGGAGTGTCGCCAGCTGCAGCTGCCAGCTGCGCAGGATGCCGTGCAGGCTGTGGCGGCTGGCTGCCTCCAGCAGCAGTTGGCCGCGATGACGGCCCGCGCGCAGCGGCATCGGCGCGGGCATCGGACCGGCGATCTGCAGCGGCTCGTCGTCCGGCAACGCCGCATGCGCGGCGGCGAGAAACGCGTCGACCTGCTCGCGCTGCGGCGCATCGGCGCGCAACAGTACTTGGTGGCTGTACGGCGGCAACTGGATCTGCCGGCGCTCGGCCAGCAGCTCGCGCGCGGCGGCGGCATAGCCGTGCGCCAGCAGTCCGCGGAGCAGCGGATGTTCCGGCTGGTGGGTCTGCAGCAACACCAAGCCGGGTTTGCGCGCGCGCCCGGCGCGCCCGGCAACCTGCACCACCAACTGCGCCAACCGCTCGCCGGCGCGAAAATCCACGCTGTGCAGGCCCTCGTCCACGCCCACGATCGCGACCAGGGTGAGGTTGGGCAGGTCGTGGCCCTTGGCCAGCATCTGGGTGCCGACCAGGATCGCCGGCTGATCGTCTTGCAAGGTGTCCAGCAGTTGCTCGAAGGAGTCGCGGCGGCGCGTGGTTTCGCGGTCCACGCGCAGCACCGGTACCTGCGGGAACAGCGCGATCAGCGCTTCTTCCAGCCGTTCGGTGCCCTGGCCTTGCGGCTTCAGGTCGCCGGCACCGCAGCTGGGGCAGGCAGCCGGCATGCGCTGGCGAAAGTCGCAGTGATGGCAGATCAGCTGGCGGCGGCCGGCATGCAGGGTCAGCGGTCGTTCGCAGCGCGGACACTCGGCATGCCAGCCGCAGCTGTGGCACAGCAGCACCGGCGCATAGCCGCGGCGGTTGCGGAATACCAACACCTGTTCGCCGCGTGCGAGCGTCTGCGCGACCGCCGTCAGCAGCGCCGGCGACAGGCCATGCGCCAGTTGCTGCGCGCGCATGTCGATGATCTGCACCTGCGGCGGCCGGGCCGCGCCGGGGCGGGCGCGCAGATGCAGGGTGCGATAACGGCCAGACTCAGCATTCGCCAGCGATTCCAGCGATGGCGTACCCGATCCCAGCAGCACCGGCACGCCCAGTGCGCGGGCGCGCACCAGTGCCAGGTCGCGGGCGTGATAGCGAAAACCCTCCTGCTGCTTGTAGGCGCTGTCGTGTTCCTCGTCGACGATGATCAAGCCGGCCTGTGGCAACGGCGTGAACACCGCCGAGCGGGTTCCCAGGATCACCCTGGCACTGCCGTTGCGGGCGCGCAGCCAGGCGCGCGCGCGATCGCCCTCGGACAGGCTGGAGTGCAGCACTTCGACCAGCACGCCCAGGCGTTCGCGCAGGCGGCGCACGGTCTGCGGCGCGAGGCCGATTTCCGGTACCAGCAGCAATGCCTGCCGACCTTGCGCCAGCACCCGTTCGATCAGCGCCAGGTAAACCTCGGTCTTGCCGCTGCCGGTGACGCCATCGAGCAGGAACGGCTGGTAAGTGCCCAGGCTGGCGCCGACCGCAGCGACGGCCAGTTGCTGCTCTGCACTGAGTGGTGGCGCCAGCGAGGCGGGCCGGACGCAGTCGACCGGCACGCGTTCGCTGCGTTCGAGCAGCCCGGCAGCGGCCAGCCGCCGCGCCGCCGCGCGCCAGCCGGGCAGGCGCGCGGTCAGCTCCTGCGCACTCAGCGGGCCGTCGGCCAGCAGTGTCAGCAAGGCCATACTGCCGCCGCGCCGGCTGCCGGCATCGCGGGCGCTGTGACCGGCGATGCCGAGCGACCAGTATTCCTCGTCGATCGCCGGCAGCGGCCGTGGTTCACGCAGGGCCAGCGGCAGGGCATTGATGTAGGCCTCGCCCGGCGCGCCCAGCCAGTAGTCGGCGGCCCAGGCCAGCGTGCGCATCAGTTCGGGGTCGAGCAATGGGGTGGTGTCGAGCAAGCGGATGACCTGCTTCAGCCGATGGCTGCCGACTGCCGCCTCGGCGTCCAGCGCCACCACGATGCCCACCAGCTTGCCGCGAGCAAACGGCACCAGCACCCGGCTGCCCACGTGCGTCTCGCCCACGGCAGGCGGCAGGTAATCGAACAGGGTCGGCAGGGGCAGCGGCAGGGCGACGCGAAGGACGGTAGGCATGGTTACCTCGTGACAGGCCAGTGTAACCGTGCCATCTCTGCAGCCGTCGCGTCGACTGCCATGTCATCGGGAAGCGCCGCCGCAAGGGCAGTTGCGCCTATCAGCTCTCCGACAATCGAGGAGCCGTACATAAGTTGCTCACTTCTTGAAGGTTTTTCGCTTATCCACAAGATTTGTGGATAAGTCTGTGGATACCCCGGGGAGGGCGTTCTCCGAGGCGTGCCGTGGCGCCTTTCACGACAACTTGACGAAGTTTTGAACAGCCACCAAAAGCTATGTATATCAATGGGATGTAAATTCCGCTCGGGTGCTGTTTACCAGAGCGTCAAAGTCCCGGCAGGTGTCTTGACAGGCTCGTGACGCTGTGCAAAACGCGCTGCCACCGGCGTTCCGCAAGCTCGGCGGGAGGGCCCGCGCGTCGGCGCGGCAGTTGTAGAATGTGCGGCCCTGGAGCCGGTCTGCCGATGAAGTCGTTACGTCCCGAGCGTGCCCACCTGGCGCGCGAGATGCGTGCCACCGTGCGTCTCGCATTGCCGTTGATGCTGGCCCAGCTGGCCGCGGTCGGCAGCAATGTGATCGATGCGGTACTGGCCGGGCATGTCAGCGCGCACGTGCTGGGTGCGGTGGCGGTGGGTGCCAGCATCTGGTCGCTGGCGATCGTCAGCGGCATCGGCATGATGATGGCGGTGCCGCCGTCGGTGGCACAGCTCGACGGTGCCGGCCGGCGGCACGAGGTGGGTGCCGTGTTTCGTCAGGCGTTATGGCTGGCTTGGGGCATGGGCGTGCTGTTGTGGTTCGCGGTGCGCCACGCGGCACCGCTGATCGATGCGATCGGGGTGACGGCGAGCCTGCGTCACGATGTGCAGCGGTTCCTGCTGGCGATCAGCTGGGGCGCACCGGCGTTGACCAGTTATTTCGCGCTGCGCGGGCTGTCCGAAGGTCTGTCGCTGACCCGGCCGTCGATGGTTTTCGGCTTGGGCGGGCTGGCACTGCTGGTGCCGCTCGGCTACGTGCTGATGTTCGGCAAGCTGGGGATTTCGCCGCAGGGCGCGCATGGCTGCGGCATGGCCACGGCGCTGGTGCTGTGGCTGGAGATGCTGGCGTTCGGCATCTATGTGCTGTGCCATCGCAACTATCGCGGGCTGGGTCTGCTCGATCATTTCGAAGGCCCGAATCTGCGCCGCATCGGCGAACTGGTGCACATCGGTCTGCCGATGGCGGTGACCTTGCTGGCCGAGGCCGGGCTGTTCGTGGCGGCGGCGCTGATCATCGCCACGATGGGCGAAGACACGATCGCCAGCCACCAGGTGGCGATCAACATTGCCTCGCTGTTTTTCATGATACCGCTGGGGCTGGCGATGGCGATCACCGTGCGGGTCGGCAATGCGGTGGGTCGTGGCGACGAGCGCGGCGTGCGCTATGCCGGATTCTGCGGGATCGGTCTCACCCTCGCCACGCAGTTGTTCTCGGCGGTGTTGATGCTGAGCCTGCCGCATTTCATCGCCGCGCTGTACACCCGCGATCCCCGGGTGATCGCCCTGGCGGCGCAGCTGATCATGCTGGCCGGACTGTTCCAGTTTTCCGACGGCATCCAGGTCGCCGCCAACGGCGCGCTGCGCGGCCTGAAGGACACCCGGGTGCCGATGGCGATCACCCTGTTCGCCTACTGGGTCATCGGCATGCCGGTGGGTTGGTGGCTCGCGTTCCACCATGGGATGGGCGCGCGCGGCATGTGGATCGGTCTGATCGCCGGTCTCAGCGTGGCGGCCGTGATGCTGTTTGTGCGGTTCTGGCGCAGCGCCTGGAAGCAGCGCTGGCGTCCGCTCAGCCACCGCATGACCGCGCCGGCCTGACCGGGTAGGCTAGCAGCCTGTCGGACTTTGGTTGGCCGGATTCTCGCCGCGATCATCAAAGTCCGACAGGCGGCTACTCACAACCAGTTCGGAAAAAACACGCATGTCTCCACCTCTGCCACCACGTCGCTCCGGTTTCGGACCTTTTCTGCACACACTCGGACGTGGCATCAACGTGTTCCGGCTGGTGATCGTCAACCTGGTGTTTTTCAGCGTGCTGTTCGTGCTGTTGCTGCTGATCGTCGGCGGGATCGCCGGCAGCCGCATGCAGCGCACGATCCAGAACAACAGCGTGCTGGTGATCAAGCCCGCCGGCGCGCTGGTCGAGCAGTACAGTGCCGATCCGCTGCAGCGTACGATAGACAGCCTGTCCGGCAATGGACCGAAGCAGGTGCAACTGCGTGATCTGGTCGGCGCGATCGATGCGGCGGCAAAGGACAAGCGCATCACCCGCATCCTGCTGCTGCCGGGTGAACTGCAGAGTGGCGGTTTTGCCGCGTTGCGTGAGGTCGGTGCGGCGCTGGACCGTTTCCGCGCGACGGGCAAGCCGGTGCTCGCATGGGCCGCCAACCTCGATCAGGGTCAGTACTACCTGGCCGCGCATGCCGACCGCCTGCTGATCGATCCGCAGGGCGGCGTGATGATCACCGGGCTGGCCAACTACCGCCTGTTCTACAAGGGACTGCTCGACAAGCTTGGCGTCGAGGTGCACTTGTTCCGCGTCGGCCAGTTCAAGAGTGCGGCCGAACCGTACATTCTCGACCATGCCTCGGCCCAGTCGAAGGAAGCCGACAGCTACTGGATGGGTGGTCTGTGGGACAGCTACATCGCTGAGGTCGCCGGACTGCGCAAGCTTGACCCGGCCACCCTGCGCGCCGACATCGACGATCTGCCGCAGAAAATCGCCAGCACCCGGGGCGATCTGGCCCAGCTGGCGTTGAACGAACATCTGGTCGATGGCCTGGCCACCCGCGCCGACCTCGTGGCGATGCTGCGCAAGGCAGGCGTGCCGGCGGACAGGAAGGGATATGGTTTCCGCGCGGTCGATCTGGCCCGTTATGTCGCCAGTGTGCCCGGCAACAGCAACGCGTTCGCGCCAGGCGTGGCGATCGTGGTGGCGGAGGGCGAGATCACCGGTGGCAAGCGGTCACCCGGTTCGATTGGCGGCGAGTCCACGGCGGCCCTGATCCGCACCGCGCGGGAGGATCGCAAGACCAGGGCACTGGTGCTGCGCGTCGACTCGCCCGGCGGCGAAGTCTACGCCGCCGAACAGATCCGCCGCGAAGTGGCGCTGACGCGCGCGGCGGGGATTCCGGTGGTCGTGTCGATGGGCAACGTGGCGGCCAGCGGCGGCTACTGGATCTCGATGAATGCCAACCGCATCGTCGCCGATCCGAACACCATTACCGGCTCGATCGGCATCTTCGGCATGTACTACTCGGTACCCGACACCCTGGCCAAGCTCGGCGTGCAGAGCGACGGCGTGGGCACCGGGCCGATGGCCGGCGCGTTCGACATCACCCGCCCGCTCGATCCGAAGGTCGGTGCGGTGATCCAGGCGATCATCAACAAGGGCTACCGCGATTTCGTCGGCCAGGTTGCCACCGCACGTGGCAAGTCTTTCGACGCGATCGACGCGATCGCCCAGGGTCGGGTATGGACCGGCAAGCAGGCTCTCGATCGGGGGCTGGTCGACCAGCTGGGCGGGTTGCGCGTGGCCATCGCCGATGCCGCCGGCCTGGCGAAGCTGGGCAAAGGTTATCCGGTGCGCTATGTGGAAACCCCGATGGGCGGCTTCGAGCATTTCCTGATCGGTCTCAACCAGAGTGCCAGCGTGCGTCTCCCGCAGTCCTGGGGCATCCACTTGCCGAACTGGGTGGCCGGGCTGTCGGCGCGCATGCCGGAGCTGCAGTTGTTGCGCAACGCCAAGCCCGGCGTACCCAACATCTATGCCGATTGCCTGTGCAGCCCATGATGAGCGGCGCCACCTCGGGTATGTGTGCGTAGGAGCCCGCTGGCGGGCGATGCTTTTGCTTTGATGGTTGGGGATCGGGAGATTCAAAGCAAAAGCATCGCCCGCCAGCGGGCTCCTACGCGCGCGCAGGTGGTGAACGCTAGTGGTCCTGCGCGTCGATCTGCTTGCGCTGTTCGTCGGCCTGTTTGTCGACGGTTTTCTGCACGTCCCTGGCGCGTTGCTCGTCGGCCTTCATGGCATCGAACGGCGTGGCGACGTCGGCGGCTTTGGCCCTGGGCACTGGCGGTTTGCCGGAGCAGGCGGCCAGTGCAAGTACGCAAAACACGATGGGCAGTGGCTTCATGGCGGTCCCCTCGGGTGCTGAGGTATCGAGTGTCCTGCGGTGGGCGGCTACAGGCAAGGATCGGGTTGGCGAATCCATGGCTTGCGCCAGGAGCCGGTCGGAGCGTGGTCGCACGGATTGCTATGCGCAACCGCGGGCGACGTCTTAAGCTGTGCGGATGAACAGCCGCATCGATGCCTGGCAGTTGCAAGGCCATACCGCCCTGATCACCGGCGCCAGCAAGGGCATCGGCTACGCCGCGGCGCGCGAACTGGCCGGTCTGGGCGCCGACCTGCTGCTGGTGGCGCGCGATGAGGATTTTCTCGAACAGATCCGGGTCGAATTGACGGATGATTTCGCCGGGATCGAAGTGATGGCGTTCGGCGCCGACCTGACCGAAGCGGAAGAACGCCTCGCCGTGTTCGACTGGGTCGCCGATCTGGGCGCACCGTTGTCGCTGCTGGTCAACAATGTCGGCGGCAATCAGCCCAAGCCGACCCTCGACTATGCCGAGGACGAGGTCCGCGCGATCCTGGGGCAGAACCTGATTTCCGCCTTCGAGATGTGCCGGCTGGCGCATCCACAACTGGTGCAGCACGCGCACGCGGCAATCGTCAATGTGGGCTCGGTGTCAGGGATCACGCATGTACGCACCGGTTCGCCCTATGGCATGAGCAAGGCCGCGCTGCACCAGCTCACCCGCAACCTGGCGGTCGAATGGGCGGTGGATGGCATCCGCGTCAATGCGGTGGCGCCGTGGTACATCCGCACCCAGCGCTCGGAGCCCGCATTGGCGGATGCCGATTATCTGGATGAAGTACTCGATCACACGCCGCTGCGGCGGATCGGCGAGCCGGAAGAGGTGGCCGCCGCGATTGCGTTCCTGTGCTTGCCCGCGGCCAGCTACATCACCGGCCAGGTGCTGGCGGTGGACGGCGGGTTTCTCAATTTCGGGTTTTGACCCGAATGGCACTTACTTATCGTCGGTCCCTCATGTTTCATCGTCCCCGCGAAGGTGGGGATCCAGTGCCTTTGGCGCTTTGGCTGGGCCGTAAAGTCACTGGATGACCAGACATTCGTCTGTTGAAAACCCCGCTTGAGCAGCCCTTCGGCTGTTGAAAAGCACCTCGCGGGAATGACGAGCTTTGCTTTCGCGGGCGCGACCCGGCTTCAGCAGTTGGTCAACTGTGCACGCAGTTCGTCATTGCGTCGCTGCAGCGGCGGCTGGTCGCTCTTGAAGGCATGCTGCAGCGCGTGGTCGTTCTTTTCGAGTTCGTCGCGCAAGGCATGGCAGATTTCCGGCACGCTCAACGGGCGGCATTGGTCCTGCACCCAGACATAGCTGCCGGCGACCAGCCCGGAGGTGACCCGGCCGCGGTTGGCCTCCGGCGCCGAGATACCGGCCCCGCCGGGTGGTCCATAGGCCTGCGCCAGCGGCATCGCGAATGCGCCCAGCATGCCCAGCGGTGCCTGGAACGGTTGGGGGTGGCCGTTGCGGCTGAGATAGGTCGAGCCATCCACCGCATGCACGCAGCGGTACAGCTGTGGCAGCGGTGTGGTTGGCGCGGGCGGTGCAGGTGGCGGCGTGGCCACGTCGACCGTGCTGGCCGGTTCGTCCGGCGTGACTGGCGCAGTCTTTGCCGGCGCGGGTGCGGCGGCGGTATCCGGCAGGTGCAGGATCTGTTGCCGTTGCGTCCTGGCGCAAGGCGCGTCCTGGTAGATCAGCTGGCCGCCACGACCACTGCACTTGTAGACCGTGCTGGCGTGAGCCGGCAGGCCGGTGCACACCAGCGTAAGCAGCAGCAAGGCAAGCAGTCGAGGCATGCGCGCATTCTATGCCCGCCACCTGACCGGTGCAGCGCCATGGGGACGGACTGCCCAAAGCCATCACGAGCGTCCTGGATCGGGGTCGTGCGCAGATGCCGACCAAAGTCCGACAGGCTGCTAGAACTCGACTTCATGTTCCTCGGCGGCAAAACCCACCACCACCGTCCCTTCGCCCACATTGACCATCGCAGTGATGCTCATCTGCGCCTCCATCAATTCGACCTGGCATTCCTCGCAGGCGGCGCGCAGGCCGGCATAGCCGGGCAGGGTCGGTATCACCTTCAGATCGCCGCCATAGCTGACGCACACGATCGGTACCAGCAGGCCGGCGCGTACCCGTTGCGCGGCATAGCCGAACAGGACTTCCGTGGCATGCTCGAAGCCGCGCACCTTGCCGACCGGTTCGGTATCGCCCCGGTAGCAGCGCAGCAGCGGCTTGATATCCAGTGCCGTGCCGAGCACGGCGCTGAACAGGCTCACGCTGCGGTCGTTTCTTTTTTTGATGGCGCGGGCGCGCAGGTAATGCAGATCGCGCGGCACCAGGTAGCCGTAGCTGTGGTTGGCGATGTAGTTGAGCCGTTCGCGGATCGCCGCCGGCGTCTCGTTGGCTTCGATCAACCGGGTCGCTTCGTAGATGGCAGGTGCCGCACCGGCAAACACGTTGAGGGTGTCGACCACCCGCATCATGAACGGGCCGGGGACGCCCATCTGCTCGCGCACCTGGCGATAGCTCTTGAGGATGCCGAAGCTGGCCCGGTTCACATGTTCGTTGATCGTGCTGCGGGTTGCGGTGATGGTGAGACAGAATACGCAGTCGAATTTCGGCACCAGCTCGTCGAGGAACATCTTCTCCACGTCGCCTACCGGGCATGGTTCGGTTTCCGCCGAATGGCTGCGGCTGCCAAGCTGCTGTTCGATGAAGCGCTGGGTTTCTGCCGGGTCGCGGCTGTCCATGAAGACTTCGCCGTCCACCCGCACGGTGATCGGCATCACGGCGATGTTGTGTTGCTGCAAAAACTCCTGCGACACATCGCAAGCCGCATCGATAGCCAGGCCGATCCGCATCACGTCAACCCTCTCACAAGATGGCAAACCAAACATAGCACGCAGCGTGCGGGGATAGCGTCAGCCGGCTGGTCGGCGGCAGGGAGGGCAGGCTCTGGCGATACGGCAGGCCCGCCGCCTAAGATGGATGGGCTGTCCGGCGTCTCGCCGCTGCGGCATGGTCAGCAACGCGACTCAGGCAAGCGCCCATGAAGAACAAGCAGGAAATCGTCTCCAACTGGCTGCCGCGCTACACCGGTACCGCACTGGAACAGTTCGGCGAATATATCCTGCTGACCAACTTCGGCCATTACGTCGATCTGTTCGCCCAATGGCACGGGGTCGAAGTCCAGGGGCGCGACCGGCCGATGCCCAATGCCACCGCGGACGGCATCACCCTGATCAACTTCGGTATGGGCAGCCCCAACGCGGCCACCGTGATGGATCTGCTCGGCGCGATCGGGCCGAAGGCGGCGTTGTTCCTGGGCAAATGCGGTGGCGTCAAGAAAAAGAACCGGCTGGGCGACATGGTGTTGCCGATCGCGGCGATCCGCGGCGAGGGCACCAGCAACGACTACCTCCTGCCCGAAGTGCCGGCGCTGCCGGCATTCCAGTTGCAGCGCGCGGTATCCACCATGATCCGCGACCTCGGCCATGATTACTGGACCGGCACCATCTACACCACCAATCGTCGCATCTGGGAGCACGACGAGGCATTCAAGGACTATCTGCGGCGCACCCGCTGCATGGCGGTGGACATGGAGACCGCCACCATCTTTGCCGCCGGTTTCGCCAACCGGATCCCGTGCGGTGCGTTGCTGCTGGTGTCCGACCAGCCGATGATTCCGGAAGGGGTGAAGACCGAGGCCAGTGACCGCCAGGTCACCTCGCAGTTCGTCGAGGCGCACATGCGCATCGGCATCGAGGCCCTGAAGCTGGTGCGCCGCAACGGGCGTAGCGTCAAGCATCTGCGCTTCGACGATGACATCGACGCCGAATGACTCCCGCGGTGTCACCTCGATTTCCGGCGGCGTACCAAACGCGCCGTTCGCCTGCGCGTCTCAGGCCGGGAGCCGGATCGCGCATGCCTTGCCACGCCGCTTTTTCGGTTGTATAAAAAACGTTGACAATATGTAAGGAAGGCGTAATAAGGGGCGGGAACGGGTAAAGAACGTGGGTCAAAGCCTTAGTGAGAAACATCGAGGCACCCGCCGGCGGCACAGCTTGTTTGGCCGGGGCGGGCGTAAGTCAGGTGTTCACGTAGTGTTATTTGCCTGTTAGTATCGGCCCGGAGCAAAAGCTCCCGGGCAGCAGTCCGTGGGCCTGGGAGAGTCAGGCCAAGTCGCAGCTTCTGGGCAGAATGTCTTCTGACCCATGGTGATAATTAATCGGAGGGTGTGTTCATGAAACTTGGGGTCAAGAAACTTTCAACGGCAGTCCGCCTGGCGCTTTCGCTGGGTGCCGTCATCGCGGTGGGTGCCTCGAGCACGGCATTCGCGCAGGACACTGGCAATCAGAACGCCACCAATGCGGCTAGCCAGAAAAAGGCACAGACTCTGCAGACTGTGGTGGTGACCGGTTCGAACATTCGCCGCGTGGATCTGGAAACCTCCAACCCGGTGGTGACCATCGATGCAGCGCAGATCAAGGCCACCGGCAAGCTCACCTTGGGTGACTTGCTGCAGCAGCTGCCAGCGGTAACCGGCGGCGCGGTGAACCCGCAGGTCAACAACAGTGGTGGCACCGGCGGCACCAGCATCAGCCTGCGCGGCCTCGGCAGCCAGCGCACCCTGATCCTGATCGACGGCAAGCGCATCATCAACCAGGATCCGAACTCGATCCCGGCCGACATGATCGAGCGCATCGAAGTGCTGACTGACGGCGCCTCGTCCGTCTACGGCTCGGACGCGATCGGCGGCGTGGTCAACTTCATCCTGAAGAAGGATTACCAAGGCGCCCAGGTCTCGGTGAACTACGGTGAGTCCGACCACAGTGATGGTGCCTCAAGGGGTTACACCTTCACGTTCGGCCAGACGTCGGACAAGGGCAGCATCATGGCCGGCCTCGACTACAACAAGACCGATGCCGTGTCGGCGGCCAACCGCAAGTTCTCGCAGAATGCGGTGTCCATCTACGGCAGCACCGGCTCTCCGATCAGCAGCTATATCGGCGGCTCGACCTTCCCGGCCTACCCGCGCGTCCAGTTGCCTGGGACCGTGGCGAATCCTGCCAAGGGGATCGCGGCGAGTGGCCTGGCAGGTCAATATGGCTGCGCCTACGTCGCCGTCAACAAGGGTGCCACCGGCCAGAACGTCAACACCGACTACCACTGCTTCGGCAACAGCGACAAGTACAACTACGCCACGGTCAATCTGATCATGACCCCGCAGGAGCGCACCAGCCTGTTCGTCAACGGCACCTACAACCTGGGTGAGCACGTGACGGCATACTTCGATGCCTACCACAACAAGACCACTTCGGGCTTCCAACTGGCACCGGCCCTGTACGGCCAGCCCTACGGCGCGTCGATCTCGGCCAACAGCTACTATAATCCGTTCGGTCAGCAGTTCTCCGATACCGGAGCGCAGTACCGCGCCCGCCTAGTGTCAGCCGGCAATCGCAGCGCCAACTTCGGCACCACCACCGACCAGTTGATGACTGGTCTCAAGGGCGACTTCACCGTCTTCGGTCAGGACTGGAACTGGAACGCTGGTCTGGACTACGGCCACTTCTCGCAGAACACGATCACCCGCGGCCTGCCCAACGTGAGCATGCTCAATGCGGATCTGGGACCGTCCCACCTCGACGCGGCGACCGGCAAGGTGGTGTGCGATTCCGGCGCGTCCGGCTGCACCCCGTTCAACCCGTTCAACCTGTTCGACCCGAACTCGATCGCTGCTCTGCAGGCAGCGGCCGTGCCAGCGATCAGCAACACGTATTCCATCGAGAAGACCTACTCGGTTGACTTGAATGGCGGTCTGTTCGATCTGCCGGCCGGTACCGTGCAGCTGGCATTTGGCGGTGACTATCGCAAGGAGTACACCCGCACTACGATCGACCCGTTGCTGCTGATCAATCCGGCGACCGGCAACTGCACGCTGGGCAGCCAGTGCAGCTCGCCGCTGCAGGGCGGCTACAACGTCAAGGAAGGCTACGCCGAGCTGTTCGTGCCGGTGCTGAGCGATCTCCCTGGCATCAAAGCGCTGAACGTGACCATCGGTGACCGTTACTCCAAGTTCAGCTCGTTCGGCAGCACCAACAACAAGAAGTTTGCCATTGAATACCGCCCGATCAACGACCTGTTGCTGCGCGGTACCGTGTCGGACGTGTTCCGGGCCCCCACCGTATCCAATGTCTACGGTGCGCCCATCAGTGATGCGCCGAAGCTGAGCAACGACCCCTGCAACGGCGCCACCACCGCGAACCCGGCCTGCGTGGGCGTCCCGCTTAACGGCACCTTCAACAACACCGATGTGGCCTTGGGGCAGCAGATCAAGGGCGTGATTGCAGGCTCCAACTACGCCAATTTCCCGCTGGGCCCGGAGAGTGGCAAGTCGTTTGACTTCGGCGCAGTGTATTCACCCTCCTGGGCGCCGGGCCTGTCGGGCAGTGTTGATCTGTGGCGTGTCTACCTGAACAACACGATCACTGCGATCGGTGCGCAGAACGTCCTGAATCTCTGCTATGCCGGTATCTCCGCGTATTGCCCGCTGATCTCGCGTTTCCCGGCCGGTAGCACCAACGCGGGCCAGATCGCGCAGATCATCGAGCCGACCGGCAACCTAGGTCGTACCGATGCCAGCGGTGTCGACTTCTCGCTGCGTTACAGGCTGCCGCAGTTCTCCTTTGGCAATTTCGTGCTCGGCATGGATGGCACCTACCTGACCCGTTACGATCAGCAGACGGCACCTGGCCAGACCGGCAACGCCATTTACCACGACGCCGGGCACTTCCTTCCGTTTGGCTCGCCCCAGGCGGGTGCCTGCCCGAGCGGTGGCGGCATCTGCCTGTTCCCGCGGTGGCGTGGGTCGGCTTTCGTGAACTGGAACCTGGGCAACTGGGACGCTTCGTGGCGGATGCGCTACATCGGCCGCTTCCAGAACGGCTCGAAGGACCGGACGCAAGACACCTTCCCCTCGCAGGTCACCTACTTCTCGCCTGCAAATCAGCTGTTCGGGGTGGTGTTCAAGTACGGCGCGACGGTGTACAACGACGCGTCGATCGGCTACAACATCGAGCCGTACAACACCCGGGTCGATTTTGGCGTGAACAACGTGTTCAACAAGCAGCCGCCGTTCCTGTATGCCAATAACACCCTGAACGCCAATACGGATCCTACCGACTTCGATCTGATGGGCCGCTACTTCTGGGCTCGTGTGACGGTGAAGTTCTGATTTAGCAACCATTCAAGGAATTACCTTGGCGAGCCGCGCGATTCATCTCGCGCGGCTCATTTTTTTTTGATCACGACGAAAGTTTTTTCCCATGCAAGACATCATGCTGACACTTCAGGAAGGGCGATCCGCGGAAGCCGAGCGGCTGAGTCGCCTCGCTCTCGAGCAACAGCCCGACGATCAGGATCTGCTGCTGTTTCTGGCCATCAGCCTGCATCAGCAGAGGAAAATGACCGAGGCCGTGGAGGTTTATGCCGAATTGACCCGGTTGTGCCCGCAGAGCGGCGTGAACTGGGGCAATTACGCCACGGCCTTGCGCGATGCAGGTGAATTGGAACAGGCGGAGCAGGCTTATGGAACATGCCTCACGCTGGATCCCGGCAATTCCGGGCAGCTGATGAATCTCGGGCTGTTGCTTCTGGACCGCCACGACTACATCCAGGCGCGCGAGAAGCTGCTTGACGCTTTTGACATTGATCCCGCGTCGCCGGTCATCCGTATCCACGCCGCGCGCGCCTGTTCGGCTTGCCGTGATGATCACCGGATCGAGGAGTTGTTGGAGCCCTGGCGGGAATGGACCTCCCTGGAGCCAGAGTTGCAGCTCGAACTGGCGAGGCTTCAGCTGGCCTTGGGAGATGCGAATCTGGTGCGGCGGCTGTTGGAGGAGCTGCTGCGCGATATGCCAACGTACCTGCCGGCAAAGTTACTGCTTGCCAGCGTGTACGAGCGAATAAATCAACTTGACCGCGCAGAGATGTTGCTTGCCGAGATTACCTCGGACCCGCACGACATCGACGAAGCCACGAGCCTCGAAATAAAGCATCAATACGCGACCCTGGCATTTCGCAAAGGCAACCTGTCCGAGGCCCGGGCATTGCTGGAGCAGGCAGGTGCGAGGCATGAGGGGGATTACGCCCACTATTTCCTTCTGGGGAGCATCTGCGACAAGCTCGGTGACTTGCCCGCCGCACTGCAGGCTCTCCAGGTTGCACATCAGCGTCAAGTTCAGGAAATGCAGCTGGTGGTGCCATATCGCGTGGATCCGAATGCTCCGGTTCTGCGCTCGGCCGTGGGGCGTGTGACTGAATCGGACTACCGCAGGTGGCCAACGCTGATCGCTCCGGAGGCCGAGTACTCTCCAGTTTTCATCGTGGGGTTTCCGCGTTCGGGAACCACGCTGCTGGAGCAGATGCTGGATGCCCATCCCCGGCTGCAGTCGATGGACGAGCGACCCTTTTTCAACAATTTCGTCGACAAGCTGGCCCTGAATGGATTCCGATTTCCGCAGGACATGGAAAACCTTGACCAGGCCGATTGCGACGAGTTGCGCAAGGCTTATGTGAGCATGGTCTGCAGCAAGGTGCCACGGAAGTGGGATACCCGGCTGGTGGACAAGAACCCGATGAACATGCTTTGGCTGCCGATGATCCATCGCCTGTTCCCCGACGCAAGCTATATCCTGGCATTGCGTCATCCGTGCGACGTGCTGATCAGCAATTACATGCAGAATTTCCGTTCGACCGTGCTTGCCTCTGCATGTGCGAGCATCGAGCGGCTGGCGGTGGCATATGTCACCGCCATGGAGTGCTGGCTGGATCACGTGCGTGTGCTGCAGCCCAAGGTATTTGTTTCGCGCTACGAAGATCTAGTGGCCGATACGCCTGGCCAGACGCAGCGCATCGCGCAATTCCTGGGGCTTGGGGACGCCACCCCCATGCTTCGCTTCGATCAGCATGCACGTGACAAGGGATATATCGCGACACCGAGCTACACCCAGGTAATCCAGCCGGTGAATCGCAAGGGATTGAACCGCTGGTTGCGTTATCGCGACGCACTGGGACCCGCGCTGCCGATTCTTCGCCCCATGCTTGAGCACTGGGGATACTCCGTGGATCCCGACACGCACATGTCCTGATTGTCAGGCATCGGGCAGATCAAGCAGCTCCGGCACGACGGCGGCATAGTGGCGCCAGCGTCCGATCGAGCCGGTGTGAATGGGTTGCCTGGCTTGCCACAGGCTGGCGGTGCTGATCGCACGCCTGGCCGAATCCGGGGCTGCCAGCAAGTCGGCGGCTGGCAAACCCAACCAGGTTGCAACAGTGTCCAGGCATGCCTCGGGGTCCGACACCAGCTGTTCGTAGCGAACCGTAAGGACAGCTTGCGGATACTGGCTGGCCCAGTGCTGCATCAGGCGACGCGTTCCGCGCACCACCGCGCCTATGTCCGCGAAATCACAGGCGAAATCCTGCGTGCCTGGCTGGAACGACTGCATCCAGATGGACAGCGCGTTGTCGCGTGCGTGGCGATCGCAGTGCAGGATTCTTGCCTGCGGGAACATCGCCAGTATCCGGTCGACATGCATGTAATTGTGTGGCTGCTTGTCGATGAACCAGCGTGCGTCGGAATCATCCTGCCGCAACCGCGAGGCGTAGGCGGCGGCAGCACGGGTAAGTTGCTCCGCATCGTCGTGGTCAAGTTGCTGCATGAGCGTGGGAAGCCATGGCAATTCGCCGCGATTGCAGGCTTGTGCATGCCGACCCAGCAGCTCGCCCAGCAGGGTCGAGCCGGAGCGAGGCAGGCCCACGATGAACACGGGAGTCCAGTCGGGAGATGCAGGCAGTCGGTCTTCGGGTGGCGTGCGCCTCAGGCGCGCCTCGACACTGCGTTTCCACTGCTTTCTGGACCAGCTGACTTGAGTGCCTGCGATCTGGTTGGCTTGCCGCAGGTGGTGTGCTGCCTGCGCGTAATGGCCAATATCGTCGAAGGCTTTACCCATGGCGAACAGCAGACTGGCGCGGGCAGCCGGGCTGAGATTGTCGCGAGGAACCAGGTCATGGAAAAGCGCGAAATCGGCATGGGTATCGTTCTGGTAGCGTTGCAGGCTGGAGAGTCCATGCGGCACGTGCCATTCGCAGGCATAAGAGCTGTGTGCCAGCACGAAATCGTAGCGCTGGCGTGCCAGCGCAAACTCGCCCAGCTGGGCCAGCAGCATGGCGGAATAGACGTGGATACGCGGGTCGCTGGAGCCTGCGGCGATCTGCTGTTCGCATAGCTCGGCGGCCTCGCGTTTGCGGTCGCATTCGCCAAGCAGGTCCAGTGCAGGCAGGATGGTTTCGGGATCCTGCAAGCCGGGGGGAATGACGGACAGCAGTACCGCGGCCGCCCCCTGCGCACGACCCTGGTCACGCAGCAGGCGCGCCAGCGCGAAACCCGCCGGGATATCGCGGGGCTCGCGGGCCAGCGCTTCGCGCAGCAGTTCTTCGCCCCTTTGCCTGTCGCCGGCTTCGATCCACAAACCGGCTTTCGCCACGCGCACATCGTTGGCGCAGGGATGTCGCACGGACGCGGCGTCGAGCAGTGCCAGGGCGATGGACAGTTCACGTCGCAGAACCAGTTGCTGCACCTGTGCCAGCCAGACATCGGGAGGCTGCCCGTCGAGGCGTTGCAGGAAGGCCGCCAGGGAAGCCTGGTCGGGCCGGGGCAGCGATGTGACGGTGGTCATCTGGTGACACTCCCGCAATGTCCGGTGACGCAGTGATGGCAATGGCTCATGAGTCAGTGGCATCCCTCCACAAGGGCATGCTCAGCGCATGCCTGAGCGGGTCAAGCAAGGCGCCGTAGTGCGGCGTGTGCGCGGTGTCCTTGCGCAACGGTTGCCGCACCTGGGTGGCACTGGGCGACCGCACTTCACGCTGGTTCTCATGAAAGCGCAGGCACGCCTCCTCGAACGGAAGGCCGCAGAAATCGAGCAGTTGGCGTATTCGGCCAGCGGGATCCTCCAGCAGCGCTTCGTAGTCATGCTCCAGCACGCGAGTCGGATGCAGTGCGCTCCAATGGCGCAGGCTGCGGTCGAAGTCCCGCCAAAAGCTGGCCAGGTCGTCGAAGTTGCGGGTGTATTCGTTGTTGTCCAGGCGCTGCCGGTAGCACGAGAAGCAGGTTTCCAGCGCGTCACGGCGACAGCCGATGATCCGTGCGGCCGGCAACATGGCACGGATCGCGCCGGTATACACCCAGTTGCTGGGCAGCTTGTCGGTGAATACCGGACGCTTGCGGCGCCAGTGTGCGGTGCGCTCCAGATAACGGCGGCCGAGCCGCTCCCAATCCGCCGGCTGCATGACGTTTACCCATTGCGGAAACGGCAGCCCGCGCCGCCGCGATTCCTCGGCGAGCACCAACGGCAGATCGGGCAGCTCGCCGGCGCCTTCCACGGAGGAATGCGAAGCGAGTATCTGTTCGACTAGGGTCGATCCCGAACGCGGCAGGCCGACGATGAAGATCACTTCCTGGCCGAGTGGTTGCGGGCCGAGCGTTTCCGGGGCGCCGGCAGGCGGCGGCGTGAATACCGCATTGAGTGCGGTGATTGCAGCGGAGTAGCCGACCCGATTCCAACTCTGCCGCCGTCGGGCGATCGCGTTGGCCTGCGCCAGCGCAGCGAGGGAATCGGCATATCGCCCGGCATCGTCGAGCGCCTTGGCCAGGGCAAATCCGATCGCGATCAGATCGTCATCCCCGGCCTCGGGTTGCTGCAACGCACGCTGCATGTGCCCGATGTCCTGTTCGTCGAAGCGCATGGTCTTGAGGTCGGCCAGCCCCCACCAGGCTTGGCCGGCCCACGGCTGCTTGGCGATTACCCGGCGATACTCGGCGGCGGCATCGTCGGTGCTGCCGCGCATGCGCAGCATGTCCGCCAGCAGGGCACGTGCAGGCACATGATCGGGGGCAAGGGCGACGGCACGCTGGAGAGTGGCGAGGGCCTCCTCGTTGCGCACGCAGCGGGTCAGGATCACACCGAGGTTGTACCAGGCGACCGCCTTATCTGGCTGCAGTTCGCAGCTGCGGCGCAGCGATTCGATGGCGGCGTCGAATTGCCCGGCCTGGCCCAGCAGCGTGCCCAGGGTGTTGTGGTACGCCGCATCGGTCGGGCGCTGTGCGAGCGCGCGACGCATGGCATGGACAGCATCCTGGTGCTGCCCGCGCAGGCCGAGGATGCCGGCCATCATGCGCAGTACCTCAGGATGTTCGGGATGCGTCGCGGCCACCCCAGCCAGATGGCGGCTGGCTTCGTCCACCCGGCCCGCATCCAGCGCCTGCGCAGCGGCCGTGACGCCTTGCATGGCGGCTTGGGTTAACCCCTGCAGTCGAGCTGTCATCCAACCTCCGAGTTGCCACCGGCATAACCCGGTATAACAATAATCTGGCAGATCCGACTTTGTGCCTCGCGCTGCGCGAGGTGTGCGGACTCTTCAGCAGGATCCTGCCGCTGGCGATTTACCGTGACCTATTATTATGCCAGCTCGACCACCCCGGGCGTTTACGGCGGGGTATCGGGTTTTCCCGACGATGAAGGCACCCCGATGAACACGCTGCAAGACGAAAACCCTGCTGCATGCCGTGCAATGGCGCTGGAACATATGCGTCGACAGGAACTCGATTCGGCGGAGGAGTGCTTTGCTCGCTTACTGGGTATGCTACCGGACGATGTCCAGGCACTGCGGTTTCTTGCCGCTCGCCATTTCGCTCGACGGGAGCACGGGCGGGCGATTGAACTGCTACAAGCTGCGGACCGCTTGAAGCGGGATGATCCGTCCATCCTGGGCCAGCTGGGTGCGGTGCAGCTGGACGCGGCGGATTTCGGCGCCGCCGCCGCCAGCTTGCGACGAGGACTGGAGCTGGCACCGCAAATGTTCGTCGCCCGCTTGCAACTGGGCATTGCGCTCGAACAATCCGGACAGGCCCACGAAGCCCTGATGGCCTACTTCACCGCCGTTCGCAGTGCCCAGTTGCAGGGCCGCTGGCTGAACGATGAGACCACGGCGCCGGTGCTTCGCGACGCGGTGAAGTATGCGATGCGCTACGCCAACGATGGCCGCCACCAATTGTTTCGCGGTGTGCTCGAGCCGCTACGCGAACGTTACGGAAGTTCCGAGCTGGTGCGGGTCGAACACTGCCTGGCGATCTATTTCGCCGAGCAGCCGGCGAACATTCCCGATTCTCGGCAACTGCCGAAGTTTCTCTATTTTCCCGACGTGCCGAGCCAACCGTACTACCCGCGTGAACGCTTTCCTTGGCTGGATGCGCTGGAGGCCGCCACCGCCACGGTGCGGGATGAATTGCTCGCAGTGCTGGCGCAGGAGCAGGAGCTGGAGGCGTTCCTAGGGCAGCAATCAGCAAGGGATCTGCAGGACTGGTTGCGTGCCTCGGGCAACCGGCAGGCCGCATGGGATGCATATTTCTTCTACCGCCACGGGAATCGCTACGACGAGCATTGCGCGCGCTGTCCGCAGACCACCGCCCTGCTCGATGCGATGCCGCTGGTGCGTATCCGCGATCACGCACCAGAGACGCTGTTTTCGGTATTGCGACCCGGCACGCACATCCTGCCGCATCGGGGGGTGACCAATACCCGGCTGGTTACCCACCTGCCGCTGATCATTCCGGCCGATTGCGCAATACGCGTGGGCGGGGAGGATCACGCATGGCAGGAAGGGCGCTGCGTCACGTTCGATGACACCTTCGAGCACGAGGCCTGGAACGACAGCGACGAGACGCGGGTGGTGCTGATCTTCGACAGCTGGAATCCCGATCTCAGCGAAGCGGAGCGTGCAGCCGTGACCGATCTGGTCGAAGCGATCGGCGACTTCAACCAGGCCTGCGAGTTACCTGCCGTCACGGCCTGATGCCGGCCCTGCAACGGCGGTCAGCGAAAAGTGCCATTGGCGGGCGCTTTTCGCTCCACGATCCAAGTCGGATGCTCAGTAACGCGGCAGGTCCGGATCGATCTCGGTGGCCCAGGCGTCCATGCCGCCTTCGACGTTGTGCACGTTGCTGAAGCCGTGTGCGAGGAAGCGCTCGGCAATGTCGCGGCTGGAGTTGCCGTGGTGGCAGATGAAGGCCAGCGGGGTGTCCTTCGGTAGCGTGGCAAGGCTTTCGTAGCCTTCGTCTTCCAGCACGCGCGCCTGCGCCAGCGGCGCGGCCAGGGCGCGGCCCTGGGCGGGACGCACGTCGATCAGGGTGATGCTGCCGGCGGCCAGCAGCGATTTCAGTTCGTGCACGCTGAGCGACTTGATCTCCTGCGCGCCGGGAAACTTCAGGCTCAGGCCTTCGCCCTGCACGGTGGATACCCAGTCGATCACGATGCCGCGGGCGCGCTGCGCGCTGGCCGGATCGAAATGCACATCCAGGCCGTTGGCGTGCGTCACGATATCGTGCGCACCGGCCGGCGCGAGCTGGAAGCCGGCGCTGTGATCGGGGCCGATCTCCAGATGCAGCACCACGTCCTGCGCATTGGCCATGCCCTGGGCAATCGCCTCGGCGGCGGCATCGGTGATGGTGATCACCGGCGGCGTGCGGTCCGGCGGGGCGATGCCGAACAGCGTATGCAGCTCGCCGCTGCCGTACATCTGATGGATGATGTCGGAGCCGCCGACCAGCTCGCCTTCGACGTAGAGCTGCGGAATCGTCGGCCAGTCGCCGTAGAGCTTGATGCCTTCGCGGATTTCCGGATCGTCCAGCACGTTCACTGTGTGGTACTCGGGCAGCAGCTCGTTGAGCGTGTTGGTGGCGGCGGCGGAGAAGCCGCACATCGGCTGCTGGCGGTTGCCCTTCATGAACAGCACCACGCGATGCTCGGTGAGCAGGGTCTGGATGCGTTCGCGGGTGGCGGGGTTGAGGGACATGACGGGTTCCATCGATCGGCAGGGAGACTGTGAATGATACCGCGAGCGACCCTGAGCCTGCGTTCGCCGCGCTTGCCGTTGAAAAATGACCGCTAGTCAGTTATAAATGACGAATGGTCAATAAAACGCCACCGCCGCTGGGACCGCGCCGACGCGCGGTCAGTGCCGATCTGAAGGATCGTCGTCGCAGCGAGATTCTCGCGGCGGCACTGCAGCGACTGGAACGGCAACCCTACGAGACGATCACGATGAGTGGCGTCGCCACGGCGGCCGGTGTCGCCAAGGGCACGCTCTATCTGTATTTCCCTACCCGCGAGGCATTGTTCCTGAGTCTGCTCGGTGAACATTACGCCGCCTGGTTCGATGCGCTCGATGCACGGTTGCGCGAACCGCGCCTGACGGCGCCGGGCTGGGCCGACTGGATCACCCGCGAGCTGGCGGCCCGGCCGTTGTTCCTGCGCCTGGTCGCGCTGCTGCATGTCGTGCTGGAACAGAACGTGCCGCTGCCGGAAGTGCTTGCCTTCAAGCGCCAGCTGGCGCAGCGGGTGGAGTACAGCGGCGCCGCGCTGGAGCAGGCATTGCAGCTGCCCGAGGGCACGGGCAGTCGGCTGTTGCTGTGGCTGCAGGCAATCGTGCCCGGGCTGGCACAGATGGCGGCACCGACGGCGTCGCTGCGTGCGGCGGTCGCGGCCGATGCCGAACTGGCGGGTTTGCTGGTCGATTTCGCCACCGAAATGCGCGCCCTGCTGGTGGCGGTGGTACATGGCCTGCAGGGCAAGACGGAGACATCGTGATGAGACCTTCCCTCACGGGCCGCACGGCCCTGGTCACCGGCGCGTCCAGCGGTCTGGGCGTGGCCTTCGCGCGCGATCTGGCACAGCGCGGCTGTGCGCTGGTACTGGTTGCGCGCAGCGAGGCGCCGATGCAGCAACTGGCGACCGAGCTGCGTACGGCCGGGGCGACCGTGCATGTGCGTCCGGCCGATCTGGCCGACCCGACAACGCGTGCGGCGCTGGCGGCGGATTTTGCCGCCGAAGGCATCGCGATCGATGTGCTGGTCAACAACGCGGGCTTCGGCGTGTTCGGCACGTTTGCCGACACCGACTGGTCGCGCCTGGACGCGATGCTCGCGGTCGACGTGGTGGCGCTGACCCACCTGACCCGGCTGTTCGTGCCGGGCATGCGCGCGCGCGGCTTCGGTCGCGTGCTGCAGGTGGCGTCCACCGGCGCGTTCCAGCCCACGCCGATGTATGCCGCCTATGCGGCGGCGAAGAGTTATGTGCTGGAGTTCTCCTATGCGCTGGACGCGGAGCTGCGCGGCAGCGGCGTGCGCTGCACCGTGGTCTCGCCGGGCGTGACCGCCACGCAATTCCTGGAGGTGTCAGGCCAGCGTCTCACCGGGTATCAGCGGTTGACCCGGATGCAGGCTCCCGGCGTGGCCCGGCGCGGCATCGACGCGATGCTGGCGGGGCGCACAGGTATCGTCACCGGCGCGTTCAACGCGCTGATGGCGCACTCGACCCGGCTGATGCCGCGCCGTATTTCGGCATGGGTCGCCGGCTGGCTGATGCGCAACTGACTCAGGCCGCGGGACGCAATTCGGTCAGGTCGCGCCGGCACTGCGCCAGCGGCATCAGCGCCAGCGCGCTGGCAGGCGAGGGCCAGATCAGCTCGCGACTGGCGCGCCCCAGTGCGGTCGGTTGTTCGCTCCAGTGGATCAGTTCCATGGCGCCGGTGTAGTCCTCGACCAGTGCCGTGCAGTGTTCGACCCAGTCGCCGTCGTTGAGGTAGAGCACGCCGTCTGATTCGCGCACGTGACCGAAATGGATATGGCCGCAGATATGGCCGTCGAAGCCCCGTTCGCGGGCATCGTTGGCAACCCGTTGCTCGTAGGCGCGGATGTACGCCAGCGCCATGCGGATCCGCGATTTGACGATGATCGACAGTGGCAGGTACGGCAGTTCCAGGCGTTGCCGCACGGCATGCACGCGGCGATTGCTCCAGCAGATCAGGCGGTGCATCGCTTCGCCCAGATGCTGCATCCAGCCGCGGCCGATCCGTGCCGGATCGAATTCGTCGCCGTGGCTGACCCGGTAGCGGCGGCAGTCGGCGCCGACATGCACGGCTTCCAGTTCGATCCGCACGCCGCCGAAGCGAAGACCGTGCAGGGTGCGCAGCGGCGCGTCGTGATTGCCGGGGATGTAGACGACGTCGACGCCGCGGCGCGCCAGCGCGAAAATTTCGGCGATCACCGCACTGTGCGCGGCGTCCCACCACGCACGCTTGGCCAGTGCCTCCATATCGATGATGTCGCCGACCAGGTAAAGCGTTTCGCAACGGAGCCTGCGCAGGAAGTCGAGCAGGTAAGCCGTCTTGCAGTCGGGGGTGCCCAGATGGACGTCGGAGATGAAGGCGCTGCGGCAGCGGTAGGTCGTCATGGCGCGGATTCCCGGTGGTTGCCGGGGCATCAGTATCCGGGTGCAACGTCACCGGGCGATGGCGAACAGGTTGCAGCAGCGTTGCGGCGGGGAGTTTGTCTAGGAAAAATTCTTAGAGACAGCACTGTCGTTGCAACTTAGGCTAAGCAGTGTGTAGGCCGTTCTGGCCGGCTTCAACCCAAGGAGTGGAGAATGTTAAAAGCCATCTTGTTGTCATCGAGTTTCATTTCATTGCTGGCCCTTGCAACTGTAACGAAGGCAACCGTTACAGCCACAGTTTGTAATGGTTGCGGTCCGGCAGCTTTACGTCAAGAAGCCCTAGATGAAGGCAATGGAGACCACTATCTATACGACTTTGTAAATAGAAAGCTGACTCACTACAGCATTGCTGGGCGAACACCCCAAATGGAGTTTCATGGAGGGCATTCGTCTCAACTGTCGACCTACGTCACAATAGTTCCAATTGATCCGGCAACACAAGCGGTCTTCAACGCTACCCAAAATGTATATGATGTTGATGGTGGCAGCATGTATTTAATCGCTACCAATCAAGCGGGTATTAATATATCAACGCAGTCATCTGCGCGCGTTATGAATCGATCAAGCTCAACTGTATCCGGGATGCGAAGCATGACTGCTTTCGATATGGTGCAGGTTCCGGTCTATAGGCAGATGGCAATTAATGATATAGCCAAGCCTTCTGAGGCTCAAAATTGGCCTGTTGCAGTAAGGGTAAATATCGGTAGCTTGTTAAACGCGCTGAATTTAATACCGCTCGTGAAGGTGCCGTTGGTGATCCAAGTAGTTATTCATTTTCCTGACGGTAGCACTTCAACAGTGGAGTGGGACTATACTTCCGAAAAATTTGTATATGTAAAGGGATCGTCAAAGGACGCTGTCGGAAATCCTATCCCTGAGAATTTGTCGGAAGTTACAAATGGCGGAAGTACAACGTATGTATTCCCTGCATCAATAGCTGGATTGGAGGCTGGTTCGCAACAGATTCTTAATCTACAAAAGATGGGTATAAATATCCCAACCACTGTTTATGGATCAGGCTGGATTATGGCATGTAGTAACATTAATGGTGGGCTTCCGCGCTGTACAGCGCAGCCACTATGATTTCCTCGGGCGAACTTGTTGCTTAATCTACCGACGATCTAATCTGGTTTGTGGTTCCGGTAATCAGTTTTACACTGGGGGCTTTGGCTTTCTGGCGTTGAACGATTGCCGGCTACTCGGTCAACCATCAAATGGTCAGTCCGCAAACTTTGACAGGCACCACTGTTCATGGCAAGCGTGTCGCCATGATTGCGAGAAGTCGACACAAACGGCGGCATCTTACCTGGATATCAAATACATGAATATCGTCAGATCGATTTTATTCCTTGGGTTTTCGTTCATATCGCTCAGATTTTTTCTTTCAACTGATGGAAGGCCCGATTATTTGTATGTCATGGCTAATGGTGGTCTTTTTCTATTGATTGGAATATTGTGCTATTTGATGGCGCGACAGTGCAAAAAATACCCGCAAAAAGCGGGAAATGCATACGCATACAGGTTTTTTGTTGCTGCTATCTTGATAAGTATGGCAAACATAATCATTCCATTTGCCAAATTAATCTAGCATCTATGAAACTTGATGGCGCGCGTTGTTCCCGCACGAGCCTGGTGGACGCAGGGCCGCGCGCACCGCCGGTGCGACGGCGTCCACCCACAACGCGTACTGCGCCGCCGAGGGGTGCAGGCCGTCGGCGGCAACCAGCTCGGGCTGCTTGCGCGAGCTTGCGGTGACATCGACGAAGCGGGCGCCGGCGCGTGTCGTTTCGTCGCGTGCGATCGCGTTGTAGACGTCCAGTTCATCGGCGACGCGGGCAGTGTCGCGACCGAGCTCACGGGCGAAACGGGTGACGCCCCAGTCGGGGATCGACACGACCACCACCCGCGCGGCGTGATGGCCGGCCATGGCGATGGCACGCGCCAGCAGGCTGGCGAACTGCCGGCGATAGTCGCCGGCCGAGCGGCCGCGGTACTGGTTGTTCACGCCGATCTGCAGGGTGACCAGGTCGTACGGCGGGGTCAGTGTCGCCGCGTCCATGCCTTGCGCCAGCTCGTCGGTGGTCCAGCCGGTGGTCGCGACGATATGCGGCTCGCCGATCGCCGCCCCGGCACGGCGCAGGCGGCGCATCAACTGCGCCGGCCAGCGCTCGTGCGCGGCCACGGCTTCGCCGATGGTGTACGAGTCGCCCAGGGCAAGGTAGTGCAGCGTCGGTGAAGCCGTGAGCGTGGATGGCCCGCCGGGTTGGCGGTGTGGCGTATCGGCGGACAAGAGCATCAGGCCATGGCGACGGATCGCGGGGCTTGCGCCTGTTCCTGTGCCATCCGCGCCAGCACCCGTTCGATCCGCGCGAACACTTCGCGCAGCTGTGGCGGCGGCGGCAGCAGGGTCAATCGCATGTGATGGCTGCCCGGTACGTTGAAGCTGCTGCCGGGCACCACCAGCACCGATTCCTCTTCCAGCAGGCGCAATGCGAACGCGTTGTCGTCGAACATGGCGAAGCGATCGCCGCGCACCTGCGGGAACGCATACAGCGCGCCGGAGGGGGTCACCAGATCCAGGAAATCGCTGGCCGCAACGCCCTCCAGCACGGCGCGACGCGCTTCATGCAGACGGCCGCCGGGGGCAGTCAAGGCACCGATCGTCGGTGCATCCAGCAACGCCGGCAGCACGGCCCATTGCGCGGTCACGTTGGCGCACAGACGCAGCGCGGCAAGCAGCTGCAGCGCGTCGCGATAGGACGCCGAGCGTGCGGGGTCGCCGGAAAGACTCATCCAGCCGACCCGGTAGCCACAGGCCCGGTGCACCTTGCTCAGGCCACCGAAGCTGATGCACGGCAGCTCGCCGGCCACTTCCGCCAGCGGCTGGAACGTCGCGCCGTCGTACAGGATCTCGTCGTAGATCTCGTCGGAAAGCAGCAACAGCCGATGACGCGCCGCAATCGCCACCAGCCGTTCCAGCAGCGCACGCGGATAGACCGCACCCGTCGGGTTGTTGGGATTGATCAGCACCAGTGCACGGGTATGCGGGGTGATCAGTGCCTCGATCTCGTCGGGGTCGGGCAGGTGGCCGTGCCGGGCCAGGCAGCGGTAATAGCGTGGCCGACCGCCGTTCAGGATCGTGGCCGCGCTCCACAACGGGTAGTCCGGGCTCGGCAGCAGCACTTCGTCGCCGGGTTGCAGCAGGGCGCGCAGGGAGATGTCGATCAGCTCGCTGACGCCGTTGCCGATGAAGATGCGCTCGGGATCGATGCCACGAGCGCCGCGGCCACGCTGCTGCGCGGCGATCGTTTCGCGGGCGATCTCCAGGCCCTGCTCGTGACCATAGGCCTCGCTCTCGTGCAGATGGCCGGCGATCGCTTCGCGCAGATGCGTCGGCGCCGCGAAGCCGTAGCGGCCGGGATTGCCGATGTTGAGCTTGATGATGTCGACACCCGCGGCTTCCAGCTCGCGGGCGCGCCGGGTCAGTGCACCGCGGATTTCATAGCGCACGTCCGCCAGGTGCGTACTGGGTATGATCGAAGCCAAGGCAGGCATCCTCACTAGCGTCAAAAGCCGGCGCCACCGCCGATCAGTCGATGCTAGCAGCGTGATGCACTGCAGCGCGAGCGTCCCGTGGGCGAAATCCGTGGCCGATGTCTGGCGATCCCCGGGCAGTCCGCCGGACCGTGGGTGGGGCGGCAAGGCCCGACAGGCTGCCGGCGGTGCATAATCCGCGAACCATGCACGCAGATTGCCCTCATGAGTGATGCCGAAACGATCGAACGCCTCCGACGCATCGGCTGGCGCGGCGATGTCCTGCCAGCGACGGGACTGCGCCTGGCCCGCGTGGTGGCACAGCATCGCGCCGGCTATGAGCTGCACGATGGCGAGACCCTGTTCGGCGCACAGCCGGACGGACGCTTCCTCAAGCGCGGCATCGACCCCGGCGAGCGGCCGGTCGTCGGCGATTTTGTCGAGGTGGCCGGCGGCGCGCCACCGCATATCGTCAGCGTGGCACCGCGGCGCACGGTGCTGTCGCGCGCCGCGGCAGGGGAGCGCTACGAGCGCCAGCTGATCGCCACCAACATCGATTACGTGCTCGTGCTGACCGGACTGGACGGCGACTTCAATCCGGCGCGGATCGAGCGCTACCTGTCGCTGACCGAAGATTCCGGCGCGCAGCCGGTGGTGCTGCTGGGCAAGCTCGATACCCGCGACGATGGGCTCGAACAGATCGAGGCACTGCGCCTGCGCCTGCCCGAAAAGACGCCGATCCATGCGTTGAACAGCAAGGATCCGGCCAGCGTGGCACTGCTCGCGCAGTACCTGCAGCCGGGCGACAGCGCAGTGCTGGTCGGCTCCTCCGGCGCGGGCAAATCCACCTTGACCAACACCTTGCTGGGCACGGCGCGGATGGCCACCGCGGCGGTGCGCAGCCATGACAGTCGCGGCCGCCACACCACCACCCATCGCGCGCTGCTGCAATTGCCCAGCGGCGGCTGCCTGATCGACACGCCGGGGATGCGCGAGCTCAAGCTCACCGGCGAGGAAAACCTCGACCTGTTTGCCGACATCGAAGCCCTCGCCGAGCAGTGCCGGTTCGCCGACTGCAGCCACGGCAGCGAACCGGGTTGCGCCGTGCAGGTGGCGCTGGACAACGGTGAGCTGACACCCGGGCGCTGGCGCAATTACCTCAAGCTGCACGATGAGCGCGAGGAACAGGCGGCCACCCTGGAGGCGCGCCTGCGCCGGCAGCGCGGCGGTCGTCCGAGCGAACGGCCGCATGGCCATCGCGGGCAGCGCGAGCGCGAGTAGGCGCGTACCTTGTGGGAGCGACTTCAGTCGCGATGTTTTTCGGCATGCCTCAAGAGCATCGCGACTGAAGTCGCTCCCACAAAAGCAAAGACATCGCGCACAGGGTGCGCTCCTACGGTGCTGTCACCCACCGGCCCGACAGGCTCCCGGATGGCCGGTTCCTGCCAATTGCACCGGGCCAGGCGTCAGGGATTACCATCGTGGCGAATGCCCACCTGGATTGCATCATGCGCCGGTTGTCCGCGTCTTCCACCGCGTTCTACAAGCGAATTTTTCCTGCTTTCTGGTTCGGCTTTCTGGCCGTTTTCCTGACGGTTGGGGCGTGGGGCTTCGCGCACTCGAATGCGCCGATTGATCCCGGGCGGGCCATCCCGTTTCTCGTCGGCCCGGTGTTCATGGCGGCCTTCGGCTTTTTCCTCTTCAGGCAGTTGGTCTTCGACCTGATGGACGAAGTCTGGCTCGATGGCGACCAGTTGCTGGTGAAAAACCGCCATCAGCAGACACGCGTTGCGCTGGCCGACGTGGTCAATGTCAACGCCACGATCATGACCAATCCGCGGCGCATCACGCTCATGCTGCGCACGGATTCGCGCTTCGGCCGCAACATCACTTTCATGCCGGCCAGTGGGCGCGGATTCCTCGGTGCGTTCAGAATGGATCCGATCGCCACCGAGTTGATCGGACGTATCGATGCGATCCGGCAGGGGCGCCGATGAAAAGGCCAGCCGTCAGCGTGGCGCCGCAACTGCAACGCTACATCGATCTGGACAAGCGCCTGCTCGCGGCGGTGAGCGGTATCCACATCCTGCCCACGGTGGCGTGGCCGGCGTCGCTGGAAAACCGCATGATCGCGGCCTACGGCAGGGGCCAGTTCGCCTTGCCCGAGGTGACCTACACGCGGCCGGATCTGGCCGCGGCGCGTGCCGAGCTGGCAGCCATCGAGGCGGCGGCAGGCGGCAGCGATCCCCGGGATATCGACCCGCTCGGCGACTATGTGCGCCGCACCGCCGAGTCCTGGCGGATCGCCGCCGAGATGCTGGAGGTGGCCGGCAGCGTCGGCGTCACCGCACCGTCGATTGCCCTGTATGGACGTCCGTCCGACATCATTGCCGGCAGTCAGCGCAGCAACCTCGATGCGGCGCACTACTTCGTCGAACTGGCCGACGAACTGGGTGGCGACCTGCTGGCCGACGACAGTTGCGAAACCATGCCGGCCGAGGTGTTGCGCACCGAACTGGCCGGGAAGCTCGATGCGTTTTTCGGTGCCGGCCAGATCAGCGTGGAGGTGGACCCGGAACTCACCGCCAAGGCCGCTGCCGGCGCCACCCGCATCCGCCTGCGCGGCGGCACCTGCTTCAGCGACTACGATTGCCACCAGTTGCTCGCGCATGAGGCCTTCGTGCATTCGCTGACCGCGCTGAACGGGCGCCGACAGCCGTTGCTGACCTCGCTGCGGCGTTCCTCGCCAAGGGTCACCGCGACCCAGGAGGGCCTGGCGGTGTTTGCCGAGCTGATGTCCGGCGCGATCGACATCGCCCGGCTCAAGCGCATCAGCCTGCGCATCCTGGCGATCGACATGGCGCTGAACGGCGCCGACTTCATCGAGGTCTATCGCTTCTTCAGCGCCTTCGGGCAAACCGCGGCCGACAGTTTCCACTCGGCCCAGCGGGTGTTCCGCGGGGTGCCGTTGACCGGCGGCGCAGCATTCGCCAAGGACAATGTGTATCTGGCCGGCCTGCTCACCGTGCACACCTACTTCCGCTGGGCGCTGAAGGAGCGCCGGATGGATCTTCTGCGGCATCTGTTTGCCGGCAAGCTGGCGCTGCGCGACGTGATCACCCTGCAGCCGCATTTCGCATCCGGAGTGATCCTGCCGCCGCGCTGGCTGCCGCCATGGATGCAGCATGTGCACGGCTTGGCCGGCAAGCTGGCGTTTTCGGTGTTCGTCAATGGCATCCAGATGGGCCGGGTACAGGGCGACGAATTGGTGCTCGGCGTTTAGCGCTGCGTCGTTGTCACCCGGCAACGGACAGGTTCGTGATGTCCCGGTGCTAACATCGCCGGCAGTCATCCGCCGTGGCGGTGGCTGCCCCTCCCTCAATAAAATCGCCGCCGATGTCACAGCCTGAAGAACTTCGCCTCGCCGCACTCGACTATCACCGCCAGCCGCGTCCGGGCAAGATCAAGGTCACCCCGACCACGGCGCTGCTGACCCAGCGCGATCTGTCGCTGGCCTATACGCCCGGGGTCGCTGCCGTCTGCGACGCGATCGTCGAGGACCCGCGCGCAGCGGCCGAGTACACCGCACGCGCCAACCTGGTCGCGGTGATCAGCAACGGCACCGCCGTGCTGGGCCTGGGCAACATCGGGCCGCTGGCGGCCAAGCCGGTGATGGAAGGCAAGGGTGTGCTGTTCCAGAAATTCGCCGGCATCGACGTGTTCGACATCGAGATCGCCGAGAACGATCCGGACAAGCTGGTCGACATCATCGCCTCGATGGAGCCCACCTTCGGCGGCATCAACCTGGAGGACATCAAGGCGCCGGAGTGCTTCATCGTCGAGCGCAAACTGCGCGAGCGGATGAAGATCCCGGTATTCCACGACGACCAGCACGGCACCGCGATCATCGTCGGTGCGGCAGTGCTGAACGCGCTGGAAGTGGTCGGCAAGCCGATCGGCGAGGTGAAACTCGCCACCGCCGGCGCCGGTGCGGCCGGCATCGCCTGCCTGGACATGCTGGTGGCGCTGGGCCTGAAGCCGGAAAACATCCTCGCCTACGACCGCGAGGGCGTGCTGTACACCGGCCGCGACCAGCTGGACCCGGACAAGCGGCGTTACGCGCGCGACACCGCCAAGCGCACCCTGGCGGAAATCGTCGAGGGCGCGGATGTGTTCCTGGGCCTTTCCGCCGGCGGCATCCTCAAGCCGGAGATGGTCGCCACGATGGCGGACAAGCCGGTCATCCTGGCGCTGGCCAACCCCGACTCGGAGATCATGCCCGAGGACGCCAAGCGGGTGCGGCCGGACTGCATCATCGCCACCGGCCGTTCGGACTACCCGAACCAGGTCAACAACGCGCTGTGCTTCCCGTACATCTTCCGCGGCGCGCTGGACGTCGGCGCCACCGTCATCAACGAGGCGATGAAGCTGGCCTGCGTGCGCGCGATCGCCGCGCTGGCGCGGATGGAAGCCACCGACCTGGGCGGCGCCTACGGCGGCGAGGTGCCCACGTTCGGTTCCGAGTACCTGATCCCGCGGCCGTTCGACCCGCGCCTGCTGGTGATGCTGGCGCCGGCGGTGGCGCAGGCGGCGATGGATTCGGGCGTGGCCACGCGCCCGATCGCCGACATGCAGGCCTACCGCGAGAAGCTCGGCCAGTTCATCTACCGCACCGGTCTGCTGATGAAGCCGGTGTACGAACGCGCGCGCGCCGATTGCCAGCGCGTCGTCTACGCCGAGGGCGAGGAAGAGGTCGTGCTGCAATCGGTGCAGACGGTGATCGACGAACGTCTCGCCTACCCGGTGCTGATCGGACGTCCGGATGTCATCCAGACGCGCATCGAGCGGCTGGGCCTGCGCATGCGCGCCGGGGTCGACTTCGAGCTGACCAACATCAACGACGACCCGCGCTACAACGAATACTGGCAGCAATACCACGCAATGACCGAGCGCCGCGGCGTGACCCCGGCGGCCGCGAAGAACCTGATGCGCTCCCGGCCCACCCTGATTGCCGCGCTGATGGTCGAGCGCGGCGAGGCCGATGCGATGATCTGCGGGCTGGTCGGCCGCTATCACAAGAAACTCGGTTATCTGCGCAGCGTGTTCGACCTGGACCCAGGCGTGCAGTGCACTTCGGCGATGACCGGCGTGATCAACGACAAGGGTGCCTGGTTCTTCCTCGACACCCACGTGCAGGTCGATCCCGGCGCCGAGCAGATCGCCGAGGCCACGCTGGAGGCCAGCTATCGGCTCAAGCAGTTTGGTATCGCGCCGAAGGTGGCGCTGCTGTCGCATTCCAACTACGGCAGCCATGACAACCCCAGCGCCGCGAAGATGCGCAAGGTCTGGGAGATCCTGCGCACCCGCGCACCCGAGCTGGAGATGGATGGCGAAATGCAGGCCGACACCGCGTGGGACGATCTGCTGCGCCAGCGCATGTTTCCGCACACGACCCTTTCCGGCCGCGCCAACCTGTTCGTGATGCCGAACCTGGATGCCGCCAACATCGCCTACAACATGGTTCGGGTGATGACCGAAGGCGTGGCGATCGGACCGATCCTGATGGGGCTGGACAAGTCGGCGCATATCCTCACTCCGGCCTCCAGTGTCCGCCGCGTCGTCAACATGACCGCGGTCGCCGCGGTCGATGCGCAGATCCGCACGGCCAACCGCAGGCTGGGTTGATCCGGGAAACGGCATCCGGGTCGTGGCCGCAGGCCCGGTTGATCACGACGAGTTTTGTCCGCCCGGCCATGCGTCGGCGAATGGATGATTGAATTGGCAGGCACGCGGTGCAGCGGCTAGACTTGGACGTTGATTCCGTCGCCATGTCAGGCGGCGGAAACCCACCCCCAAGCTTGCGCCGATCGGCACTGCGGAGACTCCTCATGGATCAGCTCGACGATATCCTCAACCAGGACATCGACCCCACCGAAACCCGGGAGTGGATGGATTCGCTCGATGCGGTGATCCATCACGACGGCACCGGGCGCGCGCATTTCCTGCTCGAGCGCATGGTCGACTCGACCCGTCGTTCGGGCGGCTACCTGCCGTTCGATCCGACCACCGAGTACGTCAACACCATCCCGCCCAGCCAGGAGGCCAAGTGCCCCGGCGATGCAGCGATGGAATGGCGCATCCGCTCGCTGATCCGCTGGAATGCGATGGCGATGGTGGTGCGTGCGAACCGCAAGCCGGGCGAACTGGGCGGGCATATCGCCAGCTTCGCTTCGTCGGCCACGCTGTACGACGTGGGCTTCAACCATTTCTGGCGTGCGCCGAGCGCCGACCATCCCGGGGATCTGGTCTTCCATCAGGGCCATTCCAGCCCCGGCATCTATGCGCGCTCGTTCCTCGAAGGGCGGCTGGGCGAGGATCAGCTCGACCTGTTCCGCATGGAGGTGATCGGCAAGGGCCGTGCATTGTCGTCGTACCCGCATCCGTGGCTGATGCCGGACTACTGGCAGGTGCCCACGGTGTCGATGGGACTGGGCCCGATCCAGGCGATCTACCAGGCGCAGTTCTTCAAATACCTGGAGCACCGTGGCCTGATTCCCAAGAGCGACCGCAAGGTGTGGTGCTTCATGGGCGACGGCGAGTGCGACGAGCCGGAGTCGCTCGGCGCGATCTCGCTGGCCGGTCGCGAGGGCCTGGACAACCTGATCTTCGTGATCAACTGCAATCTGCAGCGGCTGGACGGGCCGGTGCGCGGCAACGGCAAGATCATCCAGGAGCTGGAAGGCGAATTCCGCGGTTCGGGCTGGAACACGATCAAGCTGGTCTGGGGCAGCTACTGGGATCCGCTGCTGGCACGCGATACCAGCGGGCAGCTGCGCAAGCTGATGATGGAAACCGTCGATGGCGAGTACCAGGCCTGCAAAGCGTTCGGCGGCGCGTACACGCGCGAGCATTTCTTCGGCAAATACCCGGAGACTGCGCAGCTGGTCGCCAACCTGTCCGACGACGACATCTGGCGCCTGAACCGCGGCGGCCACGACCCGCACAAGGTCTATGCCGCCTACCACGCGGCCACCGGCACCAAGGGCATGCCCACGGTGATCCTGGCCAAGACGGTCAAGGGCTACGGCATGGGTTCGGCCGGCGAATCGCAGAACCCGACCCACCAGCAGAAGAAGCTGGACTCCGACTCGGTGCGCCACTTCCGCGACCGCTTCAACATCCCGGTGCCGGACGACAAGCTCAAGGACGTGCCGTACTACCACCCAGGCAAGGATTCGCCGGAAGTGCAGTACATGCTCGAGCGCCGCCGTGCGCTCGGCGGCGCGTTGCCGCAGCGCCGGCGCAAGGCCGAGGTGAAACTGAAGACGCCGGAGTTGTCCGCGTTCGAGCAGATCACCAAGGGCACCGGCGAGCGCGAGATCTCCACCACCATGGCACTGGTGCGCGGCATGAACCTGCTGCTGCGCGACAAGCAGCTGGGCGAGCGTGTGGTGCCGATCGTCGCCGACGAGGCGCGCACGTTCGGTATGGAAGGCATGTTCCGGCAGATCGGGATCTACGCCCCGTTCGGCCAGAAATACCGGCCGCAGGATGCCGACCAGTTGCTGTACTACCGCGAGGACCAGAAAGGCCAGGTGCTGCAGCAGGGCATTAGTGAGGCCGGCGGCATGGCGTCGTGGATGGCCGCGGCGAGCAGCTATTCGGTCAGCAACCAGGCGATGCTGCCGTTCTTCATCTACTACTCGATGTTCGGTTTCCAGCGTATCGGCGACCTGTGCTGGGCCGCCGGCGACCTGCGTTCGCGCGGCTTCCTGATCGGCGGCACGGCGGGGCGCACCACGCTCAACGGCGAGGGCCTGCAGCACGAGGACGGCCAGTCGCACCTGATGTCCGGCGTGATCCCGAACGTGAAGTCGTACGACCCGACGTTCTCGTACGAAGTCGCCGTGATCCTGCAGGACGGCACGCGCCGGATGATGCAGGAGCAGGAGGACATCTACTACTACATCACCGTGATGAACGAGAACTACAGCCATCCCGACCTGCCGGCAGGCAGCGAGGAGGGCATCATCAAGGGCATGTATCTGTTCAAGGATGGCGGCAAGCCGAAGAAAGGCGAGCCGCGCGTGCAACTGCTCGGCTCGGGAACGATCCTGCGCGAGGCGATCGCCGCGGCCGAGTTGCTGGAGAAGGATTTCGGCGTGAAGGCCGACATCTGGTCGGTGCCCAGCTTCGTCGAGTTGCGCCGCGACGGTTTCGACGCCGAGCGCTGGAACCGGCTGCATCCGGAAGCCGAACAGCGTGTGCCGTATGTCACCGGCCTGCTCGCCGGGCGCCAGGGGCCGGCGATCGCCGCCACCGATTACGTGCGCGAATATGCCGACCAGATCCGCGCCTTCATGCCCGACGGCATGCGCTATACGGTACTGGGCACCGATGGCTTCGGCCGCTCGGACACGCGTGCGCACCTGCGCGAATTCTTCGAGGTCGATCGCTACTGGATCGCCCATGCCGCGCTGGCCGCCCTGGCGAAGGACGGCAAGGTCAACGCCAAGGACGTCAGCCGGGCGATCAAGGAATACAAGCTCGATCCGGACAAGCCGAACCCGCTGACGGTCTGACGGCGCTGCCGCCTGCCGGCCATGAGCCTCGCGCTGCCTGGCCTGGTAGGAGCGCGCTTGCGCGCGATGCTCTTGCTCCACCCTCTGAGTAAGAGCATCGCGCGCAAGCGCGCTCCTACGCGATGCCTTTGTCGCGCTCGCCCCGACCGGGATGGGGCGCTGGATCGGTGCGGTGGGATCAATCCTCGTCGTCGCTGCGGAAAGCCTGGCGCAACAGCAGGAACGCACCGATCGTGCCGGCGATGATCGCCACGGTGGCGGCCGGGTGGCGATTCACCTGGCGGCGCAACCGGCGATAGCGGTAATTCGCCTCATCGGCGAAATCCTCGGCCGCATTGGCCAATTGCTGGCTGTAGCCATTGCTGCGTTTGCCCAGGCGTGCACCGATGCGTTTGCTTCGCTCGTAAAGGCTTTGGGCACGGTCGGCCGCACCATTGGCGTATTTGCGTGCCTGTTCGCCGGCACGCGTGCCGGCATCGTGGATCTGCTGCTCGATATCACGGTTACGCATGCGGATTCTCCTTGGCATTTGGTTTCGCAGATTGCCAGCAGCGCCGTGATCGAGGCGTAAACAGCGCCGTGCGGTCAGGGCGAAAGCGTGACCGTGCGCGAAAGCCGGGACACGCCGCGTTCGTCGAAGGCTTCGACCGCGACGACATACTTCACGCCCTTGTTCAACGAGCTCAGCGTCAGCCGCGTCGGCTGGTCGGCGAAGCGCTGCCAGGTTTCGTGCAGCCGGTCGGGGGAAAGCCCCCAGCGCACGTTGTAGCCGCCCGCGCCAGGCACCGCTGTCCAGACGATCTCGGCATCGCGGGCGTCGGGCAGGCGCCGTGCGGAAACGAGGGTCGGCGCGGGCGGCGGCGGACCGTCGGCATGGCCGAACACGCGCAGGTCGGCGATCGCCAGCGTGTGCGCACCGACGTGGACATGCACGTAGCGCACGAAGCGGATGCGTGCCGGGCGATCCAGTTCGACATAGGCGTTGGCGCGATCGCGCGTTTCGTGCGAGAGGTCGGCCAGGGTGGTCCAGTGCTGTCCATCGGTCGAGCCTTCGAGGCGGAACTGCGTGACGATGTCCGGCGCATTGCCGTAGCGGCCCGACTGGAAGTCGGCATAGTTGACCTGCACGGCGCGTACGGTACGTTCGCCGCCCAGATCCAGCGTGAGGGTCTGCCCGGGCGCGTTGCGTGCGGCCACCCAGAAGGTGCGCGGATTCTCGTCCGTGGCGGCCGCCGGCGGATGGCCCGGCAGCGACGAGGACGCCTGCGCCGGCTTGCGGTACGACAGCAGCATCCAGCCGGTGAACGTGCTCTCGCCCGCGCGCAGGGGATGGTCGGGCATACGCTGCGGAAAATCGCCGAAGCGCGTGTCGACCCACATCTGGCCATCGGCGTGGAACCCGGCGGGGAACAGATCGATGCGCCGCTCGAACTTCCAGTTCAGGCCGATCCACGCGGTGCCGGTGTTCCAGTAGTTACCCCAGGCATCCCGGAACGTCGAGCCGTGGCCGGCGCCGGTGACGAAGCCCCCTGGCTTGTAGCCGACCGGGTTGTAGGGCGCGTAACGGAACGGTCCGAGCGGGCCGTCGCCGACGTAGACGCCAGTGGCGTAGACGTTGTATTCGGTGCCCGGCGCGGCGTACTGCAGGTAGTAGCGGCCGCCGTGGCGGTTCATCCAGGCACCCTCGACGTAGGGGTCGGTGCGGGTATCGCGGTGGTCACGGCCGAAGCGTTCCCAGCCGTGGTCCGCCGGATCGGGCCTGAGCAGCACCTGCGGCTTGCTGGTGAAGGCCAGCCGCTTGCCTTCGCCTTGCGCCGCTTCGCCGAGCTTCAGGTCGATGCCGGCCGCATAGAGCGGGAACACGTTGGAGGAACCCCAGTAGAGGTACGTCTTGCCGTCGCGGTCCTGGAACAGGGCCGGATCCCACGGGCCCGGCGGCAGGTCGCCCGGTTTCATCGCGCTCTCGTGTCCGGCCGACACCGCGCCGGGTACCGGCGGCAGCAGCCGCGTCCAGAATTGCCAGTGCCCATGCGCCGGGTCGGTCGAGTACAGCAGCGGGCGCGGTCCCATCGCGGCCTGCATCAGGAACAACTTGCCGCCGGCGACAAGGGTGGCCGGTGCCACCGGGCCGTCGAACGGCCAGCGGTCCGGTTTCACGAACTGCCAGTGGACCAGGTCGGTCGATCGCCAGTAACCGTCGGCCAGCGTCAGGAACAGGTAGTAGGCATCGCCGAAGCGCGCGATCGCGGGATCGGCACCCGTTCGATACGAGATGCCGTTGTTCATCTGCTCGTAGTTGTAGCGGTAGTCGATATCGACCGGGTTCGCCCAGGTGCGCCCGCGCGCATGGCCGGACGTCGCCATGACGGGAGCGGCGATGACGCTGGCGACGAGCGCAGCAAGCCCCGCGGCACATGCATGCGTGCGTGACGCCGCAAAAAATGTCGTGCTGCCATGAATCGACCGTGGCATGTGGTGAGCA
>Ga0307375_10000357_pt1 | contig 59743 bp, 54 predicted proteins | sample TR1MG_FD_202531 | JGI IMG/M metagenome (GOLD analysis project Ga0307375, IMG submission 202531) | Soil microbial communities from Risofladan, Vaasa, Finland - TR-1 | ecosystem: Environmental > Terrestrial > Soil > Coastal area > Acid sulfate soil | place: Finland: Risofladan, Vaasa | collected... | reverse complement strand
GCGGCCTGCCCCGGCGGCTGTGGCGGGTCAGCCAACGCAAACCATGACCGGGTTTGTGACCATCCCACTGCGCCCGCCCGGGTCGGCGTCACCACTGCCGGCCATGCCGGTCGCCGTGTGCTCCACCTCCACAGTGGCGCGCGGCCGCTGGCTGGTGCGTGGCGGTTCTTGTGGACCGGTGGTTTATGCCTGACTCGTTCGGTCCGGTCAGGACTCCGCCTGTGGCACGTGCGGACGCGGTGCGGGAGGTGCGCTTCGGCGTCGCTCTGGCTGAACCTTTCATGTCACCGCTTGCTGAACGGCACGAGCCACGCCGGGTCTCGGTAGGGTATTGGGCATGGTTTCAGGCACGCCCGACCTGTTCGCCGCAATGGCTGACGATTTCGCCGTGTGGGCGAAGGAGACCGCAGATGCAGCGGCCGGTGATCCGGACGGTGTGCGCCTGGTGCTGGAGCTGATGCGGGACTACCTGGGTATTGCCGACCCCCGCGATCTCGGGCCGGGTGATCTGCGCACGCTGCTGCTCAGCGTCTTTCCGCGCAAGATCACGGTGTTCGACCGGGAGGGAGTCTTCGAAGCCACCCAGGACGTGCACGATCTGCTGCGGTTCATGGCCGAGACCGGCCAGGTCAGCTCCGTGGCCCGGCTGGAGCGCGAGCTCAGCGAGATCTTGCCGGATTTCCCGGACGCGATGATGAACCCGGCCAACTGGGGAATGGCCCGGTCATTCATGCAGGAAATGGACTCGGACGGCGTCGATATCAACGACCAGGGCGCCGTCGACCAGTGGATCGCCAGCTATAACTCGCGCAGCCAGCGGCACCTGCTGGGGGATCCGGATCTGTTCTCGGATGGCGGCGATCTCCTGGATTCCGATAGCCATGCCACGGTCAGGGAGGCGTACGGGCTGCCGGACAGGCTGCCCGCGCTCCGCCTTCCTGGTCAGGCGGAGCTGGCTTCAGCGGCGCGGGAGAGCCGGCTCCTTTCCCGCGTCCGGGCACTGGCGGTGTGGGCGGACGGCAGGGAGCTGACGCCCGACGGTGATCTGGTCCCGGCTGACCTGGCTGCTGCAGCCGGGCTGCTGGAGATCGATGTCCCGCCCGGCGCGGCGACCATCGATGACGTGCCCGAACTGCTTCAGATCTGGCACCTGGCGTGTTGCGCGCTTTTCGTTTGCAACGACGGTGACCGCGCCGAGGTGGATGAGACGGTCGACGAATGGCCGGGCGGTGACGAGGACGAGGTAATGGATGCCTGGGCCGCCGCCTTCGGCCATCTGATCGGTCACAGCCTGCCAATCGACGGGCAGGACGACGACCTGGCCATGGATCTCGGCCTTGTGGCAGCGCCCGCCAGCCTGGCCATTGCCCTATTCCTCGCCAGGGACCAGGGTATTCCGCTCGGCGGGTGCCGGTCGCTGATGAATGAGCTGGCCACCGCCGGCCTTGCTCCTGCGGACGTGGCGAAGACCCTGGCGGCCTGGACCAGGGCGCATGGCGAGCTGGCCGACATCTTGCTGGACCGGCTCTCCCAGCTCGGAGCGGTCGAGACGGAAGGCGAGGCGGTGCGGCTGACGCCGCTTGCCTTGTGGCAGGTATACCAGGAGCTCTCCGGCTCCGTGGAGATCCCGCTGCTGCCGCTGCCCGAGGAGATGACAGCCGCGGAGCTGGTGGACTTCGGCACCGACGCGTCCGAGGATGAGCTGGCGCGGGAACTGGGGGAATGGCTGGCTGTAAGGCCCGCGACGGACGCGGCACGCGAACTGCTCGTGGTGGCCACCCAGGCCGGTCCCGCCCTGCGGATGATGAGCACCAGCCTCGCTACCGCCATCGGCGTGGTCGCCGAGCCGGCGTGGCGGGAGGTACTCGGCGATCCGGCGCTGAGCGCCTACGCGAAGCTCGCGCTGAACCAGATCGCCGGGCGCGATCCGGCCGTCGATCCGCTACCCGGCCTGCGGATCGAGCTCGGCGAGGTGGCCTCGATGCTCGGCGACACATTGGTCGCCATGTCGGAGGCGATCGACGGCAAGGAGATCGCGGAGATGCTTAGCCGAGCCGTCCCGCCAGGCGAAGAGGAACGCCTGTTCGAGCTGATGTGGCGGTCCCCGAATCTGGCGGCCCGGCAATCGCTGGAATTGCTGGGACGGCATCATCCCGACAAGAAGATCGCGAAAGCCGCCCGGAAGGCCGCGTTCAAGGCCCGCTCCCGGGCCAGCTGAACGGCGAACTGGCGGTTCATCGAGCCCCGAACGCATGGCCCGCTGGGGCCTACTGCCAGGCCCTTAACGTACCCATCCCCGCCGTTCGGTATCTGTGGTGGGTGTTCGTTGCTGAACTCCCGCGAGGTGCCGAACCGGGCTATCTGGGTGGCGGGAAGCTCGGCGGGGTCCGCGCGCTGCCGGTAAATGAGCGCGAACTGCGGCCGGGCTGCCGGTCAGCTGGCTACGCCGAGTCGGGCTGCGCACCGCCGATCGGTACCGGTCCGAGCCCGGCTTTACCAGGCGATCCTCGCGCGCTGATCTGGCTATCTGGCGTTGAGGCTCCGGCCAGCGAAGGAGGTCAGGCAGCGTGCCCGCCGCCAGGGCCGGGCGGGTGCGGCAAGTCGATGAGGTCGTTGAGCATGCCGGTCAGCGGCCCGAGGTCGCCCTGGTGGGCGGCGGCGCTGGCAGTGATGTTGCGGTCGGGGTCCATGCGTACCCAGTCGATGTGGTGCCCGGCGTCGTGGGCGAGCTGGGAGGGGAACGCCCGCTGGGCCCGGCCGTTCCCCTCCCGGAACGGGTGCATGGCGTTGACGTCGGCGAGGAACTCCGCGGCCCGGCCGATGAACTGGTCACGATTCAGGCCGCGCAGCCGGTCCGCTGCGGCAAGCCGGCCGAAGACATCAGCCGCGTAGGAGGCCAGGTGCTGCGGCAGGCAGAACAGCGACCCTTTCGCGATCGCAACGGTCCGCGGCTCGCCTGCCCAGCCGTAGACATCGCCGAGGATGTAGCGGTGGAACGCCCGAAGATGATCCAGGCCGTAGCTGCCGGGCAGCCGCCGCCGCTCCAGGTCGATCAGCCGCGACGCCGACAGCGCCGCCTCGGCCCGGGCCAGCTTGCCCGGATCGGTGATGCCCAGCAGGTTGCGCAGGACCCCGCAGGCCGGATCGAGGTAGGGATCCGTGCCCGCCGTGCCGCTCACCCCTGGCGGGGTGGCAGATACCGCGCCAGGATCCGCTCGCGGAGCTCGTCGGTGGTCAGCTGCCCGGCCGCCACCTCGGCGAACAGCACCAGATCCGCCGCGCCCGGCTCCAGGCGTACCGGCAAGTTCACGCTCTCCCAGTCACCTCCGTCGGAAAGATCGACAAGAAACATCTCCAGGCGACCTGGCCGGGCTGGTGACACCGCCTCGAATCGCTGCACGCGCGAGCCCTGTGAAATCCCAGGTCAGAGGCAAGAAGCCGGGCGGCGGCGGCGCGCTGCCTCGATGTTATGTGCAAGCCTTGGCTTGCGCGATCACACTGTATGTGCAAGTGTCTACTTGCACATAGTTGACATCGAGGGAGCCCGAACGTGGCAGAAGATCGTGTTGAACGGACAGTCCACATCGCCGCGACGACGGAGCGCGTGTGGGACGAGACGAACTCGACCCTGGTCGAGTTCCGCGTGAGCGCCGAGGGAGCGATGACGCGCCTGACCGTGTGCGAGAGCGGGTTCGCATCGCTCACGATCCCGGCCGGCCGCGAGGATGCCGCCTCGTACGAGAGCCACAGTCGGGGCTGGACCGAGGTCCTGCGCAACCTCGCCGGCTACATCGAGCAAGGCGCCTCGTGACGACCGCGCTTGATCATGCTGATGAGCTGTTCGCCGCGCTCGCCGAGCCGAACCGTCGCCTGCTTCTCGAGCATCTCGGCACCCACGGTGTCGCCACGGCGACCACGCTGGCCGCCGAGCTTCCCGTGACGCGCCAGGCGGTGACGCAACACCTCGCGGTGCTCGAGAGCGTAAGCCTCGTCTCGAGTGCGCGGACCGGACGCGAACGCCGCTACACCGTGCACGTCGAACCGCTCACCGCCGCGGCGAGCTGGATGAACCAGGTCGCAGCCCAGTGGGATGCCCGGCTCGCCGCGATCAAGGCACTCGCCGAGGCACCCGCCGGCTAGCCACGCGCTCAGAAATTGGGAGATGCAATGACCATCGAAGACAAGGTCCCAGACCCGCTGTCACAGGCCATGGCGGACAGCTGGCGCGGTTGTGCGGCCAAGGCGCTTGACCCGCGGTAGGGCCGCCGCCACGCCGGCCGCTCTGATCGTGCCGCTCGGGCTCGCCGCCGCGTCCTGGGTGGTCGCGGTCCGGCTGATGAGCGGGATGGACATGGGCATGGCGACCCGGCTCGTTCGCGTTCTTTGTCGCCCTGTGGGTGTGGATGATGGCGGCGATGATGCTGCCCGGCGCGGTGCCCGCCGTCGTCAGACGCGCTCACGCCAGCGGGCAGGTGCGTGCCGTGCCGCTGTTCATGGGGTCATACCTCGCCGTCTGGACACTCGTGGGTCTCGCCGTCTATGCGCTGTACCGGCCGCACGGGTCTGTCGCCGCCGGCGTGGTTGCGATCGCGGCTGGTGTCTACGAGCTGACAGCCCTGAAGCAGCAGTGCCGCCAGCGATGCCGCGACAGCGTCGGCTCCGGTCTCGAGTTCGGGCTCTACTGCGTGGGCTCGAGCATCGGGCTGATGCTGATCCTGGTCGCGCTCAGTGTCATGAGCATCGCCAGCCCCTGCTCGTCGCCACGCTCACACTGGCCGGCGGGATGGCCGTGCTGGCCTATCCCCAGGCCTGGCTTCACCCACCCGGCCGGCTTCTGCGCCTGGGTGGTCATCGCGGGCGCGGGCATATACGCAACAACCGGCGCGCGGGACCTGACGATCTACGGCTCCGCGGGACTGACCATCGGCTAGGCCCTCCTGGCCCTGACTGCGCACCTGCGGTGGCGGTTCGAGAACAGCGACGAGCCGGACCGTCAGGTCGTGCTGTGGTTTTTGTTCACCGCCGCATCGACCGGGCTGATCCTCAGCCTGGGGATCCTCGTGCTCGGTGAGAGCGGCGCCGTCAGGCCATCGCGATCATCTCCTATCCGGCTGGGCGGCCGCGATGTTGGCAGCCAGGCTCGCCACCGCTCCCGTAATCAGGAGCGCCCAGGGCAGGACGCCGCCCCCTCGGCCGAGCCGGTGGAATCCAGCAGCAGCGACCGAACATAACGGGGAGGATGGCGTGGCTGCCCGTTGGCAGCCAGGTCTGCTTGTGCGGACAGGGACAGAACCGGCCTGACCGGGGCGGGAATCTGATTGCTGGGGAGCATGACCGGTGGATACCGTCACGGGGTGCCCGATGCGATCTTCGCCCACCCCCGGCTGGCCGCGGTTTACGACGCGTTCGACGGGCCGCGCGGGGACCTGGCCGCCTATCTCAGCATGGCCGCGGAACTCGGCGCGGGCCGGGTACTCGACGTCGGCTGCGGGACCGGGAGCCTGGCGGTCCTGCTAGCGCGGCACGGCTATAGCGTGGTGGGTGCCGACCCGGCTGAGGCATCCCTCTGCGTGGCGAAGTCAAAAGACAAGGATCAGGCAGTCACCTGGGTTCACGCAGACGCAGCAGGCGTCCCGGCGGCCGGTGCTGACCTGGCGGTGATGACCGGGAACGCAGCCCAGGTCTTCCTCACCGATCAGGACTGGGCCGGGGCCCTCCAGGGCATCGGCGCTGCGCTCCGCCCGCGCGGGCACCTGGTCTTCGAGACACGGCGCCCGGAACGCCGGGCCTGGGAAGAATGGGCGGCCAGCACCAGCCCGGTGATCCTCGACGTCCCCGGCAGCGGCCAGGTCGAGCAGCGCCACGAGATCACCGGCGTGAGGCCCCCGTTCGTTTCCTTCCGCAACACCTATACCTTCCTGGCCGACGGCGCGGTCATCACCTCCGACTCGACCCTGCGGTTCCGCAGCCGGCAGGAGGTGGGATCAAGCCTCACCGCCCACGGCTACCGTGTCCAGGACGTGCGGGAAGCCCCCGACCGCCCGGGCCGCGAGTTCGTGTTCATCACCGAACGCACAACCTGAAGAACCTGACTCTCCAGGCCGCCAATTCTTACCAGCCATGCAGATCGGCGGGGATGCGTGCGGTTAGCGCCGGGATCTCAGTCACCGTCTGTGATTCTCAGGGGCTGAGTGGTACGCGGGTGCAGCTCACTGTAAGCGCAGTGAAGTCCTTGACCACAGTGTCCCGATACCAGCGTGAGCGCCGGCCGCGGGCTTTCCCTGGTCTTCCCGGCCGCCGGTCAGGGCTGGATGCACTCCAGGTCCTCCAGGAGGCTCGGGTGCGTCGGCTCCCAGCTGAGCGCCTCCCGGGTATGGGTGCTGGATGAGGGCTGGTCGATCGCGAAGATCGGGCCGAGGGGCCGTAGGTCTCCTGCGGCACCGACTCGGCCGGCAGGCCCAGCCGCCGGCCGATGACCGCGGCGATGTCACGCACCGCGTCGCCCTCGTCGGCCACGGCGTGCCAGGAGGTCCCGGCCGGCGCCAGCTCCAGGGCCAGCCGGAAGAGGACTGCCGCGTCCTGGGGCCGGTTCCTGCCCGAGCACACCACCGCAGTCAGTCTTCTGGACCGCCTGCTCCATCACGCGAACGTCGTCGTCACAGACGGCGAATCGTTCCGGATGCGCCAGGCCCGAGCACGAGGAGGAAACACCCTGCACAATAAATGATCAGCGCGAGGGGTGGGGACTTTTAACTGGCCACCACCGGGGACCGCAACCTGGCCGTTGACAGGCAGCTGGGCGTGTCCACCTCGCCGGTTGCGGGCTTCCTTGGGACGGGTGCGGTGCGCGGTCCGAGGGGAGTTCCCCTCTCGGTGGCGGTGTCGGCCGCTAGTTATCCTGCGTGGCCGGTCGCCTAGTTAGCTAGCAGCGGCATATCTCTAGGCGGGTCGTCCATTCGATGACCAGGCGGCCGGCCGGATCTGCACTGGCCGAAGTGTGCCTTTGCACCTGAGGCTCAGCCCGGCCGCTGCCCAGGGCGGCCTGGGCGCCCTGGGCGCCGCCCCGGGAACTGGAAAGCGGGCAGAACGGGCAGGAGTCAAGGGCACGGCCAGCGCGATGCTGCGTCCGCGTGAAAAGGACCGGGACGGTCTTTCGTGTAGCACACGTGACGATGCAGTTGCTGGCCAGACACAAGACGTTACTGCTCGTCAGGAACCGTTGGCACGGACTACGAAGTCGGTAGCCACTGCTTCTTTCCCGTCGATCTCGACCGTCCATCTGTAGGAGCCTGCCTGAAGCGCGAGCGCACCGAAGTTGACGGGGAAGACCGCGTCAAGGTCCACGGCCTGATCCCAGTCCAGGGGCTCTTGCATCTCGACCTGGCCCTTAACCTCCAGCCGCTGCAAGCCGCCGGGACCGGGCTGCTCAACAACTTCCCCGCTCTTGCTGAGAAGGCGAAGCGTGATCGAGATCGGCGTGCTGAAGTGGTCAGCGGGGACCTTGAGGAACACGACGACCGCATGCGCGCTGGCGCCGACCCTGGTGATTGTCCAGCCGCCGCCGAGAAGGTGCACCTTACCGCTGGCATCCGTCTCCGCGAAGTCGGCCAGGACAACATGAGCGCGGATCATGCTGGCGCCCGCAGGGACTGTGACGAGACAAAAGCTCGGCTGCGGCTGCTCGTGCCTACCGTAATGACATTCCCGGCGCCAGCGACAACCCGGAACTTCTGGCGCGGGCCGAGCGTAACGGCTGGCTCGGCCACGCGCTCGTCCAGTTCAACCGCCGGGTCAAGGTAGGCGGCCAGGTCCTCGGCGGCTTTCGCCTTCACCTCCGGCAGGCTCAGCCCTGCCACCCCGAACCCTTCCAGGTCGGGCGAGGTAGCGCTCCAGCAGCCATCGGCGTACCGGAACACGACAACGAGTTTCCGTGCGGGCCGCACCAGCTCGGCTGGCTCGGCAGCCTCGAACGCGGCGTTAGCCTCTACCCAGGTCGGCTCGGGTTCGTGATGGTCGCGCATGTTCCCTGCCATATCCTCCACAACCTTCATCATGCCCAGATTTAGTTCTGCCCAGCTACTCCGGCTTGGGGATTGCGGTCTTGATCTTGAATGTCCCCTCCTCCGGATCGTTCTCGCTAAGCGGGCTGAGGTACGCCACGAACGGAGTGCCGCCGTAAGGTTGGCCACCCAGGTTGCCAGGTTGTGGGTCTGGTCGAAGATGTCGGCCGTTGTCGCGTCGCCGAAGTCGAGCTGTCTGGCGGGCAGCAGGCCCCGCCCTGGGGCAATGCCCGAGCCAGGCTGGAAGAACGAGGAAATTGCTCGCAGGTAGGACCATCCTTCCGCGCGCTGCACCGGGCAGGTCAGGTATACGACGGACTTCATGTCACCCGCCGCGACGGGCCGCCGACGAGACCACTGAGCCGGGTTGAGCGTCTCAGCCGGGACGGGCCGGGCGTCCTCCGGGTACCACTCCAGCCGTGCCCGGCGGGCGATCACGTCCTGGGAGAAGACGATGTCGTTCGGGCATCCGTCACGCGGGTCCGGCGCCTGAGCCTTGTGCGCGGAGATGCCGATCCGGAGCCTAGCCATGAAATCGCGCGTTGCCTCCCCAGCCACGTAACCGTCGCCGTCGGAATCCGGGGTATCGACGATCTGTTCATAGAGCTGGGCGAGTCTGCCCGGGTCCCTGTGCAGCAAGATGACGTGGCAGCGGACGTCTTCTTCGTCCTGGTCCAGCGTCGCCAGCTTGTCGACCACCGCCAGTGGCAGGCGCGAAGAGTCGCAGTTGTACAGGACGACCGAGAGGTTGGCCTGCTCGTGGGGATGCAGCGAGAGATACCGGCGGACGATCTCAGTTACCCGGCTGGCGCTCTCCGTGGGATTCTCGTTCGTGTCGTCCAGCCTGGTTTCTGACACAAGGGGGGGTTCGTGAAGCGTGTAGTCGGCGACGGTATCTGTCAGCGCGAGCAGCTCGGGTTGGTTCTTCTGCCAGCCGACGGCGATTTCGGGATAGAAAGGGTGGGCATATTCCTCTCGGAGTTCGCGGAAGAAGAGATCAGGATCGCCAAACTCGATTCTGGGGGCACTCAGGAGATGCCGTATCAGGGAGGACGCGCGCCGGGCTTTCCATCCCATTGCGGCCATCCGAAGCGGATGCCAAGGGGCGATGATGGCCGTGGGCTGACCGCCTTCAACGGCGACAGTGCCCACATCAAGGAGCGGCCGCAACAGCATCTGGCGGGTCCGGTCGGCGGTTGAAGCCTTGTGGACGGCCTCAAGCAGTTCGCCGTATGCCTGGGCCTGGGGCTGGAGTTCCTGCGAGGCCACACCAGAGGTCGCGAAACCCCGGATGGCACGCTCGTAGCGCTGCTCGAACCCGGTGAACAGGCCGGCGAGATCCTGGGCGGAGGACGCGGAGATCAGTGACTGCTGCTGGGCTTGGTGGAGATTTTCCCGCCAACTCTGGGAAAGATCGTTGCTATTGGGTTCCCGGGTCACCCGTACCAGCGAGCCGCGCTCACGGCCGTACGCCGCCATGAGAGTCCTGACGTCGCGAAGGTCAACGCTCTGAGCCGCGCCCTTGTTGCTCGTCCGCTCCCGGCTGGCCCGGCAGATCGCGAGAGGGCGGCTGGCACTGCCCTTAACTTCCGAGAGATTCGTCCCACCGTGGGAGATTTGACGGCGTGATCGTGATCGTGTAATTGGCGTCTTCGGTGTGCCTGACCCGTCGTTCAGCTGCCGTGCGGCCGGAGGTCCGTGTCCGCCCGGTCCTGTTGCGCGGGTGGGCGATGATGCAGGTGATAAGGCGGCCCAACGGGTTCTTGGGTCGTCGGCCGCAGTGCTCGCAGCAGGTGTCGGCGTAGATCCCGGCGCGGATCATGGACAGGACGGCGGTGAAGCTGATCTCGTCGGGATCAGCTCCGTCCGCGGCGGCGGCGCGGGCGGCCAGGGTGGCGATCATGTTGTGGACCAGCAGGAATGCCCAGGCTTCCTGCCAGGCCAGGGTGACCGACCGGCCGCGCAGGACCCGCCGGTTACCCCGCAGCGTCTTCTTCAAGTGGAGGAACGCGATTTCGATTTGCCACCTCTCGGCGTACAGGGCAGCGATCTCGGGCGCGGGGAACGCGGCATGATCCAGCAGGGTGGTCAGGACCCGGATCGCGGTGGTCTTGATCCGGCCGCGGAAGGTGCGGGTGGTGACGGTGAAGCACACCAGCCGCGCGGTCGCGTCCGGGAGCCGGGCAGTGGTCTTGCCGCCCAGGGCGCGGCGGCGCTTGCCGAGCATCCCGTCCGATTCGCGGAGCCGGACCAGCTCGGACCCGTCGGGCAGGACTTCCAGGGTCTTGAATGGGACGGACTTGGCGCCGTTCTTGACCCGCCAGCACAGGTGCGCCCCGGTGCCGGAGAATCGCAGCCACCGGTCCATGGAGAAGAACCCCCGGTCAGCCAGGTTCAGCATCCCCGGCTTCAGCGTCCCGGCGAGCTCATCGACAAGGGCGTTCTCCCCGTCGGCGTAGCCGCCTACCGCAGCGCCGATCCAGCGGCGGGACCCGGTCTGCACGTGCGCGACGATCCGCAGCCTGGGCTTGGTGCCGCCCTCGGGTACCCCGAACGCATCGGCCAGGACCTCGCATGCGAACAGCTCCGCGGTGGTGCCGTCGAACGCGGTGGTCTCCATCCCGTGCCACAGCGCCCCGATCCCCAGGTCTGCGTCCGTGCGGCCGGCATCAAGCTCGAACAGGCGCCTCATCACGTGCTCACCCAGGAGCGCCCGGGCTTTCGACAGCGCCGGGCCGGTCGGGACCGGGGTGCCGGGCTTGACGGGAAGCCCGGGCAGCCCGAACGCGGCCGCCAGGACCGAATCGTAGCCGCCCCCGGGGAACAGGCACCCCACGATCAGGCAGATCACCGTCATCTTCGCGTTCAGCGCCCGGTCCAGCTGATGATCATGCGGCGCGGACGCGATCGCCTCGTCGATCACCCCGTCCGCCAGCAGCCCCTCCAGCAGGCCCCGGCGGTCGAGTTCGTCCAGCCAGCCCGTCCACAAGCCCGGCCCGGACAGGACCCGGCTGGCAAGACCCGCCCGCAGGCGCTCTTGCTCCCCGGGCTCCCCTGACTGCTCCACGGCCGGGATGAGCGGGCTGGCCTGCGAAGATGACACGAGCATGGCACAATGACGAGACAATGGAGTTCCTGTTCACGGACGTTTCTGGCTTGACACCACACGTCCTACCAGGGGCTCCATTGTCATGTCCGCACCTCTGCGGCCCCATTCCGTCCTGTGACCTACCTGTTGCTGACTCGTCACCAATTGCAGGGGAACCGGACACCAGGAGACATAAGTCCTGCAAGTTAAGGGCAGTGGGCGCGAAGCTCGTGGAGGCGGCGACTGGAACATACCACTCTAATGGAGCCGCTGAGGCAATGAATTACTCGTACGTGTCGAAGTGGCCATATCCGCGAATAGTTGGCGGCATGTGCGGCGGTCTCTCTACCATCGAAGGCCGACATCTGAGAATTGAACCATCCAAACATCTTAACACCCTGATAGCTGCCGCAGCGGGGCGCGAAGAACTTGGCAAGGCGCTTCAGGGAACCCGTACTCTCCTTAGCGCGACTCTTGAAACCGTACCAAGAGAATCATCGGAAGGCTCGGCGGACTCTATAGCGGAACTGGCACAGAAATACGCTGGCCAGGACAGGACGGTACTGGAGGAATTTTCGTGCTGGCTCCGTGCTCTGCACGAAAAGTACCCCTTTAAAATGCGTCGGAACTGAGAGCACGCTCCCGCTATTCGGGGGGCTTAGGGTTAGCAGCGCTGAGATTGATCTGTAGCGGGAATGCGATTCCTGCCTGGCTTTTCGGTCGGCTGAGCTGTAGGAGGCTTATGCAAAACCCTCTGCGGCCACGCTGCCCTCGGCGCGTCGCCGCAGGTGGCAGACCTGCTTGATCATCTTGAGGGGGAGTTTTGCATAAGCCTCTAGGACTATGCACTGGAATCGAGCGTGGCGCGCTATCGCAGCTACGGTAGCCTTCGACGTCCGCCTGCGAAGCCGACTTGAACCCCTACGGCACGGTGACGCCGGTCATCAGTTGTTGTCGATGGCGGACTTCGGCCGGGCGGCCTGCGGGAAGCCTGGCTCGTTGGCAGCGAGGTCGGCCGCATCCGGGACCTGATGTTGCGGTTCACACAGGAGAACCTGGTCCGAAGGTACCGCCGTCGCCCGGTCACCCGCCCGCCTTGACCACCGCATGTTTGTCGTCGCCGACCAGGTGGTCAGCCATCCACGCCGCTACCCCATTGCCGGTCGCGTCAAGCTCGGCCCTGCCAATTCGCGCCACCTCGTCCGCTCCCGAACTTCCTGCAGAAGGGTTCATCGGCGCTGGCCGCCGAATGCCTGGTCCAGACGCGCCGCAAGCTCCTCAGCCACCGGGGCGACCGCGCGGCGCAGCCCGTCGGCGCTGACCGCCTCTTCGGCCTCGGTGCGCACGGGCTGATCACTCATCCTGATCGTGACGGCGCCGTGGCGCGGCGTGCCCACCGTGCCGCGGGTGACCAGCATCGCGGGCGCGATCGCGGCGACCGGGACGATCCGCGCCGGCAGCGGTACCGGGACGGCGAGCAATAGGTCGAGCAGCGTGGCGAGGCGCGTGGTGATGTGCCCCGGGTCGAAGATCGCGGCGGACATGCCGTCAGGTTTGGGCAGCGCCTCCCAGGCGCTGCGCTGGCCGGAGCGCTGTACCGCGAGTCCCGTGGTCCCACCGCCGCGCACAGCGCGCACGAAGGCCACCGCGCCGTCGGTCGTGGGCCGGCCCTCGACCGACTCGGCCTGGCCGAACAGGCCACGAGCGCGTCCAAGCTGCACCAGCTCGCCCCACAGCGTCTGCAGTCGCACCATCTGCAGCCGCGCGCTGGCGTCAACCGGGACCAGATGCAACTCGAGGGTCGTCGGCTCCGTGGCGTAGGCCTGATGCAAATCCGTGCGCCAAGATACGGCCGGGGCCTGCTCGAGCAGGGACCAGTCTGGGGCCGCGGCCGGCCCGGGCAGCGTCGTCGCGCCCTGCTGGGGCGCGGATCCGCCGACTGGGCCAGGGGCGGGCAACGCGGCGATCACACCCAGGGCGAAGGCGGCTGCGCGCCGCGCCGCCCGCGGCTGCCAGCCGCCGTCGTCGCTGGATGCCTTGGTCCCGTCGGCTCGGTCGCTGATCCCCCGGATCACCAGAAGGTCTACCTTGCCGTCCGAAGCGGCTTGGGCGACCCCGGCCGCTTCCATCTCGATCGCTACGGCGTCGTTGTAGGCGGTGTCCAGCAACACGGCCAGCGGGGAGTCGTCGGCGTCCTTCACCACGTCCCCGGACGCGATGGGCTTGAAGTGCACGTTCGGCCCCGGATGCGCGTCGCCATCGGGCAGGAACTTCATCCACAACGCGTTAGCCTCGACGTACTGGGCGACCTGAAGCAGCCGGTGCGCGCCGGGCCACGCTAGCGGCTGCGTCTTGAAGCCAGACGCGGTCGCCTTACCGCCCTGGTATCCCAGCACTCGTGTGGCGGCGACCACCTCGCCGAGGGCTATGTCCTTCTTCAGCCCGCCTGCGATGCCGACGAAAAGGACGGCGGCCGGAGCGGCCCAGTTGATCACCCGCTCCGCGACCACCGCGGCTTGCCCGTTGCCCCGCCCGGTGCACACCAGGCAGACGCTGTACCCGGTGCCCGGTAGCGCCGCTTCTTCCACGATGGTTCCCGCCGGCAGGTCGTGGCGTGCTGGCCGGGGCAGGTGCGCGCGCACCGCGGCGGCCTCCAGGGGCAGGGCCGTCAGTACCACGATCCGGTTCGATCCCACTGTGCTTCCTTACGTCATCGAGGATGAGCGGGGCTCACGCCGACGCGGCCGTTACTGATCGCCGCCGCCCACCGCGCGCGGCGGTGTCTGGGACCGCAGCGGGTCCGCCGCGCCGGAGAACCGGCCCTCGTCCGCGGCCGGAGGGTTCTCGTGCAGGTGCTGCCAGGCTTTCTGGTCGTCCGCGATGATCGCGTCGAGTTCGGCCAGGCACGCGGCGAGCGCGCCCGCGTCGACCGGCCCCCGGTCAGCGCCGGCCATGTGGAAGTCCACATGGCGCGAGAGTGTCTCCAGGCGGCGCACCGTGGTGGTGCGCAACACCCACAGCCGCCGGTGGGTGAAGAACGCCTCGGCCGCGGCCAGCACGGTGATCAGCGCGCCGAGCCCCAGCGCGATGTTGAGCAGCCACGTGCGCGTCGCGTTCGAAGTGCGCAGGCCCAGCAGCACCGTGACGGTCGCGGACAGCGTCACCGTGGCCATCTGCAGCCCGAACGCCTTGCGCTTGTCCCGGCGCCGCCGGCGCGCGAACCGGGCGAGTTGCCGGTCGACCTCGCCGCGCAGGAACCGCCACCGCGCGTCCAGGTCGGCTTGCGCCGCGCCGTCGGCCGCGGCACCCGTCGAACCGTGCTCCACCCGTCCTCCCGCCGATCGGCCCGCGCGGCGTTGCCGATGACCGCGTCGGGCGGCGGCCCTGGCATGTTCCGCGCCGGGCATCGCCTCGCGCCATCCTACTCCGGTTACGCAACAAGGGTGTCCAGCGATACTGGACATGATGCGCTATCGTGTGCGGGTGGCATCGACCGCCGATCAGCTACAGGCACTCCTGGGTGACACGACCTTCCGCGCACTCGAGTCGCTTGCCCGCTCCAGCGCGCCAGTGAGCGGGCGGGCACTGGCACGCGCGCTCGGCATCGCGCCGACAACCGCGATGTCCGCGCTCGCGGTGCTCAAGAAGGCCGGCTTCGTGGTCTCGAGCGTCGAGGGCCGCTCGACGCTGTGGCGTCTCGACATAAGCAACCCGATGATGCGCGGCTGGATGCAGGAAGCGGCCGGGGTGGCAGCGCGGAGCGGCGAGCGCGCCCGGCGTCCGCTCATGACGGTGGTGATCTTCACCGCGTTGCAGGAGGAGTACGTGGCGGTGGCCGCGCACCTGCCAGAGCGACGGCCCGGCCGCGTGCGCACGACACGCTACGAGGTGGGCGACTTCGCTGGCGACCACGTGGACTGGACCGTGCACGTCGCGGAGCTGGGCGCGGGCAACACCCGCACCGCCATAGAGGTCACCGCAGCCGTCACAGCCCTGGAGCCCCACCTGGTGCTGTTCGTCGGCGTGGCCGCGTCGGTCAAGCCCAAGGACCTGATCCATGGCGACATCGTCGTCGCCGACCGGGTCTACGACCTGCACAGCGGCAAGGACGCGCGGGACGAGACGGAGGGATCGGTTCACCTGACGCGGCCAGTGTCCTTCACCGCCGCCCACGGCGTCGTGCAGCTGGCGATGGATGTGCGGCGGCGCGACTGGGCGGGCGAGCTGCCCGCAGGCCAGGCCCTCAACGCCCGCGGTACCGCACCGCGGGTCGAGATCAGGCCGATCGCCGCAGGCGGGGTCGTGCACGCCGACGCCCGCTCGGCACTAATGGAGAATGTGCGCCGGAACTTCAACGACGCGGCGGCGGTCGACATGGAGTCGCTCGGGCTCTACGAGGCCGCCTACAAGGACACCTTGCCCGCGCTGGCCGTGCGCGGGATCTCCGACTGCGTCGACGACAAGGACCCCGACGCGGACGGCGAATGGCAGCCGCGGGCGGCACGCCACGCCGCCGCATTCGCGTTCGCGCTGCTGCGCCGGGCCGAGGCGGATGACCTGCCCGCGCCAGGTGTCCGGGCGGTGCCCGGCGGCGGCGCGCCGCTACCCGGCGACCCGTCGCCGGTCCAGCAGTTGCTGCGCGTGTCACCGGCCGTGGCACTGGCCTACGAGTGGGCGCTGCCGCTGGCCGGGACCCGCGCCACGGCAGTCCTCGGGGACTTGGTGGCTCTTGGCGGCCATCCCGCGACGTGGCTGAGCCGTTTCAGGCACCGGCCGCCTCAGATGTTCCGCAGCGAGGACAGCGCGGCGCTCTGGGTCCTGGTCGCCGAATTCGCCGACTCCCACGAGCACCCGGCCGCGCCCTGGTTCATCGAGCAGGCGGCGCGGCGCTGGCACGGCGACGTGCTGTCCGCCCACCTGTACTGCAAGGGCGCGGTCGCCGCCGCACGCAATACGGACCCGGGGAAGGCGGACGAGCTGCTAACGCGCGCCGAGACCGCCGCGCCCGGCGGCCGGCCATTGTGGGCGTTCTTCCGCGCGCTCGGCCCCGACATCGCCGCGGTCACCTCGGCGCTCCTCGCCGTGGCGGGCGCACTCGAGCTGCCGTTGCCGCGACCGGTACTGGCCGGGCTGGCAGCCGGCTCGGCACCAGCGCGGCGGGATGACGCCTTCGCGGCGTTCGTCGAGGAGTTCGCCGAATGCCACCCCGCCTTCCTGGAGCTGACGAGGCTGAGCGTCACACTCGCCGCAGCCTCAGTGCTGCGCCAGACGCCCGGGCAGGTCAACGCCGCCCAGATCCTCTTGGAGCAGGTCGCATGCGGGTTTCCGGGATACCGTCCAGGCCCGGCGAGCGCATCGGCACTGGCCGCACTCACCGGCTCGCGATCCTCGACGATCGCGCTGGAGCTGGCACAGACCCTCTGCGCGAGAGCGGCCGATCCTGTCAGCCGGGTCTCGGGCTTCGACCGGGACGCCGCGCTGGCCCGCGCGGAGGAACTCGCGCTCACGGCACGCGGTCGGCGCCAGGACTGGGGCGGCCCCACCGGCGACACACTCGCACTCGCCGCCCAGGCGCGGGCCGCGTCGGGCGACATCCGCGGCGCCCTGGCCATGCTCCTACCACCGCCCGCGGGCACGGCCGACGCCACGGAGGCGACATCCCAGCCCGTGGTCCAGACCGCGGCGGAACTCGCCGCGGAAGCCGGGAACATCGAGCTCGCGCTCGAGCTAGCCGCGAGGATCGACGAGCCCGTGGAGCGGCGACTAGCGACCGCGCTCGCGCTCAGCCTGCGGGAGGACTCCCATCCCGAGGCCGGCGCTGAGTTCCGGACCGCGCTCAACGAGGCAGCATCCAGCGCCCGCACCGATCAGCAGATCCGGGCACTGAGCGGCCTGTCGAGGATCGCGCCGGTCGACGAGAGCGAGCTGGCCCAGCTCCAGGCGATCGACGCCGAAACCGCCGATCTGATCCGCGCACAACAGCTGCTCACGGTCGGCAAGATCACCCAGGCACAGATCATCGCCCGCCGCTACCCCGACTCCGACGTGGCACTGCATATCCGCGTCGACTGCCTGATGCGCCAGGGCATGACCGCCGAGGCCATCAGCGCCGTGGAGAACTTCGCCGCGCGCCACAACCACGACGAACGGCAACTGCTCAACGCGGCACTGCTGGCCCACTCCAGCGGGACCGCGGAAGACGCCGCGCGCCTGGCGCACCGCGTCGCCTCAAGTACCGATGAGGTGCGCCGCCGGACCGCCCGCGAGATCCTCGTCGACGCCGCGTCGCGCCGGGAAGACTGGGACGCGGTCTTGGACCAGACGCGCCAGCTCATCGGCGACGACGCGATCGCTGAATCCGACCCGAACCGCGACGCCAGCCTGATCAAGTACCGGTGGGCGCGGGCGCACGCCCTGCACCAGCTTCGCCGGATGCCCGAAGCCTACGAGGTCATCCGGCAAGAGCCGCGCCTGGAGCCGGCCGACCTTAGCCAGGCCCGGCTCGTCGCCTCAGTAATGCGCACGATCGCGCCCTCAGCCACCGACGCGGACGCCGACAAGACCGCCGGCGCGCACGTCACGCAGGCGGAGGTCCTGTCCGCCGTCGCGCAGGCGGCCCAGGCATTCCCGGACGATGAGGAACTGGTCGCCACCGCCGTGATAACCGCCTTCTCGATGCCCTCCGGGGCGCAGCCCAACTACCGCCTGATGGCCAAGGCACGCCAGCTGCACCAGCAGTTCTTCGAGCACTTTCCCGACAGCAAGCTGATTCAGGCCGTCCCGATCGGCGACGCCCTCAGCGGCCTGCAGGAGTTCCTGCGCACACGCCTGGCACCGATGGCGGACGCCGCAGAGCAGATGCAGCGCGCGGCGATCGCCGGGCAGATCCCGATCAGCGCCTGCGTCACCGCGTTGGGCCACAACTACGCAGACGCGCTGATCCGCAACACCGTCGGCTGCTACGTGATCCGCAATCCCGATGAGAACCTCTGCGCGCAGGAGATCGACGCGGCACGGCGCGCCCTGGACACCACGGTGGTCGTGGACACCTCAGCCCTGTTCCTCTCCCCGGTCACCCTGGAACCCGCGACACAGCTGCGGGCACATTTCGAGCAGCTCCTTATCGCCGCGCCCCAGCGCGACGACATCCTGCAGGCGCGCACCTCACTGATGATGCGAAGCTCCGGCTGGCTCGGCTGGGATCCGCACACCGAACGGCCCGTGTTCACCCAGTACCCCAAGGAGGTGACCGAACGCTGGGCCAATCAGGCCGACGCCCTTGCGGCGGCGCTCGAGGGATGCGATGTCCCGGCCGATCCACCCTCCGACCAGGACGAGGCTGGGCTCAGGGTCTGGAGCGCACCCATCCGGCTGGCACGCAAGCTCGGGCTCAGCCTGGTGGCCGACGACGCCGCGCTACGCGCCGTCGCCCGCACCGAGGGAGTGGACGCCTTCGGCAGCCTGCAACTGCTGGAAGCCCTGGCCCAGGACAAAGTGCTGCCCGCTGACGCGCCCGAGCAGTCCTACCGCCGTCTGATGGCGGTGCGCGCCGCCGAACTGCCCGTGGTCGGCCGCCTATGCGGGATCGCCCGCGACGAGCAGTGGAACCCGGACGGGTACGCAGCCTTCCTCCTCACACGCCCTTCGACCTGGCTGCCGCTGGCAGACGGGTGGCGCGCCTACACGGCCCTGATCAAGGCACTGCCTGGCAAGAAACCCCAGGACGCCGCCGATTGGTGCGCCGCCGCCCTCAGCGGCCTGTGCCTGGTCACCGCACCGCCGACCGTACCCGCCGCCGCCGCCGCGCTCGTAGTCTCGACGCTGCTCGAACTGCGGGACGGCGCGGCCTTGCCCCTCCTGCTCGGAAAGGCCGAGAACGTGGTCAGGCGCTTCGCACCGGATACGGACCTTCTAGAAGCAGTCGTGCAACGGCTGGTGATGACGGTGCGGCGCATCACCCCGCGAGAGATGGTCGGCCTTATCGTTCTGCCGCTGCTGGCCGGGCTGGAGAACGAAGCACACGTGAAGGCACTCAGCCTCTTCTTCACCATGCCGTGACACCAGGCCGATTCACCTCCCCCGCAACCAGCCCCGCCGGGCCTATCAAGATCCATTTTTGGTTGGCTGCGGCGGCGTAGCCCCTTCCGCCGGGCGGAAGACCCTCGTGATCACGGTTGTCCCGTCCGCCAGCGGATTCGCACCTGCCGATCGATGGAGTCCGACGGCGGCCCGATCGCTACCTTGTCGATGGCGTAGATGATGATCAGCCGCTGCGCGCCCGCATCCAGCTCCGGCCATGTCGTGCGGGATGCGCGCAGGACGCTGAGCAGGGTGCCGGGATCTGATTCCAGTTCTTCAAGCTCAGCGGCCAGATCTTCATCTAGCAAGGTCTCGTCCAGAGCGGCGGCGCAGCGCGCCAGGAACCCCGGTTCGGTCTCCATGCGGGCGAGCAACTGGCCGGTGATGTCCCCGTCCATCTCACCCGCCTCGATCACGGCATGTACGTGCGGGTGAGCCCCGGCGTCGGCTGCCTCGTACTCGGAGGTGTCCCGGAACCCGGGCGGGGCCTGCTCGGCACCGGTGACGGACCCGCCCTTGAGGATCACCAGGAGGTTCCGCAGATACGCCGTGGCGCCAAGCTCGTTGATGAGGCGGGCGTTGGCCTGAACCCACTGATCCTCGCTCAGGATCGTCCCGTGCGGAGCAGCCAGGACCGGGTCGATATTGATCGCGTAGAAGGGGTTGGCGATCACGCCGGTCACGTCGGCCGGTGACCAGCCTTCGTGTTCGGGCTTCTCAGGCATGGGCCTTACCTCGGCAGGCTGCGCGGTGACCTGGTTCCAGATGCCGATGCTACGGCCAGCGTCCCTGGTCACGCTCGCTCATCACGCTGCCAGCCCTGCCAGAGATCGGCTGGCGCTGCTGCTGAATCATGTTGCCTACGAGGTCGGCCGGGCTGGCTACGCGAACGGCTGTGGTGAACCTGTCCCGCAGTCCGGGCCTCCGGTCTGCAGCGGGTGATGGGTCGGTGCCGTAGCGCACCGGGCCGCCGAGCATGATGCTCCTGGGCTCTGGAGATGCTAGTTCGAAACGGAACTTTGATGAAACCTTGGAGTTTCGGGCCTTTCCCATCGTGGGTCGACCTGATAAGGTCGACGTTATACCGTCGACTGGAGGGCCAGAAATGACAGCTGACGTGCCAGTTCGGCGGCGCAGGCCGCACGGTGAGCTCAAGACAGCCATGCGCGAGTTCCTGGGCAGCCGGAACGGCCAGCCGGCATCCATCGCCGAGATCAAGGCTGCGATTGAAGGGAAGGTCGGGGTAGCCCCGGACTCGTCCTACCGGAGTGCCTTGCAGGACGTGCGCTATTTCGAGCGAGTCTCCAGGGGCGTCTTCAGGCTCCGGCAGGGGTCATAGATGATCGAGTCTGAGGGCTCGCTGATCCGGGCCGCACTGGCGCTCGGCGCCGCCGAAGCGGGCGGCCCACTTTCCGCCGCCGAGCGCAAGCTGGTTCAGTCGGTCGCTGAACTGCCGCAACCCGTTCCTGGCCAGCTTTCCGAAATCAGGTCTGCGATCCACGACGGCGCTGATCCACTTGGTGAGGCGTTCTGTGCCTTGCGTGACGCGGCGACGAGGCGGGCTGACGGAGCGGTCTACACCCCGGCGCAACTGGTCAGGCCCATGGTGGAGTGGACGCTGGACCAAAAACCTGCCCGCGTGATCGACGGCGGAGTCGGTTCCGGGCGTTTCCTGGCGGCAGTGCTGCGAGAGCAACTGACAGTCGATGCCATTGCCGTTGACACCGATCCTGTTGCCACGCTCATGACAAGGGCGATGCTCGCCGCGACGGGAGCGCAGAATGTCCGGGTCATTAACGACGACTACACCGGGCTGCGGGTACCTGCGATTGACGGGCGTACGGCCTTCATCGGAAACCCGCCCTATGTTCGGCACCATCAGCTCAGCTCCCAAGCGAAGGCATGGGCGCAGCTGGCCGCCGCCAGCATCGGCCACCGCATCAGCGGGCTGGCGGGCCTGCATGCGTACTTCTTCCTCGCTACAGCGATATTGGGCCGGCCTGGTGACGTAGGCTGCTTCGTGACATCCGCGGAATGGCTGGACGTCAACTACGGCGCGATAATGCGTGCCCTCGTGCTTGGGCGGCTCGGAGGGCGCTCGCTGCACATAGTGGAACCAAAGGCTCTTCCGTTTGAAGGAACCCAGACCACAGCCGTTATCACCGCCTTCGAGATAGGCGAGTGCGCAGACACCATCCGGATACAGGACGTCGAAGTCATTTCCCAATTGAAAAACCTGGCGTCAGCCGGGCGGCCCGTGGCGCGAGAACGGCTGCTCGGCGAGCCCAGGTGGAGCGGATTGCTCCGGTCAGGAGCGAAGGCCCCGGACGGCTTCATTGAACTCGGGGAGCTGTGCAGGGTACACCGCGGAGCTGCCACTGGCGCGAACGCGACGTGGGTCCTGCGGCACCGAGCAGACCTGCCGGACTCGGTGCTGTTCCCCTCTGTCACCAAGGCACGCGAGCTGTTCGCGGCCGGGTCCGTCCTGGCAGACTCGTCCGGGCTGCGGCTCGTCGTAGACATCCCTTCGGACCTGGACCAGCTCGACGCCAATGAGAGGCAGCGGTGCAGCTGCTTCATCCGCGCCGCCAAGAACGCCGGCGTGGATAAGGGGTACATCGCCGCGCACCGGCGCGCCTGGTGGTCAGTCGGCCTTAAGGATCCGGCGCCCATCCTGGCCACTTACATGGCCCGACGGCCACCAGCTTTCGTCATGAACGCCGCCGAAGCCAGGCACATCAACATCGCCCACGGCCTATACCCTCGCGAACCCCTAGATGGCCGTACGCTGGCACGCCTCGCCGAGGCCCTCCGGGCCGGCGCCGACTTGGCCCAGGGACGGGTGTATGCCGGGGGCCTGATCAAGTTCGAACCTAAGGAGATGGAACGCCTTTTGGTTCCTGATCTGGCTACGCTAAGGGGCGATGAGCCTCTCACCCCCGCGCTGGACGCCTGACGAGTTCGCCGAGGGCGTCGCCCGCGGCATCGAGATCTTCCGCGAGCAGCGCCTCAACGAAGCACGTGATGACTACTCCTCTCACTTCGGCGAAGCGCGAAGTGCGGTCGAGGACCTTCTGGAGCTGACTGCCGACCTCACTGGCCTGGCGGAGGTCGGCGGTGATGCGGTCATCGACGGTGGCTACCTCCGTGCTCTCCGCTATGTAGCGGCGCCGCCGGTCTCCGACGATGACCTGGAAACGCTCAGCGGTGTACCTGAAGGCCACTACGCCAAGGCTGACAAGTGGCCTCTCGTTGTTGATACCATTAGGAACTATATCGACTCCAACCGTTTTCCTTGGATTGTCGGTAACCATGAGCCTACTGAGCAGGAGAGATTCGCCGCCATCATCTCAACGGCCGCTCAGATGGCGGCCCAGCGGGTGCTGACGGCACGCAGGAACGAAGCGAAGAAAGAGCAAGAAGAACTCGTAAAGGAAGCCCTCAGGGGTGCCGATTTCGTGGAAGTCCGGGCGCGTGAGATACGCTCATCACGGTCCTTCCCCAGGCTCGGGGAGTTCTGCGGTGAAAGCAAGATCGGAGAGAAGAAGGCCGACATAGTCGTCGGTCTCCGAGACGAGCGCATTCTAGCCGTAGAATGCAAAGTCAGTAACTCGAAAGTTAACTCCACGAAGCGCATCGCTGAGGCGGTCGGCAAGGCCAAGCAATGGCTTGAGGACTTCGGTGCCCTTGGTATTGTTCCGTGCGCCGTAATCGCCGGTGTCTACAATACGAAGAACCTGATCGCCGCGCAGGAACGCGGTCTTACGATCTGGTGGTCGCATGACGTCGAGGCGTTGAACCTCGCCGCTATGGTCGAATGGATAAGCCGCGCCGGATAGCGGCCGTCGAGCTGTGCCAGCGGGCCACCTAGATAACGGGCCAGGTCCTGCACGGCTCCTACCGGCCCGGAAGCCGGACGGGCATCGGCCTCTCGGTGACCGACGAAGGCCCTTGCCCCAGCCTTCTCCACGGGCTGCGGCTGCACACGAGCCGCGCCCTCGTACATCACCCGGCCCGGCGGCCCGCTGCGCGGCAGGCGGCCATCGCTGCCCGCATGTCCCGTGCGCGCGGGCTGGCGTCGCCTGCTTGCCCGCTGCGGCTCTCTTTGAGTCCGCAGCTCCCGCCCGCCAAGGACTCGCCCGCACCGGAAGCGCGTTTGCTCATCCGGCCGCCGGACTGAGCTGACCGTTAACTACAGCCTGTACTGGACCCACCCGATCACCGGGACCTGAGAAGTCAGATGTAGAGGCCGTGTGGGTCGGTTAGCGTCCGTTCGGCTAGGTCGAAACGCTCGCCGAAATCCGCGGCGTCAGGAAGGCAGGCAGTCGCCTGCCGGACGGCGCGGAGCTGGTTCAGGCACCATGCTGGGGCGGTCTCGCTCTCAATCGCGGGCATGACCTCCTTGGCCGTCGCGACCGCCTCGCCGGGGTCGCCCAGCGACAGGAGGGCGCGGGCCAGGCCAGCGCCGCACCTGGCGCGGTCCCTGCCGCTCAGGCTGCCCGCGAGCAGTTCTCGGAACGCCCCGGCGGAGCGGTCGGCTTCGCTCAGGTTCAGGTAACCGGCTGCCTCCGAGATCGTGATTTCGGTCTTGCTGACACGGCGCTGCCATCCGGGCAGGTCGCCTTGCCGGGTATCGCGGTCCAGCTCGCGGCGGGCCGTTGCGATGGCGTTCGCGAAGGCGGTCTTGTCGCCCAGCAGTGACACGGCGGCGGCGTGACGCATGGCGATCAGGGCGTGCAGGCGGGGCACTGGCAGGTAACGGCCCTCTTCCTGAGCCTGAAAGGCCAGCAGGAGCGCCTGCCTGGCTGAATCCCGGTCACCGGTCGGCGTCTCGCAGGCAAGCAGCGACTCATCGGCCAGCGCGGATGCCCGCAGCACCAGGTTCTCCGCCTGTCCCGCCAGCGTCCTGGCCTCACTGAGCAGTGACCTGGCCAGGCGGAACCGCCCGCAGTCCAGGGCTATCCGTCCCGCGCAGAGCGCGACTTCGCCGGCGGCGTCCTCGAACTGCCCGCCGGCGCTGTTGATCCGGCCGCTATGCAGGGCCAGCCGCACTTGCCTCCACAGGTGCCACGCCGGCGGCAGCAGCGCGGCTCCGCCGACCTCAAGTGCCTGGTTGTACAGCGCGTCCGCCGACGCCCGCCAGTACCTCACGAGCGCGGCAGTCACACCCGGCGGCGCGGCCGCGGATGTCATCACGGCGTTCGGGGCCGTTGTCACCCCCGGGCTGGCCCCGGCGCCGGTGTCGGGGCTGGCGAGTACCAGCGGCAGCAGTGCCGTGCGGGGCATGCCGATCGCGTCCGCCAGTAGCAGGACCGAGCGGATGTCGAACATGCCGTCGCGACGGCCCCGCTCGTAGTAGCTCAGCGCCGCGGCGCTCCAGCCGGCCAGCCCCGCCAGGTCTCGCTGAGACAGGCCGGACGCGGCCCGCACGATCGCCGGAACCGCCGGCAAGTTCACCTCAGCCAGCGCCTGGCGCAGCAGCGGCGAATCGAACACCCACGAAGGGCGTGCCGCCATCTCCCGTGCCGCCTTTACGCAGCTCTCGCACAGCGGATCACCGCGCCGGGCCACAACCCCGGTCCGGCAGGCCGGGCAAGCCATCACGGCTCGCATCAGTACCTCCCGGACGTTCCGTTCGTTGCCCGGCCGCGATGGCCAGGGTGCCGTTCTTCCACCGTGCTGGACCCGCCTGGCCGTGCGATAGTGACAAGTAGCAGTAAGCGGAAGGAACCGGCAGGACGCTGGGGTCCCGGGCTGGCTGGGCGGCCGCGGGCCGGCGACGAGGCAAGGGCGATCCCGTGATCAGTGGCCAGGCGCTGCGGGCGTGGCGGCGGTCGCGCGGCTGGGACGTGCCCGAGATGGCACGCCAGTTGCGCCGTGCCGCCCGGGAATCCGGGCAGCGGATCGCGACCTCCCAGAGCCTGGTCCAGATGATCTACGCCTGGGAGCGCGGCGCGCACCGCCTGACCGAGCGGTACGAGCTGCTGTACGCCGCCGCCCTGAAGGTCGATCCGCCGCTGCTAAGGCACGGTCCCGAGCAGTCTGCTGAGCAGCTGACCGGGGAACCAGGGGCTCAGCCTGGTCACGAGACCGCCGGGGACACGTTGGACGTGCTGGGCCGAGTGCACAGGCTGAGCAGGTCTGTGGATCCGCTCGTGATCGGCACCCTGGCAGATGGCACTCAGCGCTGCCTGGCAGATTACGAAGAACTAGATCATTCCGGCCTGGTTCCAGTTCTGGTGAGGCAACGGGCCTGGCTGGAATCTCTTCTTGAGGAGTGCGGCGATCCGCGGCAACGCCAGCGGCTATTCGAGATCGCTGGCCGAACCTCGGGCCTGCTCGGGTACATAGCCGTCGGCCGGGGCGACTTCCCGCTTGCCCGTGCCTATAGCGCCGAGGCGTTCCACCTGGGGGACTCCGCCCGGGACGTCAGCCTTCAGGCGTGGGCACGCGGCACCCAGAGCTTCTGCGAGTACTACGCCCAGCGATATGACGACGCGCTCACCCTGGCGATAGACGGGCTCCAGTACGCCGGGACCGGGCCGCAAAGCGTGCGGCTGATGATCAACGGGGAAGCCAGGGCGCTGGGAAAGCTCGGTGACGCTGACGGGGTCAAGCGAGCGGTCGGCCGGGCTTACGACCTGATGGCCCGCAACAACCCGCCCGGCGGGCTCCCGTCCAGCATCTCCCTTGGCTGCTACAGCCCGGCCCAGGCCGCCAGCAACGCTGCCACCGCCTACCTATCGCTCGGGATGCCGGACCAGGTCCAGCACTACATCGAGCGGGCACTGCCCGACATCGACCAGAACGGGTCGCCCTGGAGCCGCTCGCTAGTCATGATCGACCTCGCCTCATCGCTGACCCGCTCGAAGGACGCGGACCTGGATCGCGCGGCCGAACTCATCCGCACCGCGCTCGCCATCTCCCGGGACCGCCCGGTCATCTCCATCCGGCAGCGGGCGACGGAATTCATCCGCGAAGCCACCAGCAGGTGGGGCCACAGCCAGCAGATCAGCGCGATCCGTGACGCCGCCGCCGCCCTGGAGGCGCACTGATGAGCCCGACGGCCAGCACGGGTGCCCAGTCCGCGGCGGACCCCGGAGAGCTGGAGCGTTTCCGGAAGATACAGCGGCTCACCAATCACTGGGCACATCCCGCCGGACCGGCGTCCTACTACTGGTACCTCACCTTCGAGAACGCCCCTGGCCTGCACGCCATAGCCAGGAAATGCCAGGAAGCGATCGCCTTCCCTTACTACGACCTGACCCCCCTAGACGATCTCCACCTCACCCTCGACCGGATCGCGTTCACTGCCGACATCACCCCCGGGCAGGTCAAGGCGATCGAAGACGCGGCAGCCCGTAGCTGCCAGCGGATACCGCCCCTCGGCATCACCATCGGCCTTCTGGGGGGCACCCCCGGCGCGATCGGCTTCACCGCCACGCCCAGCCAGCCGATCCGCCACCTGCGTGACGCACTCCGGGCGGCGACCCTCGCCGTGCGCCCCGGTGTTCCCGTCAGCGAAACGGGGTTCCACCCTCATGTCACGATCGCCTACTCGAACTCGGACGACATCCCGGCCACCGATGTAATCACCGCGGTCGAGAAGGTGAGGACAGCGAACCGCGCGGAAGTCACGATCAGGGAGGCGTCCATTGTCGTGCTGGAACGCGGCCCGCGGTCGTACGCCTGGCGTGCGATCTCACGAATACCGCTGGCGGGGTGAATCCCGGCCACGCCAGTCCCGTTGCTCACGGCCAGGATCGGGGAGCCGGAAGATGGCTTTGAGTCCGGGAAACCGCGTGGTTGCCCCTGGCGGAACGTTCCGGCGATGGTCGACCGGGGCGAGATGACGTCGGGGACGACCCTCGCCGCGTCGCTATTTGTGACGCGAGGCCATCTGCCTGGACGCTGGTCGTGACCCCCGGCCCGGCGCGGCCGTCGGGACAGATCCATCGCCGCGCCGTGATAGCGCCGGTGCATTGAAGGAAGCAACGCGGGCTACCGGCCGTTCTCGGCCGCGCTCAGGTCCAGCTGGCATCTGATGGTCATGGCCGCGTGGTCGGTGAGGCCGAGGTGCCTTGGCGCCTGAAGGTAGCCGCAGTCGCGCACCCGCGGCGCGTGAGGGCTGGTGATGAAGATGTGGTCAAGGCGGTAGCCGGTGCCGCTTCGGCCGAACCAGCTGTGGTCGCCAGCCTGGGGATGGATCTGCCTGTAGGCGTCTGTCATCCCTGCTTCGAGGAAGGATCGGTAGAAGGCGTATTCCCATTCGCCGAAGACCGGCAGGTGCGGTACGTGACCTGGCTCGACCACGTTGAGGTCGCCGGCGATGATGAGCGGGTCGCTGAACCGGGCGACGAGTGCGGGGACGGCGCCGGTTACGGCGTCCTGGAAGGCGCGCTTGTTCTCGTTGCGCCGTTGCCGGGGGCCGCGTGATGGTACGTACAGTCCGAGCAGGCCGATGCGGTGGCCGCCGATGTCAGCTGCCGCGGCCGGCCCGCGGTGGGGGAACACGCTGATGCCGCCCGGGATCGGGGTCAGGGCCGGGCCGCGGGAGGCCAGGACGGCGCGGTAGTCAGGCTCGGCTGGTTCGGGGGCGAGCACGGAGGAGTAGCCGTTCTCGGCGAGGGCCTGGATGAGCGAGTGCCCGCCTGGCCCGGCGCTGACCTCGGTCAGGATGAGCAGATCGGCGTCGTCCTGGGCCGCGATCCAGGTGACCTGGGCGCGGGCGCGGCCTGGTGAGGCGTGCTGGGTGTTGAAGACCATCAGCCGCACGGTGTCAGTGGCCGCTGGCCGGGCCGGCGATTGCGCGGGGAATAGGGACATCTGCTGGCTAGCGGTCATGTCCGTGCCGTCGGCGTCTCGTCAAGGAACACTTCGCCGGCCGCGTCCAGGCGCCGTTGGATGGCACCGCCGGTCTGGCTGATGAATGCCAGTTCGTCGCGGGTAAGGGGGTGCGAGGGCGGGGCGAGGTTCTGCCTGACCTGCTCGGCGCTGGTGAATCCGGCGAGGATGGCCACGTTGCTGGCGCGGTGGAGGCAGTAGGCGAGCATGACGGGCGTCAGGTCGGCGGGGGTGTTTCCGAATCGATCCCGGATTGGTCGCAGGCCATCGTGGATGATGCCCAGTGCCCGGGGGGTGAACCAGGCTTTGCGGAGCCGGTGGTCACCTGGCCCGAAGCGCGGCGGCCGGGCCGGGTCGTATTTGCCGGTGAGCAGGCCCTGGGCGAGTGGCTTGTTGATCAGCACGCTCGCGCCGCTGGCGGCGGCGAAGGTGAAGATGTCGTCCTGTCCGTGCTGCGGCGCGGGGGTGAGCGCGTTGAAACGGACGGCCAGGTAGTCGGGCTGGATGAGCCCGAACAGGTGGCGGAACCGGGCGTGTTTGTCTTCCCGCTGATGTTTCGGGACGGTGAGCCGGTCGGTGGCGAAACGGTGGGGTCCGCGCATTCCGACGGCCCTGATCAGCCCCTGTTCCCGGAACTCGCGCATCTGCCCGATCGCGGAATCGAGGTACTGGTCGCTGGCGCCGAAGCTGGAGTTGTGCAGGAAGTAGATGTCCAGGTGGCTGGTGCCGAGGTTCTCCAGGCTGGTCTCCAGCTGGCGGCGCATGGCGGAGGCCAGGTAGGGATGGGCGGCGGTGCCGGCGAAGTAGCCGACCTTGGAGGACAGGACGAGGCTGTCGCGCGGGACCTGGCGCACCAGGCGGCTGAGGATCCGCTCGGAATGACCATGCCCGTAGACGTCGGCGGTGTCGAACAAGTTCGCGCCGAGCTGGTAGGCGGTCTCCAGACCGCGCAGGGATGCGGCGTCATCGGCGGTGGACCAGCCCATCGGAAGGCCGAGGTTGGAGTCCGGGCCGCCGATGGCCCAGCACCCGACGCCGACCGGGCGCACGCTGATTCCCCGCGCCAGCGTCCGCCGGGCGAACGGGTCAGGCAGCTGGTTCATGGTGTTGTCCCATCGTTGTCCTGGTGACCGTAGCCGTCGCGGCGCGGGTATGGTTTCCGGCCATGACGAACCCACCGGGCACCAATCTTGACCTGACCGCGTTGCTGGCGAAAGGCTGGGCCGATCGCGGTGATTTCCCCGACGCCGAATACGAGCGGGCGAGCGCTTTCTACCAGGGGATGCGGTCCCATGATGAGCGGCTGCGCCGGGTCCGGGAGCGGGCGTCGGGAATGATCGGGGAATGGGCCGGGCGGGTGCCGCGTGACGTCGGCTCGTTCGGCACCAGGCTGAACCTGGAAACCTCCGACCTGGACCTGGGCATCGGATTTCCCGTTGAGGGCCGCGCCCGGCTGATGGCCGCCCTCGCCGGCTCCGCGGAATTCCTTGGTGAGCGGTATACCCGGTTCTCCACCACGCGGCTGGTGTTCGCGTTCACCGTGGATGACGTGCGGATCGACCTGAGCGCCCTGACCGAGGACGATTTCGCGGTCGCCTGCCGGATGCTGGATGAGATCGACCAGACGATGACCTTCGACGAGCGGGTGTGCCATACCTGGGTCAAGCACCTGCTGCGCGCCGGGGGGCGGCTGGAGGACTACGCGGCCTGGAAGCTGGTCACCTACCGGCGTTTCTGCCCGGAGTTCAACTGGGTGCCGATCCCGGAAAAGACTGGCGGCTGACCGGCCGGGCGGCGGCTCAGGTGCCACAGGGATCCGCCGCGTTGATCAGCCGCCACCCCGTGGCGGCGTCCCACCGCCCGTACTCCCGGTCAAGCATCCGGGCATGACTGGCGGGCAGGACCGCGGTGGCGGGTGGCAGGGCTTCGCCCATCCTGGCCCGGAGCACCTGGATCTGGGCGTCGAGCACGGCACCGATATCCGCTGACAGTCGCTGCTCGCCGATGGCGGCGCCGGTCAGCGGCTGGGCGTCGATCGCGATGATCATCTCCCCGAGCACCGCGTAGGCGGCGTCTTTCAGCACCACCCGGGCCTGGCGGACAGTGAGGCGAGGCTGTCCGTCCAGTACCTTCTCCAGGGACTTGAGGGTGTAGTCGAGCGTGAAGTGGCGGTCCACCCAAAGCTGCGCCCAGCGGGAGGCGATCCCGATCCGCCAGTCCGCGAACCTGGCGTCTGCCCGGCCCATTGACGGCCGCGCGGCACCGGCGAGCCCGGCAGCCCGCACGGCGCGGGTATAGGCGGAGCCAGTCAGGCACTCCATCGAGACCAGCATGTAGGAGATCGCCGAATGAAACGGCCGCCCGGTCGCGGCCCGGGCGGTGAATTCCGCGTCGCGGACGCCGCGCGCGATCTCCCCGGCGCTCAGGTGCGGCGTCGGGCGAAGCAGCAGGTCGGTGCGGCCCTGGAAGGCGTAACTGGCCTTCAGCTCTTCCAGCGTCATCAGAGGATCGAAGGTGATGTAGGTGAACCGGGTCGGCACGCCCGCCGCTGACAGGGTTCGGATCGCCACCGCGTTCTGCTCGCTTGTGGTTTCCTTGCTGAACCGTTCCAGGATCGAGTCCACGCCCGATTCGACACCGAACAGCATCCGCCGCAGCCCGTGGCGCACCAGTTCGCGCCACAGCAGCACTCGCCCGGCGTGCCAGGCCAGGTCTTCGCCGGGGCGGGCCACCTGGTCAACCCGGCAGCTGGACTCCCAGCGGAAACCCGCCTCATGCACCGCGCGGGCGACCTCCAGCGCCCGGTCCGCGGCGTCGTGGTCGTGGCCGATGAACTCCTCATCGACCAGGTACAGCGTGCGCGAGATGTGGGGGTAGCGGTCGAAGACGCGGCGCATCTCAGCGAGCAGCCACGGCAGGCGGCGGGGCGCGGTCCCCGTCCACGATCCCTTATGGCCGCGCGGGCAGAAGCTGCAGAAATTGGTGCAGCCCCGGCTGGTCTCCAGCTGCGCTACGCCATGGTGCTCGAACGTGGCGGCCAGCAGATCCAGCTCCGGGATGATGTCCGCGGTGGCGTCGCGGGTGACGGGCCTGGCGGTGCGCCGGCGGGTGACTGCCAGCGCGCCGCCGCGGGCCGCCCCGTTGAAGCCAAGCCCGGGCACCTGGTCCAGGCCGATATCCGCGTGCCAGTGGGCGAGCAGGCCCTCAATGGTGGCCTCGCCGCCGCCACGTGCGATCAGCAGCCGCGGGAAGCGTTCCAGCAGCAGTGCCTCGTTGCGGGCGGTCAGGCTGCCGCCGGCGATGACCAGCGGCGGCCGCGGCAGCCGGTACGCCGCGTCCAGCAGGGCGATCATCAGATCGTGCTGCCCGAAAGTGGCGGACACGCCGAGAATGTCAGGGCGCTCAGCCTCAACCTTGCCGATCATGCCCTCCAGGGTGACGCTGAGCTGCATGTCAGCCAGCCGCACGTCGCCGATCAGCGTGGCGCGGGCCGCGCGGGCGACATCGCTGATCCCCAGCGGGAATCGGGGCAGCGGGAAGTACTCCGGGTGGTACAACGCCGCCAGCAGCACGACCGGCCGGCTCACCCGGTAAACGGCCAGGTCATCCAGCGTCGCGAGGGAAAGCCACGTGCCGGGGGTCTCCAGGCTGATCCGGCCCGCGGCCCAGGCTGGCCAGGCGCGGGTTTCGTGCGGCTGCCCGGACAGATCCCCGGCCGCCCACCGGCCATCCAGGCGCTCGACCAGCAACAGGCGCCGGTCCAGCGAACCGGCGATCCGCACCCGCCTGGCACTCCCGGCCAGAGAGCGCTCCAGATTCTCGCGAAGGCGGAACGGCTCAAGGAACAGCCCGCTGTCGACCGGCGGAAAGCAGATTCCGCCAGCCAGGCGGACGGTCTCAGCGAGCAACTCAGCCGAAGCGCCGGTCCCGTTCATCACGTTCCGCGCCTATCCGAGGTCATCCAGCGGATCGGCCCCGGCCTTGCGGGAACCTGGCGGTGTCGCCGCACGCAGGGCCCGGGCAGGCGGGAAGCTGTCCGGGCCGAGCACTTCGGCAAGCCGCGCGGCTAGCGTTCGCGACGGGTTCTTCTGCCCGCGGATCAGCCTGGACAGATGGCCGGCGTCGCACGGCACCCGCCGGGCAAGCTCGCGCAGCGACCATCCCCGCGCGGCGAGCAGGTGGCCGACCTCCGCGCCGAACGGGCTGGTCCCGCCGGACGCCGGACGGCCGGCCGTGCGCAGCAGGATAAGCCGGTCGGCGGCGGCCAGATTCTCATGATCGGCGAGATCAAGCAGCCGCAGGACATCAGTGTGATAGACCTCTGCCATCGCCAGCAAGTGACGCGCCGGGGGCTCGTGGCCGCCGCAAGGCCACTGCTCGTACGCGCCCAATAGCGATCCGGCTATGGTCTCGCGTTCCTGCGGGCACCGCCTGCCGTCAGCTAGCCCCGCCTCCAGCAGGGCCGCTGCCTCGGGCAGCGACCAGCCGAACGCGAGACGATACGCGCTCCGGGGCCGCGTCTGGTAGCGGCGCGTCAGTTCCCCGGCGATCTCATCGTGCCCGAGGCCCAGGCGGCGCATACGTTTCCGCAGCGCGTCAATCTCCGCCCCAGGGCCGCCCCCGCACGGCAGCATCGGCGTCATTTTCCGCGACTGGAGCGCCCCCTTGGTCATGGCATTCCTCTCTGCCTGCGGGTGCTGGCCCGGGCCTCCGGCTGGCGGTCACCGATACGCGCGGCCAGGGCGGCTTCCCGGGCAAACGCGCGGGCGAGCCGCATCCAAAACGGAGCCAGCCGGGCTAACTGAACGAGCGCTATCGTCGCTGACCATTTCCGGCTTCGAAAGAGAACGCTCACGACAATGCGCAAGCAAGAGACCTCGTGGCTCACAACAAGACGTTGCGAGCGCTGTTCAGGCCCTCATTAACCCGGGACCGCGACCCGCTGCTCTTCCTTGCCCGCGCGGTCGTCAGGACGTCATTTCTCCGGTGATATTCGCGAGGGTTTCCCGCACGGCCCTGTTCAGGTGGTCACCTGGTGGCAGGATCTGCTCGCACCGCGCGGCGGTGTCGCGGAGCAGCGTCGTGGCGTCGGTGAGGCGGCCGGCGGCGTGGCAGGCGCGGGCTAGGTTGACGCGGCGGGCCAGGGTGTCGGGGTGGTCGGCGCCGAGGACGCGCTCGCTGGCCGCGCATGCCTGCTCGCCTGCCTGCAGGGCGGCGGCCATCTGCCCTGCCGCGTGGTAGGCGGCTCCGAGGTTGCCGAGGGCTGTGATCGTGTCCGGGTGGTCGGGTCCGAGGGCGGCTTCGCGGTCGGCGAGTACCCGCTTGTAGGCGGTGATGGCCTGCCTGGCCCGGCCGCCGGCGAGGCAGGCGTCCGCCAGCTTCTGGCGGGTGCTCATGGTGTCCGGATGCTGGCTGCCCTGGACGCGCTCGCGGGCGGTCAGGGTGTGCCGGTACAGGCGGATCGCGTCGCCGGGCTGTCCAGCCGCGCGGTACGCCGCGGCGAGGTCGTCCTGCGCGCCGAGGGTGCCGGGATGGTCAGTTCCGAGGACCCGCGCGGAATCGGCCGCTGCCGCAGCCAGGACGGTGACGGCGGGGTCGTGCTGGCCGGCGGCGGTCAGGGCGCGGCCGAGGTCGCGGCGGGCCGTGATCACGGCGGGGTGGTCCGGGCCGTGATCGCGGGCGAGGCCGTCCAGTGCCCACCGTGTCCACGCGGCGGCTTCGGGTGCCCGGCCCGCGGCCAGGCATGCGGCGGCGAGGTGGCCGCTGATTGTCAGGGTGTCGGGGTGGCTGCGGCCGAGGATCCGGCCGCTGGCCTGGATCAGGTCATTGCAGTGCGCAAGGGCGGGGCCGGCCATGCGGGCGTTGTCCAGGTTCTGCCCGGCCCGCAGCGCCATTGCGGGGCAGCCGTGGTCCCACAGCTGGTCCCCGGCGGCCCGGAGCAGGCTCGCCGCGCATGCCCGCAGCCCGGCGGTGTCCCATGGCCGGGGCTCGCTGGCGGGCCATGCCTGGGCCAGCGCGTCCGCCGCCGTCGTGGCGGCACGCGCCAGCACCGTGGCGGGCGCCGCGGCCCGGACCTCGGCCTGGACCGCCGCGCTGACCCAGACCACCAGTGTTCCCGCCGGTTCCCCGGGGCCGACGGCCAGCAGGCCGGCCCGGTGCAGAACGTGGAGGGCGGCCTCGGCGCGTTCCTGGCCGGCCGGGTCCGCGGCGGCGTCCGCGGCCAGGTACAGCAGTGCTGCCGGGGTGGTGAAGATCTCGGCGGGGATGGCGTGGCCGTCGAGGAGCGCCGCGAGGACCAGCAGCGCCCGGGCGTCCCGGCCAGCTGCCAGCCGGTCGGCATCCTCAGCGCAGAACGTCCAGGTCACCGCCGACGGCGGGACGCCGCCAGCGGCTTCGGCGAGGTGCTGGCGCCTGCGCTGGAAGTGCTGCTGGTAGTCGCGGCAGGTCATGCCCGAGGTGGTGATCGCGGCGGTGGCCTGGGCGAGGGCCAGCGGCTCGCCGCCGAGTTCTTCTGCGAGGTCGATCGCGCCGAGGCGCTGGCCCGGGTCGGTGGTGAGCCGGCCCATGAGGTAGCTCATGGCCTCGCGGGTGCTGAACGGCCCGACCGGCAGGACCAGCGCCCGCGGTTCCGCGGCCAGCGCCCCGGCGCGGGCGGTCGTGATCAGGACCCGCCCGGCCGGGCTTTCCGGCCACAGTCCTTCCAGGTCCGCCGGGTCGGACAGGTCGTCGAGGACCAGGAGCCACCTGCGGCTGGTGTGGCTCAGCCACCTGGCGAACCGGGTCGCGGCCAGTCCGGCGTCACCGGCCGGGCTGGTACCCGTCACCGTGGTCACGGCCGCCGCCCGGGTGTAGCCGAACAGGACTGCCGCGCGGCTGGTGGCGGTGACTCAGACCAGCAGGTCCAGCTCGCCGGAGGCCCACAGCGATTCCGCGGCGCCGGCCGCGAGCTGCGTCGTCCCGCACGGCCCGGTCCCGGTTCCGTCTGCGGCCTGGCGCCCGGGCGCCAGGACCACGACGGCACCGGGTACCAGGGCCTCCGGCAGGCCGGGCGCCGTCTCCGGCCGGGCGGTGAAGCAATCGGCGAGCGGCGGAACCAGGCCGGTCCGGACCGGCCACGCCGCCGCGTCCCGCTGGCTCACCGCCGTCCTGCCCGGAACCGCGACCCGGGAGTTAAGCATTCCGGGCCGGCCGCCTTCCGCGTCAGCGCGGCTTCCCGGGCCAGGCCGGAACGGTCACAGGGCCGGCTGGCGCGGATCGCTGATTCCTCAGTGGCGCCGGGCACGGGTGTCGCTCTCCCGCTGGATCTGAAAGAAGGGCGATTTCCATCCGAAGCGCGCGATCAGCATCAAGATCACCCCGGCGGCTGCGACCCCGGCTAGCGACCAGACCTGCGGCCTGGTAGCGGCGTCCTGATAGGTGGCCAGCAGGTACTTCACCAGGATCCAGCCGAGGAACGCGGCGGCGCCGACGGGCAGTATGCCGAGCACCAGCGCGTCCCACGGGTTAGCCGTGATCCGGCGCCTGTAGTAGGCGACAGCGGCGAGCGCGGTCAGTATGTAGAAGATCGAGAAAAGCTGGCCGCTGACGTTGACGACATCGCTGAACGCGTTCTGCGGCGAGGTCGCGAGCAGGTAGACCCAGGTCAGCGCGATGATCAGCGCCCCGGTGAGCAGGCTCGCGGCGACCGGCGTGGCGAATCGCGGGGAGACGTTCGCCAGGAACCGCGGCAGGGCGCGGTACCCGGCCATGCCGTAGATGATCCGGGCGCAGAGCACGATGGACGTCCCGGTAGCGGCGATCACCGACAGCGCGAGGGACAGGGCCATGACCTTCGCCCACCCGGCACCGCCGAGCGCCTGCGCGACGTAGACCAGCGCGGAAGTGGAGTTGGCCTGCAGCCGGGCCGGTGAGACCACGCCCTGCAAGCCCGTCAGTGCCAGGGCGCAGATCGCGGCGACCAGGGCGGTCGCCATGATCGCGGCCCGGCCCGGGTTGGAGTGCCGGTGCCTGACCTCCTCGTTCACGTATACCGTGCCCTCCCAGCCGCTGAAGATGAACACGGCGATGACGAACCCCGCGACGGCGCTGCCATGCCCGCCGATCCCGGACAGGCTGAACCAGCCGCGCGTGATGGGGACGGTGCCCGGATGGTGGCTCAGGACCGCGACCAGGCCGATGATCGCGAAGCCGATCAGGATCGCGTACTCCACCGCGGCCATGCCGACCTGGGTCCGGGCGGTGATCTTGATCCCGGCGACCGCGATCACCAGCATCACCACAGTGATCCCGGTGGCGATAGCGATATCAGCCCAGGTGCCGGCGGAACTGGCGCCGAACACGGCCAGGACCGACGGGCCGATGACCTCCACCCCGGCGATCGCCCCGGTGATATAGGCGGCGATCATCAGCCAGCCGGTTACGAAACCCAGATAGGGGTTGATCGCCCGGCCGACCCACTCGAAGCTGGCGCCGCAGTTGGCGTTCCACAAGTTGAGGCGCCGGTAGGCGTTGGCGATGATCAGCATCGGGATGGCGACGGCGATGATGTTCGGCCCGCTGCCGTAGGCGGTCACCGCGGCGAGCGCGGCCAGGGTCAGCCCGATCGATACTGCGGGGGCGGTTGATGCCATGCCTATGACGGTGTCCTGGGCTACCCCGATCGCGTCGGCTTCCAGGCGCGCCGCCGGGGCGGGCGCGAATTCCACGGCGGCGACCGCCGGGGGCTGGTCTGTCATCTGTGCTCCTAATCGGGTCGGCCCGCGTGCTTGAGTTAGCGGCGCGGGCAGCGGGAGGTGTAGTTGCGGGATTTCGCGCACGCGATCGTGCTGGCGGGGCGAGCCGCCCCCTGGGAACGCCCGCCGCATGTCGTCGCCGAGGTCCCGCCGTCCGCTGCCAGGTCCGTCGCGGCGGGCAGGGCGTCACGCTCCGGCAGCGCGCTCACCTGGGCGGTGTACTGGCCCCACAGGCCGAAGACCGCGACGATCGCCTCATCTATCTGCGCGGCGGCGTGCTCGGCTCCCAGCGCCTGTCCGCGGCATAGCGCCTCGGCGGACCTATCGCCGCTCTCGGTGCTGTCTTCTTCGAGTTGCCGGCACAGCCAGGCGCGGATGGCCAGCCCGGTGCGGACCTCCCCGATCGCCCCGGCCAGGCCGGCCAGCGTCTCGTCCCTGCCAAGGTGGCCGGGCAGGACCAGCCTGAGGCTGGGGATGTCGTCGTGCTCAGCGCTGACGATGGGGTGGTTCATATGTTGTCTCTCCTGATCCTTGGTGCTGATGCCGTGGCCGCCGGACTGGACTGGCGGGACTTCGAGATCGTGGGGTGAGCCGTCGTGCCGCCCCGGCCGGATCGTCGGCGCGGTGGATGGCAAGCGGAGGGCTTCCAGGGCCGTCGGCCGGTCCTGCTGGCCAGATCAGCCAGCCGCTCCGGTACCTGACCGCCGGGCCGCTGGCCAGGGTCATGGTTCCCTGAAGGCGGGTGACCGCCAGGCCGGACACCGTCACCCCTCGGGCGGCCAGCTCGGTGCGGAGCGCGGCCAGCGCTAGTACCGGCGTCGTCGTCCCGGCCGCGCTGGCCGTTTCGCGTGGCGCGCCGTCCGCCAGCCTGGTTGTCCGGTCCTGCCCTGCCGCCGGTTCCGGTTTCCGCGCGGGTGCGCGGACCCGGGCGGGTGCGGCTGTAGCCGGTGCTGTGGCGGGCGGGATCTGTTCTGCCCTGCCGGGCCAGTACCACCATGCACCCGTGTCACCGTCGCGTATGGCCAGGACGGCTTCCGGTACTGGCCAGTCACCGCGGCCCCGGACGAACATGGATGCTGGCTCGCCGGACCAGGCCGCCAGGTGCCCGTTCCACGCCAGTTCGCGCAAGGCGTCCGTGATGGCACCCAGGAGATCGGCTGGCTTCCCGGCCCCGGCCGGGACCGCGCCAGGATCTGGATCTGGCATGTATGTGTTCCTTCCGGTCCGGCCTCAGCGGCCGGCCAGCGCGCCTGCGATGTCGGGGTGCCCGCCACAGCCGTCGAACGGCCGCCGGAAGCGACCGCGCTGATTGAGCCGGGCTGGTCACGGTCATCCCGGGACTGGCCAGGCCAGGCCGGCGCTCCCTCGGGAGGCATCGCCAGCCCGGCCTGGTCGCCGCCAATGGCCGCGCTCTTATCCGGGCCTGAACCGGGAACGGCGAAGCCTGGCCCGTCCCAGCAGAATCCGGCCCGCGCCGTTTCCCGGTGGAGCCTGGCCCGGGCTGACAGATCTCGCACGATGAGCACGCCCCGGCCGTGCTCATCGTCCGGATCATCTATTGCCCGCAGAGCGGGACCGTTGGGAGTCCCGCCGTCCGCGACAACCACCACCGATGTGCGCCGGGTGATTTCCGCGGTGAAGCAGCCGCCCCGCTCGCTGGCGGTAAGCGCGACCTCCTTCCCGGCAAGCCCAGATGCCACGGCGATCACGTCTTCACGGGCCGGGCCCGCGGCATGTCGCCTGGCGCCTGGAATGCTCACCGTGTGCCCGCCGGAGTTGCCTTGAGCGACAGCACGACATAGACGGTCTTGCCAGGCCCGGCCGGGTCGCTGACCATGCCGCGCTCGCCGCCGTGCAGGTCGATCAGGCCATCGAGTAGTTCCAGGCCCCGGCCGGATTCATCGTCGTCGCCGGGATGCTTGCGGACCGGGCGGCCAGCGCCACCGTCGTGGACTTCGACCCGCAGGTCACCGCCATCAAGAGACAGCCGCATCCAGATCGGCCCCTCCCCGTGGCGGATCGCGTTCGCGATCAGCTCGCCGGCTATCAGCTCGCCAAGGTCAGCGCTCTCGGCAAGACCCCACCCCGCCAGCAGGGTCCGGGCCTTCTGGCGGGCGTGCTGGGCGTGCACCGGCATCCGGCCGGCCAGGTGAATGACGGCACGCTCCGGTGCCGCGGTCAGCGGCATCGATGGATCCTTATCCCGCCGCCACGCCGCGTGCATGCGGCCACGCGGCGCCAGCATGAACCTGCCCGGCACTGCCCATCACCTCCGGAGAATCGGGGTACCGGGCGAGTGACCGCGGCTGCGTCGTGGTTCGCGGCGAGCGTCCCGCCGCGCTGCGGGCCGCCCTGCGGCAACGGGCGCGGTGGCGCCTGGACGTGCCGTACCCGGCCTTCGGCGGCGGCGCAGGTCTGCTCCCGCGCATGCCCGGGACGGTGAATCCCGGCTGGCGGCAGCCGGAGCCTTTGCTCAATCACGGTCATCCTCCAAGGCCCGCGGGCACTAGCCGGTGGCCCGCGACCCGCATCGCCGGTGTTCGCGCCCGATGATGTGCCGGTACGGGATACCGGAGGGCATTGAAGCGGCCGTTTCACCGGGCGCCTGGCCAGCCGGGCTACGTACGGGTCATCGTGCCTGAACGTTTCCATTCGCAGAAAGGGCTCGCTGGTGACGATGTGCAATCCGAATGGCTGGTCGCTCGCAACAAAGTGTTGCGAGCGACCAGTTGCGGGCCAGGCCCGGAAAGGCTCACGCTGGCTGGCAGCGGGATCTGCTAAGTGTGGGGGGATGCGTGGAGTACAGCCCGACCGTCCGGGGCCGGCGCCTGATCCGGGAGATCGAGCGGCTGCGTCATGACAGCGGCCTGTCGATGGAGACCGCCGCCCAGCGGCTCGGCTGGAGCACCAGCAAGCTGTACCGGCTGGAGAACGGCCGCTCCCGGATCACCAGCGACGACCTGGCTGACATGCTCGACTTGTACGGGGTCCGCTCGCCGCGGCGCGAGGCGCTGATCCAGCTTGGCCGCGACGCCCGCAGGCGCGGCTGGTGGACGGCCTATGCTGACATCTTCACCGGCAGCTACATCAGCATGGAAGCCGAGGCGTCCAGCATCCGGGTCAACGCCGACATGGTGCCCGGGATCATGCAGGTCCCCGGCTACGCCCGCGAGGTGATCGCCAGGACCCGGCCGGCCATCAGCGCCGAGGACGCCGAGCGCCGCGCGGCGGCGCGCCTCGCCCGGCAGGAAGCGCTCTTCAGCAGGCAGGAGCCGCCGGACATCCATGTCGTGCTGGATGAGGCCGCGCTGCACCGCCAGGTTGGCGGGCCAGCCGCGTTTCGCGAGCAGCTCACAGCACTGGCCGGACTGGCTGACCGGCGGAACGTCGTCCTGCAGGTCCTCCCGTTCGCCGCGGGCGCGAACGCGGGCATGGACGGCAGGTTCACGATGCTGGCCTTTCCCGACCCTGAGGACCCGCCGATCGCCTACGTCGAGGGCCTGATGGGCGACGTATACGTCGAGGCCGGAGAGGAGGTGGACCAGTTCAGCCTGGCCTGGACCCACCTGGTCACTCAGGCCCTCGATCCGGCCGAGTCCGCCGCAATGATCAGCGCGCTAATAAAGGAGTAACCATGACCATCCCGCAGGCCACAACGCTGACCTCGCCGTGGCGCAAGTCCAGCTACTGCGACACCGGTGGCCAGTGCGTCGAGGTCGCCCAGGCCGGAACAACCCGCCTGGTCCGCGACTCGAAGCACCCGGCCGGTGCTTACCTTGCCTTCAGCGCGCAGTCGTGGGCGGCGTTCATCCGCGACATCAAGCACGGCTCTGGCGGGATCTGACCCGCAGGGTGCCGCGGTTCAGCGAATCGCCGGGTGATCGCGCTGGGCGGCGGTAACAGGCAGCGCCGGATTGGCGGCTGTGCTTCCCGGCCTGCCTGTTTCCGGCGATAACGCCGGGATGTCGTCCCTGGCCCCCGGCGCGTCACCGCCGGGCAGGTCGCGCGGAGCGGCTAGCGCCAGCTCGATAGCGTCGAAGCGCCCGCTGAATTCCCTTGCCGCGCTGGTGTTCCCGGCTGCCCGGCGGACGGGGCGGAGCTGGTCAAGGCACCGGATGGAGGCGACCCCGGCCTCCAGCGCGGGCAGGACATCCAACGCCGCCGCTACCGCGTCGCCACAGGCGCCCTGCTTCAGCAGGGCGCACGCCAGCCACGCGCCGCAGCTGGCGCGGCTGGGGGCGCTCAGCCTGGCCGCCAGCACCTGCCGGTACAGCAGCACGCCGCGGCCAGGCTCGCCCAGGTTCAGGTACCCGCGGGCCTCCGCGGCGGTGATCTCGGTTTCGCCGACGGACCGGAGCCATCCGGGCGGGTGATCATTACCGGGGCCTTGTTCCAGCTGCCGGCGCGCCTGGGTGATCGCGGCCCGGAACGCGGCCTTGTCACCCAGCAGCGATGCCGCGATAGCGTGACGCACAGCGATCAGGGCGTGCAGCCTGGGCACGGGGAGGTAGCGGCCTTCCTCCTGCGCCTGGAAAGCCAGCCGGAGAGCCTGCCGCGCCGGCTCTCCGCCAGGGCCGGTGCCGGCCATCTCGGCGTACAGCATCGACTGGCTCGTCAGCGCATGCACCGCCAGCAACCCGTCCCCAGCACCGGCTGCCAGTTCGCGGGCCTCGGCGTACAGCGAGCGAGCCATTGGCAGGCGTCCGGCATCGAGCGCGATAAGCCCCGCGCACAACGCCATCTCACCGGCCGCCGCGAGCAATTGGCCGCTGATCTCACCGCCGTGATTGGTTTCCTTCAGTGCCAGCCGGACGCGCCGCCACTGCTGAAGCGCCGGCGGTAGCAGACCGGTCCCTCCGACAGCGCGGCCCCGGGCATACAGGGTTTCCGCGCACGCCTGCCAGTACCGGATATGCGAGCTGTTCACCCCGCCCGGCACGCTCACCGAAGGCGAAATGCCGGCCACCGCGGCGGCGGCCGGGCTACCAGGGCCGATCCAGCCCGGTCCCGCACCCGCCCAATCCCCGGCGACTGCGGCAAGGCCGGCATCAGGATCAGCGAACACCAGCGGCAGCAGCGCCGCACGCGGCATGCCCACCGCGTCAGCGAACCGCAGCACCGTACGGATATCGAACATGCCGTCACGGCGGCCCCGCTCGTAATAGCTGAGCGCGGCCCCGCTCCAGCCGACAATCGCGGCCAGGTCCCGCTGCGACAGGCCGCACGCCGCCCGCACGATCGCCGGGACCGCGGCCAGGTTCACCTCCGCCAGAGCCTGGCGCAGCAGCGGCGAGTCAAACAGCCACGACGGCCCCGGCGCCATCTCCCGCGCCGCCTTCACGCAGGTCGGGCACAACGGATCACCCCGCCGGGCCAGCAAGCCCGTGCGGCACGCGGGACAAGCTAGGACCGCCGGCACCCCTCACCTCCGCCCGGTCCGGCCAGGCGCTCCTCGATGACCCGCTGCTGTTCCAGCAGGCCATGTAGTGACTCGGCGGTGGCGGCACTCAGGGTGAGCCGCATGCCAGCAGCCGCCTCCGCCGGGATCGGCCGGCGGCGCCGGGTCGCATGCCAGTCAGCATCCCTGCCCCTGCCATCCCGGCCGCGCCAGATATGCCACGCCGGATAAGCGGCGGTCAGATCAGTCAGCGGGCTAACGGACGTCGCGGTCTGCACGCCTTTCATTGCAGCGAGCCGGCGCGGACGTTCCAACCGCCCTGCGGGACACTTCGCGGGACGTTCCCCGGCGCCAAACGTCCCAGCACATCCTTGAAACGTCCTGAAACGTGCCATTGAATGGGAGCCGTGAACGAACGGCTGCGAACCGTAATGATGCGCACCGGTGTCACCACCGACGACCTTGCCATGTGCTGCGGTGTCGATACCAAGACCGCCGAACGATGGATCAGCCCAGGCCGGATCCCGCACCGCTCGCACCGCTGGGCCGCCGCGAGGCGGCTCGGCTGCGAGGAAACCTACCTGTGGCCCGACGTGCCGCGCTCGGCGGACCGCCGCGCCGAGGCAACCAGATCCGAGCTGGTCCAGCTCTACCCAGACCGCGCCTCCGTACCGCGCGAGCTGTGGATACGCCTGATGACGGAGGCCCGCGAGCGCATCGATGTGCTGGTGTTCTCCGGCACCTTCTACGCACAAGCCCAGCCCCGGGTCGCGCGGATGCTCGCCGACGCGGCCGGGCGCGGCGCCGAAATCAGGTTGTGCTTCGGTGACCCGCGCAGCGACGCCGTGACAATCCGGGACCGCGAGGAAGACCTGAACGGCACCCTGGGCGCGAAGATCCGCTCCGCCCTCACCTACTACCAGCCGCTCACCGGCACGGATGGCTGCGAGATCCGGCTGCACTCCACGACCCTGTACGCGTCCTTGTTCAGGTACGACGACGAAATAATGGTCAACCCGCACGCCTACGGCGAGGCGGCCTCCGCCAACCCGGCCCTGCACCTGCGGCGGCTCGACGGCGGCCAGCTCGCCGATCACTACATCTCCAGCTTCGAGCGGGTATGGGCGGCGGCGGTGCCGTGGCCCGGCCATGAAATCTGAGAGGAAACGACCAGCATGGGCCGCACCGAGTACTGGAACGACCCGCACGCGCCCAAGCCGAACAGCCTGGTACCCGCCTGCGGCGTCCTCGCTGCCGACGACGAGGGCCGCATCCTGCTCCAGCGACGGCGCGATACCGGCCAGTGGGCGATTCCCATGGGCAAGATGGAGCTGGGAGAAACACCATCCCAGTGCGCGATCCGGGAAACCCGCGAGGAAACCGGCGTGCTCACCGAGATCACCGGCATCCTCGGTGTCTACTCCGACCCAGCCCACATAGTCGCCTACACCGACGGGGAGATCCGGCAGGAATATGAGGTCATCCTGATCGGCAGGCCGGTCAGCGGGACGCCCGGGGTGAACGACGAGGCCAGCGACGTCGCCTGGATCGCACCAGACGACCTCCCGGCACTCGACATCCACCCGACCCAGTGGCGGCAGCTTCGCGACTACCTGAACCAGTCCTGGCCACACGTCGACTGAGAAATGGGGAGCGGTCCGCTTCGGCGATCGGCACCAGACAGCCCTTCGCACGGCGCTCAGGTCCGCGCACTGGACGGCCAGCAATTTCAGCCGGGGACCGTGCCTGCCATTCCGGGCATCCAGGCGAGCCGGGCCGTCGGCGAATTTCGGCGGATCTGGGTTGCCCATGACGCGATGGTAGGAACAGCGCTGCCTTGCGGTCCATGATGTTGCGAGTAGTTGCGCTAACTCAGCTCGTTCAGTGCCCCGATGATCCGCGCGCGGGCCGCCCCTCCGAATACGGCGGACGTCTTAAGGTGCTCGAACATCCCCGCATACAGTTCGATCTCCTGCGGCCGTGCGACCTCGATGCTCGCGGTCGGGATCTCCAGGGCGACGAGGGAGTCGTCGAAGATCCAGAATCCGGCCGAGGCGACCGCGGTCCTTTCGGTCATCATCGGGATGATCCCGAGCGAGACTGTCGGGATCGACATCACCTCCAGCAGCCGGCCTAGCTGCCCGGCCTGTGTCTCGGCCGTGCCGAACCAGGTCCGCAATGCTTGTTCTTCCAGCACAACGACGAAACGCTTGCTGGCCTGGTAGATGACCCGCTGCCGTTCCATGCGGGCCGTGACGGCAGCTTCAAGATCGTCAGGAGCGTCAAGGAAACCGATCCAGAACGACAGCATGGCGGCGCAGTAGGCCGCGGTCTGGAACAGGCCCGGTATGACATTGTGCTCGTAGATCCGGAACAGGCCGGTCTGCTCATATCGCGGGATGGTGTGCGCGCCGAGGACCCGTCTCATCCCGGCGCGGGCTTGCCGCCGGAATTCCAGGTATGCGGACTGCACGGCGCGCGCGGTGGCGATCAGGTCAGGGATCTGATCTTCAGCGCGGCAGGCCCGGCACCACGCCCGGATGTCCTGATCCGAGGGGGCCTGCACGCCGTGTTCGATCTTGCTGACCCGGGTGAAGTGCTGACTGGTGACCGCCGCCAGTGCCCGTCCCGAAAATCCCGCGTCCTTGCGGATCTCCCGGAGACGGGCACCAAGCGCCTGCTGGGCCTCCTTGGCCGAGCTAGATGGCGGCGTACTCACGGTGCGGGATCGACAGCTCCCAGACGGCCTCGAACGCGGACCGGCACAACTGGAGGTCAGCGGGGTCGGCTGAGCTGAGCAGGCCCGCGGACAGGCCATTTCCCGCGTACAGCAGGAATACGGCCAGCCGGTCATCGAACAGGTAGAAGTCGTTTCCGGGCAGCGCGACCGATGACACCAGCTTGCGGGGCACCCACCGGATGTCCTCCCCGGCCTCGACCATCGGGTGCGCGATGCTGCGGGACCAGCGCTGGTAGTCGCTCAGGGGCTCGGACACGATCCGTGCCCGGCGGACGGATCTGCCGGCCTTCGCGTGCTCGCGGAGCGTGGCACACCAGCCCTGCAGCCACTCCAGGTCATCGGGCTGCCCGGCCGCCCATTCCGCCATGTGCGGCAACTCGACCGCCGTCCCGTACGCGTCGCGCGTTTCCAGGTGGATGGCCTCCCGGCTGAAGCCGGTCAGCAGTTCCCCGAACTCCTCATCGGTTACCGGCGTCACTGTCCTCCTGCCTGAAGAACTGAAGCATCCTGTCCGGGATCTCGACCGCTGTTTCCCCGCCCGGAATGCTCATCTGGGCAAGGGCCTCGGAGTCGGTGATCGCCCAACCCTGCACGACCCAGGTCCCCCGATCGGTGCGGTACACCGTGGGTGACCCGGTCGGGTTGGATTCCGGGTCCTTGCCGATGAACGTTAGACGCATGACTGTCTCCTTGTCCCGGTGGTTGCGAAATGTTGCGCTCTCGTCAGCTTCGTTCGAACGTCCAGGCCCGTCAACCGTTGACAACAATCTGTTGTGACCAGCCAGCGGGTAGTGCCTCGGATTGTCATCACCGCGAGGTTGCCGTAGCGCTGGCAGGCGGTCAGGCTCCGAATGCACCGGCGCGGATGCCGGGTTGCCGAGCATGAGATGGAGGATCGTCGTGGCTAGTGGCGTCACGCCCCCGTTCGGGATCGACGTCACGGTCCCTACCACGGCGCGGATCTATGACTACTGGCTTGGCGGTCAGGATAATTTCGCCGCTGACCGGGTGGCCGCGCTGGCGATAACCGAGGTGGCGCCTGAGGCGCGGCTGATGGCGGTGGAGAACCGCGGGTTCTTGCGGCGGGCGGTCCGGTTCCTGGCGGCCGAGGCAGGCATCACCCAGTTCCTGGACATCGGCACCGGGCTGCCCACTCAGGGGAACGTCCACCAGGTCGCCCAGGAGGTAAACCCCGGTGCCCGGGTGGTGTACGTCGACAACGATCCCATGGTGCTCGCCCACTCCCGCGCGCTCAAGACCAGTGGGAGCACCGTGGTCATCCAGGCGGACCTGCGCGAACCGCGGACCATCCTGGATCATGCCAGCACAAGGAAGCTCATCGATTTCACGCAGCCGCTGGCTGTCCTACTCGTGGCCGTGCTCCACTTCATCAGCGACGATGACGACCCCGCCGCGATCGTCGCCACGATCCTCGAGACGCTGCCGCCGGGCAGCTACCTGGTGATCTCGCACGTGACCGGCGATATGCGACCCGAGACCGCCGCCAGGACCGCCGTGCACTACAGGAAGGTCACGCCCGGAGCGACACTGCGGAGCCGGGAAGAAATCCTGCGGTTCTTCGCCGGCCTGGATCTCATCGACCCGGGCCTAGCCCGGGTGCCTGACTGGCGCCCTGACAACAAGCCCATCGATGCCGGGAAAGTGTGGTTTCTCGGCGGCGTCGGCCGCAAGCCGAATCACCTGGCGGCAGGCCGAACGTGACGCTGGCATGGGCGCGAGAGCCAGGCTGCTCCGGCCCGGCGTCATCCGCCGGGGTGGCAGGCGGGATTGACTGGCGAATCGTCGGGGAACGGGCCGCGTCCTGGCTGGTCCGCTCAGGCCGCGATGGGCGGCGTTACCGGGAGGGAATCTAGTGGCTGAGGTTGCCGGGGATCTGCGCGGCGAGCTGATTGACCAGATCTGTGACTGGTACGGGCTGCTCGGCATGAGCTTGCCGCGCGAAGTCGACACGGCGATGCGGACGGTCCCCAGGCACCTGTTCGCGCCGGGGATACCGCTGCGGCGGGCGTACAGCCTGGATTCGGTCATCACCAAGAAGGACGCCGGCGGGGTCGCGGTCAGCGCTGTCTCGGCGCCGGCGGTGGTCGCGATGATGCTGGATCAGCTCCAGGTGCTGCCCGGGCAGCGGATCCTGGAGATAGGCAGCGGCGGATACAACGCGGCGCTGTTGCGGGAGCTGACTGGTAAGGATGGCTCGGTCACCTCCATCGATGTAGGACACCGCTGATTTTTAGAGCTGTTCGAGGTTCTTTAGAGCACGTATTGGAGCGGGTGCTTCGCACTTTAGAGCAGACCTGTGAGCGGGAGTGGTCGACGGGCAGCCGGACGAGAGTGCGCCCCCCTGTCAGCGTGCTTGTCATATCAGGTGCGGCGTCGGCCGGCTAGTGCGCGTTCCGGCGGCGTAGCACGAAGAGGTCGGCGCCTTCGGTTACGTCGACCTGGCCGGGGTTGGCTGCGACCGGCGTCGAGGCGGGCGAAGCAGGCGGCGGTCGGTCATTTCCGGGCAAGGATCACTTTGGTATCGCCGGGCCAGTCCCAGAAAACGCCCTCGGGAGATCGCGCCCGCAGCAGCCCCCGCACCTCGGTGGCGAATGCTCCGGCACGGTCACCGAATAGGTGCGGCGCTGACCAGGAGAAAGAGAAATAGCCGGACAATACGCTTTCGGTATCCCGCACCAGGTCAGGGATGCCGGGGGCGAAAATCACCCGCGGCACGCCAAAGCGGGTGCGGGCAATGACGTCTTCGCCGTCACTGCGGGTTCGGGCCGGCGGCCCGGCGCCTTGGCCCGCCCGCCTGGCTGATCCGAGGTACTTTTCCACCAGCGCCTCGATCTCCGCGTGCGGTATCGGGGGCGGCCCAGGGCTCGGCGGAACGGCCCGCCCATCGGCCTTGTGCCTGACCAGGACCAGGGCGCCGCCCGGCTCCAGCATGTCATGCACCGCCTCGGCCACGCGAACCTCGTCCGTCCACCAGAAAGATGAGCCGAAGGTGACCACCCGGTATGTCCCCGGCGCCGCACCGGGAAGGTCCTCGGCCAGGGCCCGGACCCAGGTTACGTTCGCGATGCCCCGCTCCTCCGCGGCCCGGCGACCCTCGGCGATCATCTCCGGATCGGGGTCCAGGCCGACAGCTTCCCCGAACAGGCGGGCGAGGCGCACGGTGAGGATGCCGGGGCCGCACCCAACGTCCAGGAGCCTTCCGCTGCCATCCAGGCCAAGTTCCTCAGCGAGAAGAGCCTCAAGCCCCGGCGAATAGGCGGGCCTGCCGTAGCGATAGTGAACAGCCGCGCCGTCGTAGATCGTAGGGTCGTATCGCACCATCAGACGGTACTGGCTTTGCTCGTGAGTTCACACGAACAAAATCACCCGGCATCGGAACCGCCAGCGCCGCTAACGGTGCCCTGCGAAGGGCCCCAACGACAACCACCGTTCCGTTGCACGCGAGCCGCCGGGTGTGATCCCAGGCCGGCCAGCGAAGTCGTTTTCGCGAGTTTCACCCGCACGATCTTGCTTATGGTGAAATATTGGACGCGCTTCGTGACTGACGAGTCGGCTGGCAGGCCGGCCCGGATCGGCGGTAGGCGTTCGGGGGGCGCGTGACGGGGAAAGCGCGGCCGGCTCAGGGCGGTGCGGGCAAGAGGAGCCGCGGGTCTGGCTTCGCCATGGTCCGCTATATCGACGCCGGCGGTGATGAGCATTACGTGGGCCAGGCGGAGGCGGCGGCGGTGCCGTTCGAGAACGGCCGGATGGCCCGTAACATCCCGGCCTACCGCGACATCGCGCACACGCCGGGCCGGTACTGGGCGGCGACCTCGGGCGAGCTGGTGGAGTTCGAGAGCCACCTGGAGGAGAAGCGGCTGACCCTGCTGGACTTCGACGCCGGCGTCACCGGGTTCTCCAGCCAGCCGATGGAGCTGGAGGCCGCGGACGAGCACGGGCCCTGGCACCACGTCCCTGACATCTTCGCCCGCCGGGCCGACGGCAGTGCCCTGCTGCTGGACGTGAAGAACCCGGCCCGGCTGGACGACGAGCCGGTCAGATTGCAGGCCGCGAGGACGGCGGCGCTGTGCGAGCGGCTGGGCTGGGACTACGAGATGGTCGGCGAGCCGCCCGCCCAGCGGTGGGCGAACGTCTTCGAGCTGTCGGGCAAGCGCCGCCCGCTGCACCTGGGCCAGGACCTGGCTTCCCGGCTGCTGGAGCTGGCCGCCGACCCGGTGCCGGTCGGCGACCTGCTGTCGTTCGTCACGCCGGAGGACCTGGCGCGCGGGGTGCTGCTGCACCTGTGCTGGCGGCAGGCGGTCGTGTTCGACCTGGACCGGCCGCTGCGCGAGTCCACGCCGGTGCGGACCGACCCGGACATGGCCGCGGTCGTCACCGCGGAGCTGGCCGGGAAGGCGAAGGGGGACGCTGGTGGCTCATCATTTCCGGGCCGGGGCTGGTGAGTGGGTGTGGCTGGACGGCCACCAGTACCAGATCCGGGCCCAGGCCGGTGACACCGGCCTGCGGCTGATCTCGCCGGCCGCGCCCCCTGACCGGCGGGTTGTCACCATCCCGCTGGCCATGCTGATCTCGGACCCGACCTTCCGGCCCTGCACCGCAGATGAGGATCCCCGCCTTGACGACGAGGCCACGGAGGCGCACCGGGCGCTGACGGACACGGTGGCCGTGATGGACGGCCTGGCCCGCGCCGACCCGGAGGAGATGGAGCGGCTGACGGAACTGCAGGGGCACATGCTGGAGCTGACGACCGGGTACCGGTCCGGGGACCCGGACACCCCGGCCCCCGGGGAACCCCGTGAGGGGTTCGATCCGGCGCTGCCGGTGCGGCAGCGGGTCGCCGTCAAGGCCGCGGAGCTCGGCATCGGCACCAGCACGCTGTGGTACCGGCTGCGGAAATGGCGCGCGGCGGGGTGCACGGCGTTCGGCCTGGTCGACAGGCGGTCCACCTCGGCCCGGCTGTCGCACCCGCTGGCCGGGGCCGACCCGCGGGTCATCGAGGCGATCACGGTGCAGCACGGCATCGAGGTGGATGAGTCGACCGGCGACATGAACCGCTTCAAGCGGCGGGTGCAGAACCGGCTGGACGCCGAGTACGGCAAGGGCGAGGTACAGCTCCCGGTGATGACGACGTTCCGCCGGTGGACGGAGGCGATCCTTCCGGGCCTGCACACCACCGGCTCCGCGGTCACCCGCCGCACCACCGGCAACCGGCCGGAGGACTCCTACGAGGCCGTGACCGCCTCCCGCGTCGGCGAGGCCGTCATGCTCGACACCACCCCGCTGGACGTGCTGTGCTACGACCCCGTCGAGGACATCACCTACACGATCGAGCTGACCATCGCGATAGACGTGGCTTCCAGGTCGATCCTGGCGTGGCGGTTCAAGCCCTTCGGCACCAAGGCCGCCGACGCCGGGGCGCTGATCGGGGACGCGATGACACCCGAGCCGATGCGGCCCGGCTGGCCGGACAAGCTCCGCCACTCTGCCCTGAAGCTGGCGTGCGAGCCGCTGCTGTCGCTGGACGAGCGGTTCGCCGCGGCGGCCGCCCGGCCGGTTGTTTTCCCCGAGAAGATCATCATCGATCACGGGAAGGCGTTCGCTTCCCAGGCGGTCAAGGACGCCTGCCGCCGCTACGGCATCTCCGTCCAGGACGCCCGCGCCTACCGGCCAACCGATAAACCGCAGGTCGAGGCCGCCTTCAAGACAATACGATCCGGCTTCTCCCAGCACGTCGCCGGCTACAAGGGCTACAAGGTCGACCAGCGCGGCCGGCAGGCCGACCAGCATGCCCGGTGGACGCTGAGCGACATCGAGTACTTCTTCGCCGAGTACGTCATCACGGTCTTCCAAAGGCGCCACCACGCCGGCCTCGTCCTGCCGGGGTTCAGCAACCTGAAGCTGTCGCCGAACGACGCCTACCGGATCCTGGTCCACAAGTCCGGCTACGTCGCCTGCCCCGCCGACCCGAACCTCTACCTGGAACTGCTGCCGATCCAGTGGCTGGCCATCCAGCACTACGGCATCCAGCACAACTACCTGCAATACCGCGCCCCGGTCATCAAGAAGCTCGCCGGGGTGAAGTCCCCCTACCTGGAGATGGGCGGCAAGTGGCCGGTCCGCGTCGACCCCAGCGACGTCACCCGGGTCTACTTCCACGACCCCTACGCCCGGCCGCCGGAACCGTCCTGGCACGTCATCCCGTGGATCCACGCGCTCAAGGGCGTCGAGCCGTTCACCGACACCACGCTGCGCGAGGTCAAGAAGCTCATCGCCGAGCGCGGCCGGGACGTCGCTGACCAGCGGGAGATCGCCGAGACGGTGATCGAGCTGCAGAACCGGACGGACGCCCCCGAGACCTGGCTGGCCCGCACCCGCAAGGCACGCCTGCGCGACAGCGAACGCGCCCGCGCCGCCGCGCAGGACCGGGCCGGGACCGAACTCGGCGGTACCGGGCCCGGTGACGCGAAGGCCGGCCGCCCTGCCGAGGCCGGCGAAGCGCACGCGCCGACACCCGCCCTGCGGGCGGTCACGGCACGCCCGGACGACGAGGAAGAGTTCGACATCGACTTCGACAGCATCCCCGCTTACGAGGTATGGGGAGCAAAACCCGCCCGACGGCCCGGCGACGGCAGCCCGCGGTAACCGGGCCGGGCGGCCAGGCCGGCAACTGAGCACGTGACCCCCAGGAGCATGATGCACAGCCCTGCCAGTCACCCCGGCGTGTTCGAGCCGCGCAGGAAGGAGGAATGGGCGGACTACGTGCTCGCGCCGGAGCCGGCGCAGCTGGTCCTGCCGTCCTGGCAGGAGTACCAGGCGATGGACGAGGTGACCCGCTACCGGTTCAACCGGGACCGTGACGACCAGCACAGCGCCCTGGTGCTGGCCTGGACGCCGCGGGTCGCCCACTTCGACGAGCAGATCAGCCTGCGCCTGCGCGCCAACAAGTGCGCCCCGGCCGGCGCCAGGCAGTGCATGCTGATCAGCGGGCCCGGCACCGTCGGCAAGTCCACGATGGTCAAGATGATCGCCCGCAAGTACGAGCTGGCGCTCCGCCGGTTCGAGCCGGAACTGTTCGGGGAAAGGCCCGGCTGCGACTTCGTCCCCGTCGTCTACCTCACCCTGGACGACAACATCACGCCCAAGAAGTTCTCCAAGGCACTGGCCCGCTACCTGCACGTCCCCGTCTCCGGTGACCAGAGCGACATCGACGACCGGGTCCTGGACATGCTCAAGTCAACGGGCTGCAGGCTCTTGGTAATAGACGACGCGCACTTCCTCGACTGCACCCGCCGGGACGGCGCCGCCACCAACGACCACGTGAAGTTCCTAGCGAACTGCTCCGGCGTCACCATCGTCGGCACCGGCGTCGAGCTCGAGGACAGCGCCCTGCTGGACGAGGGCACCGGCAACGCCCGCCGCAAGCAGACCGCCGGCCGGTTCAGCCTTCACGAGTTCACCCCGTTCTCCATCGCCACCCCCGAGAAAGCCAGGGAGTGGATCGGGGTGGTGCAGGGCCTGGAGCAGGCGCTGGCCCTCTACCACCACGAGCCGGGCACCCTGGCCCGCAGCCACTGGCGCTACCTCCACGACCGCACGCTCGGCCGGATGGCGCCGCTCGCCGACATCATCAAGCAGTCCGCCTGCCTGGCCATCAGCCGCGGCCCGGCCGCCGGCCGCGAGGAGATCACCCGGGAACTCATGGACGAAATCATCCTGGACCACTGGAGCACCCTCGAATACGCCGAGATCCAGGAAGTGCAGGCCAGAAAGGCACGCGCCGACCGGCAGCTCAAGAACGGCCGCGGCCAGGCCGCACGGCCCTGAGCGACTGACCGCATAACGGCGCGAGGCTCCCGCACTTACGATCCTCCAGATAGCGGGCGCCCCATGACCGGAGCCAGTCCCGCCGGGCAGATCCCATCTTGAGCTGCCAGCTGTAATAGAAACCGCTTGGTCCCGTCGTCGGCGTGGCCGACGCGCTGAGCTCAGGGTGCGCGGCCCACGCGGGCGACTCGTCATAGCGGCCGCCGGTGAACTCGCTCCATATCCACGCGGCCGCGAAGACCCGCCCGCGGTCATAGCGCTCGGGCTTGCTCCACGCGGGCCTGCCCGCCCAGTCCGCGGCGGGCAGCTCCGTAAGGCCTGCCAGGGCGGTCCGCCTGGCCCGGTAATCAATGAGACCACGCTCGACCAGCCGGTTCCCGGCCACGATGAGCCCCTCGCGGAACGCCAGCAAGTCCGCTATCAGGAGCTGCCCCGCCGGGTTGCTGTTGGTCGTCAGCGGCGGCAGCCCCAGCATCTCAGCGGCCTCATCCCAGGTCGGCACGTCGCTGACCATCATCACCAGGCACAACGCGGCGAAACGCCGCTGAGGCCGGCCCCCCGGCCTGGCCCCGCGCCTCGGGGCAAGGTGCGGCGTGACCTGCTCCAGGACGTCATCCCGGTTCACGTAACACGGGACATGAGCAGCCGTCAGGCCCTGGCGCGCCAGCGCCGGTTCCGGGTGCAGGAACTTCCCGAGGAACACCTTCGGGTTCCCGCGATGCCGGGAAGTCATGAACGCGCGCCGGGTGAACGGCGGCAGCAGCGCGGGGTCCGCGAGACTATGGCGATCCCGCCGGAAACGGCGGCGGTATGCCGCTGAGATCAGCCAGGATGCCGCATCCCTGAACTCCGGCTCGCCGGCTGCCCGGAACACCGGGCTCAGCACGTGCAGGAGCGCCGCCGTCAGTTCCGGGGAAAGCGGGCAGGCCCGCCACAGCCAGCGCCGCTGCTCTTCCCCGGCGGCATGATCGTCGCGCCAGGCCTGGGCGAAGTGCCCGGGCAGCGCGTCCAGGCCGGGCAGTTCCCGCGGACCCGCCCAGCGCGCGAGAGCGACCATCTGGCTCATCTCGGCGAACCAGCCGGCGGGGGCCACCTCCTTCCCCGCCAGGCGAAGCACCTGGCCCGCCGCCGCACGCAGGTACAGATCCTGCACCTCCAGAACCTCCGCCGTCGCCGGACGGGCCGGCAGCTCTGCCAGGGGAAACCCGCACACGTCACGGCTGCCACCGGGCCGGTTCATGCAAGCCGACAACCCGTTTGCGGGGAAAGGGGCGAGCATAAGCCAGCCCCAGTTCCGCCGCAACGGCAGACGGCACCGAGGGCACCAGCCGTGGAGCAGCACCCGGTGTTCCGGGCAGGCCACGGCCCCGCCCAGCCGCCACCATAGCCGCCATGCCCCGTCCGCGGCCATCACGCACGCCGGACAGCACCGTGACCCGCGGAACAGCCCCCACGCGCCCCTCATCCCCGGGCCGCCGGCGGGCCCGCGGCCAAGCGGCGACAAGTCCAGCACCGTGCCGTCATACACCGACAGCAGCATCGCGCTCACCGCCTCCGGAGCAACGCCAGTGGCAGAACGAACGGCGCCGAGGTCCCCGCGGGACATCGAGATGCCGTAGTTCAGCGGCTTCGACCCTGAACCGCCCGGCAGCAGCTCCACTCCCAGCTCGCGAACGACCCAGCCCGGGCCTACCCGCATCCGGACAGCCATCCGGTCAACCCACGAAGGAAACGACTCGCCTCGCACCGGGACGACCCCGATCCCCAGCCGCCGAGGCAGCCGACCAGCCTCACTCATCGATTCACCAACCCCGTGACGACGAGACCCAGCCGAGTTCACCCCACACCGCTCTAAAAAACCACGTCCCCGGACGGCCATGCGAGCCCTCGGATTCAATTTAGAGCAGCCAGGTCAGAGGCGCCCCGTGCTCCAAAAATCAGCGGCGTCCTACAATCGACATCGACCAGGAGACAGCGGACCGGGCCAGGGCCTGTCTCGCGGCGGCTGGCTACGGCGATGTGCGGGTCCTGTGCGCGGACGGGGAGTTCGGAGCCGCGGAATACGAGCCTTTCGACCGGATCATCGTGACCGTCAGCGCCTGGGACATCCCGCCGGCCTGGACTGGCCAGCTCGCCGCCGGCGGGCGGCTGGTGGTCCCGCTGCGGTTCCGGGGACTGTCCCGGTCGTGGGCGTTCGAGCACGCCGGCGGTCACCTGGCTAGCCGCGCTCACGGCATGTGCGGGTTCGTGCCGATGAAAGGCGCCGGGGAGCACGAGGCGCGACCGGTCCGGCTGCACGGCGATGACGTGAGCCTGTTCTCGGACCAGCCAGATCCGTCTGGGGCCGGGCCGCTGAGCGGGGTCCTGGCCGGGCCGAGGGAGGAAGCCTGGTCCGGGGTCATGGTCGGCAAGAAGGAACCGTTCGACAATCAGGACCTGTGGCTGGCGGCAGCGCTGCCGGACTTCGCTGTCCTGACCGCGCGGCAGGAGGCCATGGACAGCGGCCTGGTGTCTCCTTCCTGGCTGATGGCGACGCCCGCGCTGGCGGACGGCAGCAGCCTCGCCTACCGCGCCAGGCTCAGGCCGGTCAACCCGGAGCGGACGCGGTTCGAGTTCGGCGCTTACGGCCACGGCCCGGACGCGGCCCGGGCCGCCGGCCGACTGGCGGAGCAGATCCAGATCTGGGACCGGGATTACCGCCGCGGCCCGGGACCATGCCTGACGGTTCACCCGGCAGGGACACCGGACGCCGGGCTTCCCGACGGCCGCGTAGCCGATAAACGGCACACAAGAATGGTGCTGTCCTGGCCAGAACCCGCCAGGGTGGCACCGGCCCCCGAGAAAGAAGGAATGGAACCCCGATGATGGAAACAACCACCGTACCGGTAGCGGCCGACAGCACCCGCGGCGAGTTCGACCTCGACCTGACCATCGTTGAGACCGGTGATTTCGCCGACGCGGCCGGCTCGGAGCCCTGCACCGGCGATGGCTGCGGCGGCACGGGCGACAGCGCCGGGGTGACCTGCTAGCCGCCGGCGGCCGGGGCAGTGGCGGGCACCCGGGCCGGGCTTCGGCCCGGCGGGCGGCGGGCGGCGGCTAGCCGGATCGAGTACCGGCATGTCGACGCCGCCGTCATCCGGGTCGCCGCCTGCAGCGCCGACGAGCTGGCGCTGCCGCCCTGGCGGGAACCCTGCGGTGAGGTAGCGGCGGACCTGCCGCGGTGGCGGGAATGGCTGCGTCAGGTGCGGGAGCGGCGCGTCTTCGCCGATGCGATCGAGCTGGCCAGTCCGGTCCTGGCACGCCAGATCGATCAGGTCTGCGACGGCCAGGCCGGGGCCCGCGAGGCGCGGCGCGCCGTTGAATCGGCCGCCAGGTACCTGCTGCGCCTGACCAGCAGGGCCACCCCGTTCGGCCTGTTCGCCGGAGTCGCCCCGGTGAGGATAGGCACCAGCCCGGCCGTCCGGCTCGGCGGATCCGGCCGGGTCATCGCACGGCCCGATGCCACCTGGCTCGCGGAACTGATCACGCGCCTGGAAGCACGGCCCGAACTGCTGCGGCGGCTGCCCGTCGTGGCCAGCAACCTCAGCTTCGCCCGCGCGGGCCGGCTGATACTGCCCTGCCAGCCGCCGCCCCCGGGATCAGGCCGGGCACTGCTGGCGGAAGTCTCGGTCCGCGATACCGGGGCGGTCCGGGCCGTGATGCGGGCCGCGGGGTCCCCGGTCACGATCGGCGACCTGGCCGGAAAGCTCGCCGCGGATTTCGCCGGAACACCCGGAACGGTCATCGAGCGGATGCTGAGCGAACTGGTGTCGGGCGGCTTCCTGATCACCAGCCTGCACCCGCCGATGAACGAAACCGACCCCCTCGGATACCTGATCGGCCAGCTCGACGCCGCCGACGCGGGAGCGTCGCACGCGGCCCCGCTCCGAGAGTTGCGCGAAATCCGCGGGCTACTGTCCCGCCACAACGACTGCCCGTCCCCGGGTGCCCGCCGCGATCTGCGGATGTCGGCGACCCGCGGGATGCTGGCGATATGCGACCGGCCTGAGCAGCCGCTCGCGGTGGACCTGCGGCTCGACGGCTCGGTGACGCTGCCACTCGCGGTGGCCCGGGAAGCCGAGTCCGCCGCTTCGGCGCTGACACGCCTGGCGCCGGATCCGGCGGGCAACCCGGCATGGCTCGCGCTCCACGCCAGGTTCCTGAATCGCTACGGGCCTGGCGCGGTGGTCGGCCTGCGCGAACTGGCAGACGCCGATACCGGGATCGGCTACCCGGCCGGATACCGGGGCTCGGAGCTGGAAACGCCCGCCCGGCCGCTGTCCGCCCGGGACCGGAAACTACTGCACCTGGCACAGCAAGCGGCGCTGGAAGCCCGCGAGGAGATCACGCTCGGCGAGCGCGAGCTGACGGACCTGGAACAACTCGCGGCCGGCCCAGCCCGGCGCCTCCCGGCCCTGGCTCAGCCGCATACCGGGCTGCGCTTCAGCCTGCGCGCGCCGACGATAGAAGCGCTCGCCCGGGGCGAGTTCACCCTCGTCGTCGCGGACACCTCCCGCCAGGCCGGCGCTTCCATCGGCAGATTCCTCTACCTTTTCGACGCCGCGGACCGCGACCGGATGATCCAGGCGCTCAAGACCCTGCCGCCGGCAGTGCCTGGAGCCCTGACCGCGCAGGTAAGCGGCCCGCCGCTGTCCCGGCGGGCCGGGAATCTCGCCCGGGTTCCGGCGGTCTTCCCCTTGGTGCCCATCGCCCAGCACCCGCCCGCCGGCGGCGGGTGTTTCCCGCTGGACGATCTCGCAGTCAGCGGTGACGAGCAGCGGCTCATCCTGGTCAGCCGGTCCACCGGGCGGGCGGTAGAGCCGCTGATGCTGAACGCGGTCGAGTTCGGCCGCGCGACGCATCCGCTGGCGCGGTTCCTGGCCGAGATCACCACAGCGCTGCGCCGGACCTGCGTCCCGTTCGACTGGCGGGCCGCCAGCGGCCTGCCGTTCCTTCCCCGCATCCGCTACGGCCGCGCCGTGCTCAGCCCCGCCCGCTGGAACCTGCCCGCCACCGCCCTGCCCGTTCCGCGAGCCGCCCGGGAAGCGTGGACCGAGCAATGGCGTGTCCTGAAACGCGAACATCGCATCCCGGACGCCGTGTACCTGGGGAACGGTGACGTCAGGATCCGCCTTGACCTGACCGACGCCGCGCACCTGGCCCTGCTCCGCGCGGACCTGGACCGGGCCGGCAGCGCCACCCTGACCGAAGCCGAAGACGACCGCGACTACGGCTGGATCGCAGGGCGCGCCCACGAGATCGACATCCCGCTAGCCGCCGCGAACCCGCCACCCGGCCCGGCAGACACGCCACCGGGCCGGCCGGCCCGGCTGACCAGCCACCCCGGCCACGCGCCCGGCAACTCGCCGTGGCTGTCCGCGCGGCTGTACGGGCATTACCTAACGGCAATCCGGGATCCTCACCGGATGCCTGCCGGATCTATGGGCGGCCTGGGAAACCGGGCAGGTACCCGACTGGTGGTTCCTGCGCTGCCGGGAACCCGAGCCGCATCTGCGACTGCGCGTCCGGCTCAGTCAGGCCAGCGACTACGGCACGGCGGCCCGGCACGTGGGTGCGTGGGCTGACCGGCTCCGGCGCCTCGGACTGCTCCGCGACCTCGTGCTAGATACGTACTACCCCGAGACCGGCCGTTACGGTGCCGGCCCGGTCCTGGAAGCGGCGGAGGCGGTGTTCGCCGCCGACTCAGCCGCGGCCATCGCGCAGCTCGCGTTCACTGCCAAGGACAGTCCGCACCCGCAAGCCATGATCGCCGCCAGCCTCACCGCCATCGCGGCGGACTTCACCGGCGGCGCCGGCCCGGGCCGGAACTGGCTAGCCTGCAACATCGGCAGGCATCCCGCCTCGGCTGTGTCCCGCGACCTTCGCGACGAGGCGCTGCGCCTCGCCGACCCGGCCGGTGACTGGGCGGCCCTGCGCGCACTGCCCGGAGCGGACCGGATCACCGCAGCATGGACCGGCCGGACATCAGCCCTGACGGCCTACCGCGCCAGGCTCATCACCGCACCGGGCACCGATCCGGACGCTGCGCTGGAGTCCCTGCTCCGCGCCCACCACACCCGGATGGCGGGGACCAGCCCCGGCTCCGAGCAGACCTGCCTGCACCTCGCCCGCTCCGGGGCCATCTCACAAGCGGCCCGAGAACCCGGGAACACCCCATGACCCGCGACCAGCACGCCGTCCTCGCCACCGCCCTGGCCGGCGGGCTGGCCCGCCCGCCGTCCGCGCCAGGACCGGCCGGGCAGGCGCAGTCACTTGGCAGCGGCGCCGTCGGTGCCGCGCTGCTCCACGTCGAACGCGCCGCGTCCGGCCTGGTCAGCTGGGACACGGTGCATGCCTGGTTCACGACGATCGCCGGTGACGCCATCAGCGCCGGCCCGGGCGCCAGCCTGTATCACGGCGCGCCGGCGGTGGCCTTCGCCATGCATGGCGCCGCCGGCCCGGCCGGGCGATACCAGCGAGCGCTGGCATCCCTCGACGCTAGCGTCGCTGCCATCACCCGGCGCCGCCTCGACCAGGCCCACGCCCGGATCGACCGCAAGGACCGGCCCGCGCTCGCCGAGTTCGACCTGATAAACGGGCTGACCGGGCTGGGAGCCTGCCTGCTGCGCCGCGACCCGGGCGGCGGCCTGATCCGGCAAGTCCTCACCTACCTGGTCCGGCTCACCGAGCCGCTCACCAGCGATGGCCTCCCCGGCTGGTGGACCAGCCAGGCCCCCACCGGCAACAGGCCAGCAAACAGGCCCGGCGGGCATGGAAACTTCGGCATGGCGCACGTTGTTTCCGCAGAGTTGCAGTGTCTCTCTGGCTGCACATGAGGCATCTCTTTGAACATTGGCACGTTGCAGTCACTTGAGTTTCATGGCTAGCTTGCCGGCATGGAACAGATGTTCTACTCGG
>Ga0307375_10000356_pt1 | contig 59764 bp, 66 predicted proteins | sample TR1MG_FD_202531 | JGI IMG/M metagenome (GOLD analysis project Ga0307375, IMG submission 202531) | Soil microbial communities from Risofladan, Vaasa, Finland - TR-1 | ecosystem: Environmental > Terrestrial > Soil > Coastal area > Acid sulfate soil | place: Finland: Risofladan, Vaasa | collected... | reverse complement strand
ATCTTTACGCCCCAAACCTTCGGCAATAAAAGCGAGAACCAGGGTATTCAAGCTGACACCTTCAGCCTTGGCACGCTCAGCCAACTTGACATGAATCGACTTGGGCAGGCGAGTGACAAAACGACCAGAGGCCATCGGCACAGGTTCAGGTTGATAGGACGGCGCCGGAATCGACTTACCAGCGTCGGCTCTGGCCGAAATCCACGACGCGAAGGCATCACGCCCATTAACTACTGCTTCTGCTTCGGTTTCGCCATCGGACATACAACCGGGCAAATCTGGGAAAGTAATCAGATAGCCGCCACCATCCTCCGCTGAGAGAGGACTGACGATGTGGGCATAAGCCTCGAACGGATGAGCAGGCTGCACTTGGACAACTTGCTTGATGCTGGCGTTAGTCATGATTGCAACTCCTTGACGCTATCGACCAAACTCAAAAATTGCCGGATATAAATCGGCTTTATCGGCCGGTGGGCTGGCACAGATACATCGCTTTCCACACCGGGGTAGCCGAAAACATGGTGACTGCCTCCATGGTTGCGGCACTCGATCCCGAACTGAGCCGCAACTGAAAGCAAATCGTCAATCCGCCAGTCTCGGGGATTGTTGCACATGGCTTCGAGCAGCTTAGTTCGTTTGTTCACACCAAGAATAGTATCTCATTTGATACTACAACGCTATCGAAGTTCCATTGCTCGGCAATCGTTGCTTAGGATTACTACGTTTTTTAATAGCTACAGTTGTGTGTAGCATTATGTGCGTCCATAAAGTCAAACGCCTAACTAAACAACAACTTAGCTAGGCGTTTGTAAGTTTTGCAAAACCGCTGAAACATTATAAATCAGCCGGTTAGCCTGGCGGCTCTACTCCCACTCGATGGTCGATGGCGGCTTGCCGCAGATATCGTAAACCACGCGGTTGATGCCGCGCACTTCGTTAATGATGCGGTTGGATACCTTGCCGAGCAGTGTGTAGGGCAGTTCCGCCCAGTGAGCAGTCATGAAATCCTGGGTCTGCACGGCGCGCAGCGCGACGACGTAATCATAGGTGCGGCCGTCGCCCATCACGCCCACCGCCTTGACCGGCAGGAACACGGCAAAGGCTTGCGAGGTTTTTTCATACCAGCCGGAGGCACGCAGCTCTTCGATAAAAATGGCATCCGCCCGGCGCAGCAGGTCGGCAAATTCGGCTTTCACTTCGCCCAGGATGCGCACGCCGAGGCCGGGACCGGGGAACGGATGGCGATAGACCATATCGTGCGGCAGACCCAAGGCGATGCCCAGCTCGCGCACTTCATCCTTGAACAGCTCGCGCAGCGGCTCCAGCAGCTTCAGATGGAGGGTGTCCGGCAAACCGCCGACGTTGTGGTGCGACTTGATGGCATGGGCCTTTTTGGTCTTCGCCCCGGCGGATTCGATCACGTCGGGATAGATGGTGCCCTGCGCCAGCCACTTGGCATTGGGCAGCTTGGCCGATTCGGCCTGAAACACTTCGACGAACTCGCGACCGATGATCTTGCGCTTCTTCTCGGGATCGGTGACGCCGGCGAGGTGCTTCATGAATTCCGCGCTGGCATCGACGTGAATCACCTTGACGCCCAGATTGTCGGCGAAAGTCTTCATCACCTGTTCGGCTTCATTCAGGCGCAGCAGGCCGTTATCCACGAACACGCAGGTAAGCTGCGTGCCGATGGCGCGGTGCAGAAGCGCCGCCACGACCGAGGAATCCACGCCGCCGGACAGCCCCAGAATCACTTCGTCCGAGCCGACTTCGGAACGGATTTTTCCGATCGCTTCTTCGACGTAATCCGGCATGTTCCAGTCGTTGCCGCAACCGCAAATGTCGTGCACGAAACGTTCGAAGATCGCCTTGCCTTGCAGGGTGTGGGTCACTTCGGGGTGGAACTGCACGCCGTAGAAATGACGCGCTTCGTCAGCCATGCCGGCAATCGGCGTGGCGGCATTGGAAGCGCTCACTTTGAAGCCAGCCGGCAGCTCCGTCACCTTGTCGCCGTGGCTCATCCACACGTCGAGCAAACCGTGGCCCTCGTCGTTGGCCCGATCCTGGATGTCGCGCAGCAAGGCTGAATGTCCACGGGCACGCACTTCGGCATAACCGAATTCGCGCTTGGCCGCATTCTCCACCTTGCCGCCGAGCTGCGCTGCCATGGTCTGCATACCGTAGCAAATACCGAGGACCGGCACGCCAAGCTTGAACACGACGTCAGGCGCGCGGGGAGTTTCCTCCTCGTAAACCGAAGATGGCCCACCGGAAAGGATAATGCCCTTGGGGTTGAATTCCCGAATGAACTGCTCAGTCACATCATAAGGATGAAGTTCACAATAGACGCTGGCTTCACGTACCCGGCGGGCGATCAACTGGGTGTACTGGGAGCCGAAATCGAGGATCAGAATTTTCTGGTGGAGCATGATGTCACCGCACTAAAAATGAAAAAAGGGGGTGCAGCTCGCCGCACCCCCATAATTTTTGCCTCTTATTCAACGTGATAGTTCGGTGCTTCCTTGGTGATCTGTACGTCGTGAACGTGGGACTCGCGGATGCCGGCCGAGCTGATTTCAACGAACTCGGCCTTGGCATGCACCTCGGCAATGGTCGAGCAACCCAGATAACCCATGCTCGAGCGCACCCCGCCGATCAACTGGTGGATCACCGACAGCACGCTGCCCTTGTAGGGCACGCGACCTTCGATGCCTTCCGGCACCAGTTTGTCGGCGTTGGCTTCGGCTTCCTGAAAGTAACGATCTTTCGAGCCTAGCTGCATGGCGCCGAGCGACCCCATGCCGCGGTAGGATTTGTAGGAACGCCCCTGAAACAGTTCGATTTCGCCCGGCGCTTCTTCGGTGCCGGCGAACATGCCGCCCAGCATCACGCAATCCGCGCCTGCCGCCAGCGCCTTGGCAACGTCGCCGGAATAGCGTATCCCGCCATCGGCGATCACTGGTACGCCGCTGCCTTTAAGCGCCTGCACCACATTGGCGATTGCCGTGATCTGAGGCACACCGACGCCGGCCACGATCCGGGTGGTGCAAATAGAGCCGGGGCCGATGCCGACCTTGACCGCATCCGCGCCATGGTCGGCCAACGCCAGCCCCGCAGCCGCAGTGGCGATGTTGCCGCCGATCACCTGAACCTGCGGGAAGTTTTCCTTTACCCATTTCACCCGGCCCAGCACACCTTGGGAGTGTCCATGCGCGGTATCCACCACGATCACATCCACCCCCGCCTCTGCTAGCAGGGTAACGCGCTCCTCGGTGCCTTCGCCCACGCCCACCGCCGCGCCGACCCGCAACCTGCCCTGACTATCCTTGCATGCCAGCGGATGTTCGGTGGATTTCTGAATATCCTTGACCGTAATCAGACCGCGCAGCTCAAAGTCGTTGTTGACCACCAGCACCCGCTCCAGGCGATATCGATGCATCAACGCCATGGCCTCTTCGCGGCTGGCGCCTTCCTTGACCGTAATCAGCTTGTCGCGCTGGGTCATGATGTTCCTGATCGGCTGGTCCAGGTTGGTTTCAAAGCGCAGATCACGGTTGGTAATGATGCCCACCACCCGCCCGCCATCCACCACCGGCAAACCGGAAATCTTGTGCTGTCGGGTCAGCGCCAGCACGTCCTGAACTGTCATTTCCGGAGAAATGGTGATCGGGTCTTTTACCACGCCGCTCTCGAAACGCTTTACGCGCGCGACTTGCGCAGCCTGTGCTGCAGCGGTCATGTTCTTGTGAATGATGCCAACGCCGCCTTCCTGCGCCAGGGCAATCGCCAGGCGGGCTTCGGTGACGGTATCCATCGCCGCAGAAATCAGGGGTATATTGAGGGAAATTTCGCGGGTAAGCCTCGTGGCCAGGCTCACGTTGCGAGGCAAAATATTGGAATGCGCAGGGACCAGCAAAACATCATCGAAGGTCAGCGCTTTCTGCAAAACACGCATGTTGTTATCCTTGTCACCAAAGCGCTATTATACAATCTTCAGGTATCCTCGGTAAACTGGGCTTGGTCGTTTCATTTCAGAAAGTACATTTGTACCATTGACGGTTACATTGTGAATCGCTATGTTTATCCAAACAAAACCGAGGAGTCACAACATGCGCAACAAACTTATCCCACTTACCATCCTGTGCGGCCTGTTGCTAGGCGGATGCCAGGGAAGCGGCGCGGTAAAACCCGAAGCAATGGCCTCAGAAGCAACGAAACCGGCGATTTCGGAGGAGGCCAGACAAGCGCTCGCCAAAGCCGAAGCCGACATTGATGAAGCAAGAGCCAGAAATGCACTATGGACCACCGCAGAAAGCGCCCTGAAAAAAGCGCAGGAAGCCGCCGCCAAGGCTGACAGCGCTACCACCCTGAAACACTCGAAAACAGCAAGCGAACTGGCACGACTGGGAATTGCCCAGTTGAATTATCCGTTAGCCAAATGACACGGCTGAACGCCATACGGCTGTCGCTGATAATCTTTTCGCTGCTGGCGCTGGCTGCCACTGCGCACGCAGGGATTACCAAATGGGTGGATGCAGATGGCAAGGTCCAGTATTCGGACCAACCGCCGCCACCCACCGTCAAGTCGCAGAAGACGCTGGATATCAAGAACAGCCCGACCTTGCCCAAAACCGCATCCGACAACAAGGGTGGGGAGAAGAGCATGGCGGAAAAAGAACTGGAATTCCGCAAGCGCCAGGTCAAAGCGGAGGAAGCTGCCGCCAAGGAGGCCAAGGATCAGGAAGAAGCCAAGCGCATGAAAGCGAATTGCGAACAAGCGCGCCGCCAACTACAGGCTTTGCAGGAAGGCCAGCGCATCACCAGATACAATGAAAAAGGCGAGCGCGTTTTCATGGAAGACAGTGACCGCCCTCAAGCTATCAATGAGGCAAAACAGGCGGTGGATTCCTGGTGCAAATGAATCAGGCGGCCGCGCCGACCTCGCCGGCTTCCTTCTTGTCACCTTTGCCCTCGGCCGCGCGCTTTTTACGGATTTCTTTAGGATCGGCGATCAACGGTCGATAAATCTCGATCCTGTCTTTATCCCGAAGCACCGTATCAAGCTTGGCCTGTTTCGAAAAAATGCCCACCTTGGCGCTATTCAGGTCGATTTCCGGAAAATCCCGCAGGATGCCGGACTGCTCAATCGCCTCCGACAACAACGTACCGGGCTTTATCTTCAAGGACAGCGCTTCCTGTTTCTGGGGCAGGGCATACACCACTTCCACTGAAATTTCTTCACTCATGGTTCACCATATATCACTGTTGCACGTTGAACGAACGCTTCGACAAAACTGTTGGCGATATGCCCAAAAACCGGGCTGACCAGCTTGTCCAACAGTTTAGTTGAAAATTCATAATGTAGCCTGAACTCGATTTTACAGGCCGTTTCGTCCAGTTCGATGAAACGCCAACAGCCTTCAAGGTGGCTGAACGGGCCGCGACGAAACCTCATTTCAATCAGATTCGGCTCCTGCCGGGTATTCTCGGTAGAGAAGCTCTGCCTGATGTGATGATAGTCGATATGTACCGTCGCCTCGAGCACGTCATCGCTGATCCGCTGCACTTCCGTCCCGCCACACCAGGGCAGGAAGACCGGATAATCCTCGACTCGATCCACCAGCACGAACATTTGCCGTGCCGAATAAAAAACCAGCACTGACTTTTCCACTACTGCCATTCGGTATGCCGCCAACAAAAACTGTTAAAATACACGATTTCCAAATGAAACTCACCTGTCGATGAGCATCGCGCAAAACAAAAAAGCTTTTCACGACTACTTCATCGAGGAAAAGTATGAAGCCGGCATCGTCCTGGATGGCTGGGAGGTCAAGGCCATCCGCGCCAGACGCACGCAGCTCAAGGAGGCCTATGTCATCATCCGCGGCGGAGAACTGTTTCTGCTCGGCTGCCACATCAGCCCGTTGCCGACCGCGTCCACCCACGTCAACCCAGACCCCGTGCGCACGCGCAAGCTGCTGCTGCACGCCGAGCAAATCAGCAAGCTGATCGGCAAGGTGGAACGCGCCGGCTACACGCTCGTGCCACTGGACATGCATTTCGTCCGCGGCCGCATCAAACTGGAAATCGGTCTGGCCAAGGGAAAAAAACAGCACGACAAGCGCGAATCCGAGAAGGATCGTGACTGGCAGCGCGAAAAACAGCGCCTGATTCGGAACAAATAATGAAACCATTCGGCTTCGCCGGTTTCTCCGGCAGCGGCAAAACCACCTTGATCGAACAACTGATTCCACTGTTAGTGGCACAAGGGCTGAAAGTATCCCTGATCAAGCATACCCACCACGATTTTGCCATCGACCAGCCGGGCAAGGACTCCTATCGCCATCGCGCTGCGGGCTGTAGCGAGGTAATGGTTACCTCGCAATTCCGCTGGGCGCTGATCCATGAACTACGCGACGAACCGGAGCCCTGCCTGGATGAACAGATCGGGCGGCTGGCGCCGTGCGATCTGGTACTGGTGGAAAGCTTCAAGAATGAGGCCATCCCGAAACTGGAGGTTCATCGCACTGCTATCGGGAAACCTTTGCTTTTTCCCGGAGACCCGAATATCGTCGCCGTCGCCAGCGATATTCCGGTGGAAACGCAGTTGCCGCAGTTCAAACCGAACCAGGCAGATAAAATTGTCGGATTCATCTTGCAACAAACAGGTCTTGAATAACATGGATAAGAAATCGAACATGATCAGCGCCGACGAAGCACTATCTTTTCTGCTGGCGCGAGCACAGCCGACAAATAAAACCGAGCGTATCGCCACGACGGACGCACTGGGACGGGTGTTGGCCGAACGTCAGACTTCGGCGATCAACGTTCCTCCGCTGGATAACAGCGCGATGGATGGCTATGCTGTGCGCTTCGCCGATCTCGTTTCAAATGGCGCAACCCGGCTACGGGTGACACAGCGCATTCCGGCTGGCACCGTCGGGCAACCGCTGGGAGTGGGCTGCGCAGCCCGGATTTTTACCGGGGCGCCGGTTCCGGCAGGTTGCGATGCGGTGGTGATGCAAGAAAATTGCAGTGCCGAAGGCGACATGGTGACCATCAACAGAGCCCCCAGAATGGGCGAAAATATCCGCCGTGCCGGCGAGGACATTACCGTTGAAGCCGAGGTTCTTCCTGCCGGCATCCGGCTGCGCCCACAGGAAATGGGGCTGGCCGCATCGGTCGGCATCGCCGCTCTGCCGGTTTATCGTAAGTTGAAGGTTGCAACCTTCTTTACCGGCAATGAAATCGTGATGCCCGGAGAACCGCTCAAACCCGGCCACATCTACAATTCCAACCGCTTCGTGCTGGTTGGCCTACTGCAAGCGCTGGACTGCGACATCGTAGACCTTGGCATCGTGCCGGATAGCTTCGCCGCTACCGTGAAAGTGCTCGAGGAAGCCGTAACCAGGGCAGACCTGATTATCACCAGCGGCGGCGTATCCGTGGGCGAGGAAGACCATGTCAAAACTGCGGTGGAGTCCGTGGGAGTGCTCGATCTGTGGAAAATCGCGATCAAGCCGGGCAAGCCGCTGGCCTTCGGCACCGTTGGCAACACACCGTTCATCGGCCTGCCGGGCAACCCGGTTTCAGCCTTCGTCACCTTCTGCCTGTTTGTTCGGCCATTCATCTTGCGCAGCCAGGGCGTAACATCCACCGCACCGCAGGTTTTCTCGCTGAAGGCGGATTTCGACTGGCCGAAACCCGACAAACGCCGCGAATTTTTGCGCGCCCGCTTGCACATGGCGGACGATGGCATGGTTAGCGCCCAACTCTACCCTAACCAGGGTTCCGGTGTGCTGACTTCCACCACTTGGGCGGACGGTTTGGTAGAAGTTGCTGAAAGCACTCCGATCCGGCGCGGCGAGACCGTCAAGTTCCTTCCTTTCTCTGGAATGCTCAATTAGAATAGGGGAAACTGCATGGTTACCCTGCTCTATTTTTCCCGCCTGCGCGAATCTTTCGGCCTTGCCTCGGAGCAGGTGGAACTCCCCGCCGACGTAACCGACGTCCGCTTGCTGACCGAATGGCTGCGTCAGCGTGGCAGCATCTGGCAGGAAGAACTCGCCCCCGGCAAGCCAGTGCGCGTCGCTGTCAATCAGGATATGGCCAGCCCTGACGCGGCTGTGCGGGACAAGGATGAAATTGCTTTCTTCCCCCCGGTGACAGGAGGCTAACATGACGGTACGGGTGCAAACCGAAGATTTCGATATTGGCGCAGAGATTCTGAAACTACGCCAGGGTAACGCCGGAATCGGCGCCATCGCCAGCTTCGTCGGCCTGGTGCGAGACCTGAATGAAAACACTGCGGTTACGGAAATGGTTCTGGAACACTACCCCGGCATGACCGAGAAAGCATTGGCCGAAATTGCAGAAGAAGCGAAACGGCGCTGGAATCTCATCAATGCGCTGGTCATCCACCGCGTTGGCCCGCTCAGGCCCACTGACCAGATTGTACTGGTGGCGACAAGCTGTGCCCACCGCCATGATGCCTTTGCTGCCTGCGAATTCATCATGGACTATCTGAAAACCCGCGCGCCGTTCTGGAAAAAAGAACAAACTGCGAAAGGCGCACATTGGGTGGATGCGCGCGAAAGCGACGAAACCGCCACCCAGCGCTGGATGCAACATCAAACTAATTAGCTTGATAAAACATGCGTTCTCCACTAAAGTTCCATCGGTTCGTGCCGTTATTCTTACCATAAATCGGATAACCACAAATAGATCATCGATGCGTCAGTAATAACACCATCGAAAAACGATCCGTAACCGAAGGGATTTACCTTGAAGATCGATACCTCAGTAAAATCGCCGGCCAATACCGGCGTAAAAGAAACTGCAACGCGCGGTTCGAAGCAGGGGGCCGGCGCGGCCGTTGCTGCACCGCCAACAAAAAATCCGGCGGCACAGGACAGCGTCCAGATTACTTCGCTCTCATCGCAGCTCCAGGCCATGGAAAACGTACCGGTGATAGACAGCGCACGCGTTGATGCAATCAAGCTGGCAATCAGTGAAGGACGATTCAAGATCAACCCCGAAGCCATTGCTGATAGCCTGCTTGCCTCGGTTAAAGACTTGGTTCAAAACCGGAAAAATTGACGTTGACAATCAAACTGGCGATCACTTCACCAGACGACTTCGCCAAGAGCCTTGATGCTGAATTACGCGCATTTCTGGATTTCATTCAGGTGCTGCAGACCGAGCAGGAAGCCCTGATTCAGGGCAATGTTGACTTCCTGGTCGAACTGGCCCAGGTAAAATCCGAAAAAGTAATCTTGTTGTCGCAATACGCCATGTCCCGCAGCCGTTTCCTCGGTACACAAGGCTGTGCCCCGGAACAGGGCGGCATGGGAAAATGGTTACGCCAGCACGATAATCCACAAATCACCGAAATCTGGCGGCAACTGCTGGAGCACGCGGAAACTGCACAGCAACTCAATCAGATCAATGGCGTCATGATCGAAACAAAACTCAGGAATAACCAGCAAGCACTAGCTGTCCTTCAGTCCGCAGCCAACAAGAGCGCGCTGTACGGTCCGGATGGGCAGACCCACGCACCAGGCATGGGGCGCCCGCTCGGCAAAGTTTAGGTGTAACCGCCTTTCCATGAGCTTCTTCCTAAATTAAAACCCCTCAAGGCTTCTTGACGGCTCCAGCCTCTGCTGTTGCTGCTTTGGTCGTTTCCGTTGCCGCCTTGGTTTTTTGGCTAGCGGTCGGAGCATCGGCGTCCATCTCCTGTTCGGCCAAAATCGTGACCGTAACGTGCCGGTTTCGTGAACGTCCTTCAGGTGTGCTATTGGTGGCGCTCGGACGAAATTCCCCATAGCCCACGGCGATAAACCGCTCCGGCGCTGCCCCACTCTCGGCAAGAAGCCGCACCACGCTACTGGCGCGTGCAGTTGACAATTCCCAGTTGGACGGAAAAACAGGCGTGTTGATCGGCGTATTGTCGGTGAACCCTTCCACCTGGATCATGTTCGGTATCTGGGCCAGTTCCTGCCCCACCACACGCAGCGTTTTAACCGCCCCCGGTTCGAGGACCGCCTGACCAGAGGCAAACAGCGCGCTGGCATTGATCTCGATCGCGACGCCACGTTCGCTTTGGGTTACGCTTACCTGCCCATCCTTTATCAAGGAGGCCATTGCCTTGAGCATGGACTTGGCGATCACCTTCAGTTTTTCCGCTTGCTGTTGCCTCCTGCGCACTTCCATGATTTGCTTCAATTCGAGCACCTGCGCAACGCTCGCCGGCGCGGACTTCGCTTGGCCCTTGGATGAGGCATCGACTTGCATTGCCGGTGCAACCTGCGCATTAACGGATGGCGAATTCTTGAAAGCGCTAACCAGTGAACTGCTCAGCACCCTGTATTTCGCCGTGTTCACTTGGGAAATTGAATACATTACGACAAAAAAGGCAAAGAGCAAAGTAATGAAATCTGCGTAGGAGACCATCCAGCGCTCCAGATTTTCATGCTCCTCGGGTCTATGTTTGCGTTTGCGCGCCATTCGTCATCTCGCCCAGGCAACCTAAATGATGTAGCCCTGCAATTTCGTTTCGATCGCGCGGGGATTCTCGCCATTGGCGATAGACACCAGCCCCTCGATCAGCATCTCGCGCATCACCAATTCCTGCTCGATAACGGCCCTGAGTTTGTTGGCCATCGGCAGAAAAAAAAGGTTGGCCGATCCCACGCCATAAACGGTGGCGACAAATGCCACGGCGATGCCCGCCCCCAGTTTGGATGGATCACTCAGGTTTTCCATCACATGAATCAGGCCAAGCACCGCGCCTATAATGCCGATAGTGGGAGCGTAGCCGCCTGCCGCCTGCCAGACTTTCGATGCATCCAGATGATGCTTCTCGTAGGTTGCGATCTCGACATCGAGCGCGTCACGGATTTTCTCCGGCTCTGCGCCGTCCACCAGCATTTGCAAACCCTTATGGGTAAAGGGATCCCGCTGTGCATCCAGTTGCGGTTCCAACGCCAGCAGCCCGCCCTTGCGCGCCACGCCGTTCCATGCAACCACCTGTTTAATCAGTGCATGCGGATCCAGCCTGGGGGGCAAGATAATCCATTTGGCCAGTCTCAGGCCATGAAAAAATATCCGGGGGGGACACTGCAGCATGATGGCGCCGATCGTACCGCCAAACACGATGATGAACGCCGTGATCTGCATCAGGGAACCGACATGCCCTCCCTCCATAACCTGGCCGCCGATAATCGCAGTAAAAGCCAGCACCACGCCAAATATACTGACCAGATCGATATCAGTCCGCTTTGTCTGCTGCGCGCCTTTCGCTTTCAAATCCACTCCTTCAGCTTGCTGCGCAAACGCGCCATGGCCTGGCTATGCACCTGGCACACGCGCGATTCACTGACGCCCAGAACCTCGCCAATTTCGCGCAAATTCATTTCTTCCTCATAATACATCGCCATCATCAGTTTCTCGCGCTCAGGCAATAAACCGATCTCCTCGATCAGTTTCGCCCTGAACCGTTCATCCTGCAGTTTGGCGAACGGTTCAGCGGAGTCGGCGGCACAGTGCCGCTCGAAAAAATCACCATCCTCGCCAACCTGAAAATCCTCATAGTGCAGCAGTTGGCAGCCTCGCGCGTCCAACAGCATCTGCTGGTAATCCTCCAGGCTCATCTGCAACTCGTCAGCCACTTCACGTTCGGTCGGAGTGCGGCACATGCGCTGCTCCAGGGCATTCATTGCGGCTTCAATCTGGCGCAGGGCTTTCCGTGCCGAACGCGGCAGCCAGTCGCATTGGCGCAGTTCGTCCAGCATCGCACCGCGGATGCGCTGCACTGCATAGGTCTCGAACTGCGCGCCCTGCGCATCGTCATAATTAGTCATGGCATCGAGCAGGCCGATCATGCCAACCTGAATCAAGTCGTCAACCTGCACGCTGGCAGGCAGCCGTGCCATCAGATGGTAGGCAATGCGCTTGACCAGCGGGGTATATTGAACGACTTGCTGATCTTTTACTAATCCGGTTTTGGAGTACATGTCGCGATTCTATAAGCGAGACTCTTCCACCGCAATACGACTGCTCCTGATCAGACGCTGCATAAACGCTTCCAGGCGTCCATTCTCGCCCGACGGCTGCGGCCATTGTTCCACGGTTTCCGCCAGATTTCTGAGCGCTTTGGCTGATGTGGCTGCGGGAAATGCATCCACCACCGACCGGCTGATCCGGCCAGCTTGCTTCAACTTCTCGTCAAACGGCACGTAGCCCATGAAGTCGAGGGAAACGTCAAGGAAACGCACGGCAACCTTGGCCATGTTATCGTACAATGTCCGCGCTTCGGATTCGCTCTTCACCTTGCTCGCCAGAATATGAAAGCGATGAATGGCGAAACGCTGGTTGAGCACCTTGATCAAGGCGTAACCATCGGTGATCGAAGAAGGGTGTTCAGACACCACGATCACGATTTCCTGAGAAGCCAGAGACCGCGGCAAGACGTTACTGGCAACCCCGGCAACGGCATCCACCAACACCACGTCCACCGTTTTTGAGATTTGGCGGAACGACTGCACCAGCCAGTCCTGGTCTTCCTGCCCCAATTCTCCAAGCACCTGTAGCCCCTTGCCGGCGGAAACGATATCCACCCCCTCCAAGCCATGCATAACCACTTCCTCCAGCGTCTTCTCGCGCCGGATCACATGCATCAGGTCGTAGCGCGCCGTGAGGCCGAGCAGGGTTTCCATGCCACCCTTGCCCTGCTGTTCATCCAAAATCAGCACATGCCGGCCGCGTTTGGCCAGTGCCGCAGCCAGATTGACGACAATATTGGATTTGCCTGCACCGGTTCTACCGCTGGTCAGCGTCACCACCCTCACTGAATCCCTTTCCAGCAGGCGGCGCAGGCCCTCTGCCTGATCCTGCAGAATATCAGCCACGGAGGGCGCCCACATCACGCTTGCTTCCCGCGAAGCCGGCTGACTCCACCGCAGCCATCGCCAGCGGATATTCGGTTTCCCGCAGAACGAAGGGCGAAGCTTCCGGCGCGGATTTCAAAACCCTGTCCACCAGATAAACCGGATTGGGAAGGTGCAAATCCTCTGGCACACGCTGGCCGTTGGCGACGTAATGGAGCAGCAATTTGTGGCGAATCACAACATCCAGCACCGGGCCGATGCTGATCGCCTCATCTATTTTGGTCAGGATGCAGCCATCCATATCTTCCGTCTGGTAGGAACGGACGACATCGTCGAGCGTGCTGCCCTGGCCGTTGGCGGAAAGCAGGAGCAGGCGCTGGATACTGCGCCCACCGCCCGACAGCAGCGCCACCTGCTCGGAAAGGCGGCGATCGCGTTGGCTCATGCCGACCGTGTCAATCAGGATCAGGTGCTTGCTCTGCAGATCGGACAAGGTAAGCTGCAAATCAGCCTCGTCCTTGATCACGTAAACCGGGACGCCAAGTATCCTGCCATAAATGCGCAACTGCTCGTGAGCGCCGATCCGGTAGGTGTCCGTGGTGATCAGGGCAAGACTGGACGGGCCATGCTTCAGGGTACAGCGTGCCGCCAGCTTGGCCACGGTGGTGGTTTTGCCGACTCCGGTCGGGCCAATCAGCGCATAAACGCCGCCGCGATCAACGATGTCATCGCCCTCCTTCACCACATGCAGGTTATGCATCAGGGCCGCTTTCAGCCAGCGCAAGCTCTTTTCCAGATTATAGCCGGACGGCATTTTTTCCAGCAGTTGGCGGGAAAGCAAAGGGCTTAGCCCCACGCTCAGCAGGTGGCGCAAGGCTTCGATCTTGGACGGCTCCTTCCGCTGCAGATCGCCCCAGGCGAAGCCGGACAACTGGCCTTCCAGCATGCCGCGCAGAAACTTTATTTCGCGGACGATATCCTGCGTTATCGGTTCCAGCGACGCATCATTCTCCACCGGGGTGGATTTGCCTTTCTCCTGCAACTCGCCGCTTTGCGCGCGCGACATAGGGGGGGGTGCGGCGGCGGGCGGCGGTGTGGAGCGGGAAGAAAATTCGACAGGCACAGGACGCGGTTTGGCCGGCGGCGGGCTCACAGGTGCGCCGGCAAGAGAAGCCATATCCATATCCGCTACCGCCATGATCTCGATACCGCCCGCTACCTGGCGGTTGGCAAGGATAATGGCGTCGGCGCCAAGCGCATCCCTGACTTGTCGCAAGGCCTCGCGCGTAGTGCTGGCATAGAATTTCCGGACGTTCATCTACCTCCCAATACGGCGGTCACTTTAATAGTTTTTGTATCCGGCACCTCGGCGTGGGAAATCACCTTGAGCTGAGGCACCGCGCGCCGCAGAAAGCGCGACATCAGGCCGCGCAACGGCGCCGGCACCAAAAGCACGGCAGGCAGGCCAAGCTGTTCCTGATTCTGCGCCACGGACTGCGCCTGCGCCAGCAGGTTTTCGGCCAAACCGGGTTCCAGCCCCGCCCCTTCGCCACCCGACGTTTGCGCCGCCTGCATCAGCAGGCCCTCCAGACCGGGGTCCAGCGAAATGACTTGCAGCTCGTTCGTACCCGGATAAATTTGCTGGATAATAGCACGCCCCAGCCCAACCCGGATCAGGGACGCCAGTTCATCAACGTTTTGCGTTCGTGTAACATGCTCGGCGAGGATTTCAATAATGGTATGCATGTCGCGAATATGCACACCTTCTTCCAACAGGCTCTGAAGTACCCGGTGCAAGGTAGAAAGCGGCATCTGCTTCGGCACCAGATCCTCGACCAGCTTGGGTGATTCCTTCGTCAGGTGATCCAGCAACTGCTGCACCTCTTCGCGCCCCAGCAATTCCGCACTATGGGTCTGGATGATGTTGGACAGGTGGGTGGCGATTACCGTGCTGGCATCCACTACGGTGTAGCCCAGAGATTGCGCCTGCTCGCGCAGATCCGCATCGATCCAGACAGCAGGCAAACCGAAAGCGGGGTCGCGGGTGGGAGTGCCCGCCAAGGTGCCCAGTACCCGCCCAGGGTTGATCGCCAGGTACATACCGGCATAAGCCTCGCCATGCCCCATATCGACACCTTTCAAGGCAATCCGGTAGCCGTTTGGCTTGAGTTCAAGGTTATCGCGGATATGCACCGCCGGCACCACAAACCCCATCTCGTGAGCGAATTTCTTGCGGATGCCGCGGATGCGCCGCAACAGTTCGCCATCCTGATTCCTGTCAACCAGTGAAATAAGACGATAACCGACCTCTAGCCCCAGAATATCCACCGGCATCACGTCGTCCCAACTCACCTCGGCCGTCTCGACCGGCGCCTGAACGGGGGCCACAGCCTCCGGCACCTCGGGCTGTCGCGCTCGCCGTTCAATATAATAGGCGGCGCTGGCAAGGATGGAGGCCAATGTCAGAAAGGCGAAATGGGGCATGGCCGGAATCAGGCCCATAACACCCAGAATCGCAGAAGTAATGTAAAGCACCAGCGGCTGGCTGAACAACTGGCTGAGCAACTGCTGGCTCAGATCCTCGTCGGTGGAAACGCGGCTTACCACGATACCCGCCGCGGTCGAGATCACAAGAGCCGGAATCTGCGCTACCAGGCCGTCACCGATGGTCAGCAAGGTGTAGTTGTTGGCTGCGGTGGCGAGATCCAGGTTGTGCTGAAGCACGCCCACCGTCAGCCCGCCGATGATGTTGATCAGCATAATCAGGATGCCGGCGACGGCATCGCCGCGCACAAATTTGCTGGCACCGTCCATCGAACCGAAGAAATCCGCTTCCTGGGAAATGGTGGCTCGGCGTGTTCTGGCCTCATCTTCGCCGATCAGTCCGGCGTTGAGGTCGGCATCGATTGCCATCTGCTTGCCGGGCATCGCGTCCAAAGTGAAGCGCGCACTGACTTCAGCGATCCGTCCGGCGCCCTTGGTAATCACCACGAAGTTGATGATCACCAGGATGATGAACACGGTAATACCGACCGCATAGTTGCCGCCCACCAGGAAATGGCCAAAAGCTTCGATCACCTTGCCCGCAGCATCGGCACCAGTATGGCCCTTGAGCAGGACAATCCGGGCTGACGCGACGTTGAGCGACAGCCGCAGCAGCGTGGTCACCAGCAATACGGTGGGAAACACGGCGAACTCGAGCGGCTTGGTGGTATACAGGCTGACCAGCAGCACAATCATCGCCAGCGCGATGTTGAAGGTGAACAGCAGATCGAGAAGAATCGGTGGCAGCGGCAGAATCATCATGCCAAGAATCATGATGACCAGAATCGGGCCGGCCAGCTTGGCCAAGCTCACGCCGCCCGGCAATCTCATCCCTTCAAGTCTGGCGTTCATGCAGGCTCACCTTCCGGGTCGAGGTCGGGCGGCACCGGCAGATTCTTCGGCGGCTGCGGCGCTGTACCCCGACCCGCTTCATAGCTACGTAGTTGATAGACATAGGCAAGCACTTCGGCCACCGCCGTATACAGCGCGGAAGGGATTTCCTCGCCCAATTCGGCGTGGCTGTAAAGTGCACGAGCCAGGGGTGGCGCTTCCAGAATCGGGACATGATGCTCCTCGCCCAGCTCTCTGATGCGCGCAGCCAAAAGCGCCGTTCCCTTGGCGATGACGACCGGCGCGCCCATGGACTTGTCCTGATAGCGCAATGCCACCGCATAATGAGTCGGGTTGGTCACGATCACATCGGCCTTGGGCACCTCAGCCATCATGCGGCGGCGGGCCATCTCGCGCTGCATCCTGCGAATCTGCGCCTTGACCTCGGGCGAGCCTTCCATTTCCTTGTTTTCCTGACGCACTTCCTCTTTCGTCATCTTCAGCTTACTGGCGTGTTGCCACAGCTGGAAAGGCACATCAACCGCCACGATCAGTATTATCGAACCGGTAATCGAAAGAAAGGCGGCGCCAAGCAGACTGCCCAAATGGGCTATGCTCTGGTTGATCGGTTCGCCTACCAGAGAAAACATCGCTTCCTTATGGTGCATGATCACCCAATATGCAACACCGCCGATCACCGCCGATTTTGCCAGGGCCTTGGCCAGTTCGACCAGGCTATTTACAGAAAAGAGACGACTTATCCCCTTGATTGGGTCAAGGCGGCCGAAGTCGGGCTGTAGCGCCTGGAAACTGAACAGCCAGCCGCCCAGCACCAACGGCGCGAAAAGTGCGGCAACGACTATCAACAGGATATAAGGGAGGAAAACGATCAGCATGCTCAATGACTGCTGGTGCAGACGGGCCAGCATCAACAGGGGATCGAATGCTTCCGCCCGGCCCAGCACCAGTCCACCGCGCATCAGTCCGACCAGGCTGTCCATCAGTTGCGGGCCCATCATCATCAGACCACCACCAGCGGCCATCAACACGGTAAACGTCGATAGTTCGCGGGAACGGGCAATCTGACCCTTCTCGCGGGCCTGTTCTATTCGTCGTGATGACGCCGGTTCTGTTTTTTCTAAATCGCTGTCTTCCGCCATTTATTTCCCTCGACCATAGCGCAGCGCAGGTAGCACATCTGGTGTGCAGTTTACATCATTTCCACCAGATATAGTAGCGGAGGGGAATTATTATCGGAAGGGCGAGATTTCACAGCAAGGCACTGAAATCTCATGGTGCGGAGGGCTATTCTGTCTCGTCTATCCAGGCCATCTGGATCGCCTCGAGGATTTTCTCGCTGGATTTTTCCGGGTCGTCGCTGAAACATGACAATTCCGTAACCCAACGGTGCAAATCGGTAAAACGGATAAAACGAGGATCCACTTCGGGAAATTTTTCATAAAGCTCGATGGCAATATCGAGCGTATCGGTCCATTTCATCGCGTTCCTCCGTTGCGATCAGTGATGTTCGCTGGCCAGATTGATGGTGTATTTCGGAATTTCCACCACCAAATCCTGATTTTTGACGATCGCCTGGCAGGAAAGGCGCGAGGCCGGCTCCAGCCCCCACGCCTTGTCCAGCATATCCTCCTCCAGCTCATCGGCGGGGTCGAGCGACTCCAGCCCCTCGCGCACCACGACATGGCAGGTAGTACAGGCGCAGGACTTCTCGCAGGCATGTTCAATTTCAATGCCATTTTCGAGCAGGGCGTCGCAAATGGATATGCCCGGCCTGGCATCGATCAGCGCACCGTCGGGACAAAGCTGTTCATTCGGCAAGACGATGATTTTCGGCATATCTATGCCTCCCACTCTTCAAGTTTGTGGCCCGTCATTGCCTTCTTCACACCCTGATCCATGCGTCGCGCGGCAAATGCCTCGCTGATATGATTGAGCTTTTCGATCTGCGCCTTGATTAGCTGATGCCCTTGGTCTTTCATGGCGAGACGCAATGCGGCCATGCCTTCATCGATCTCGGCCCGCTCCGCCGCACTTAGCAGGCTATCGCCATTTTCATTCAGCGCGGCTTCGATTGCCTCGATCAGGCGTCCAGCCTCGACCTGTTGCTCGCGCAGGGCGCGCGCAGCCATATCGGTCTTGGCGTTCTCCTGCGAAGTGCGCAGCATCCGGGCAATTTCATCATCGCTAAGGCCGTAAGACGGCTTCACCACGATCGAAGCCTCCACGCCATTGCTTTTTTCACGTGCCGAAACGCTGAGCAGGCCATCGGCATCCACCTGGAAGGTGACGCGGATGCGCGCGCCACCCGCCACCATCGGCGGGATGCCACGCAGTTCGAATTTGGCCAGGGAGCGGCAATCGCTCACCAGTTCGCGCTCACCCTGCACCACATGGATGCTCATCGCGGTCTGCCCGTCCTTATAGGTGGTGAACTCCTGCGCGCGCGCCACGGGAATGGTGGAATTGCGCGGGATGACCTTCTCCACCAAGCCTCCCATGGTTTCCAGCCCCAACGAAAGCGGAATCACGTCGAGCAGCAGCCATTCGTCATCGGAGCGGTTTCCCGCCAGGACATTGGCCTGGATCGCCGCCCCCAGCGCGACCACTCTGTCGGGGTCGAGGTTGTTGAGCGGTTCCTGGCGGAAAAACTGCCCAACTGCATGCTGTATCTGCGGCATGCGGGTCGCCCCGCCCACCATCACCACACCTTTTACGTCCTCAGGCGCCAAGTTGGCGTCACGCAATGCCTTCCTGGTGGGCACCAGGGTCTTGCTGACCAAACTGGCGGTGATATCGGCAAAGATTTCAGCGGTGAGAGTAAGATCGACGATTTCGCCAGTACCGAGCACGGCATTAATGCGCACCTCAGAGCGCAGGGTCAGGTCTTCCTTGGCTTCGCGCGCACGAGTCAGCAACAGGCGCGCATCCTGCGGCTTCATGGCGGACAGTTTTGCCCGCTCAAGAATCCAGCAATAAACACGGTGGTCAAAATCATCCCCGCCCAGAGCGGAATCGCCATTGGTGGACAAAACTTCGAAAACCCCCTTGGACAGCCGCAATATCGAGATATCGAAAGTGCCGCCCCCCAAGTCGTAGACCGCATAAACGCCCTCAGCTGCGTTGTCGAGACCGTAGGCGACCGCTGCAGCGGTCGGTTCGTTCAGCAGCCGCAGCACATTGAGTCCTGCCAACCGGGCTGCATCCTTGGTAGCCTGGCGCTGGGCATCATCGAAATACGCCGGTACGGTGATGACGGCACCCACCAGATCGCCGCCCAGCGCGCGCTCGGCGCGATCGCGCAACACCTTGAGGATCTCGGCAGACACTTCGACCGGGCTTTTTACTCCAGCCGCGGTTTTCAACTGCACCATGCCCGGCGCATCGACAAACTGGTAAGGCATGCTGCCGACATCATTCAGGTCGCGCAGCCCCCGGCCCATGAAACGCTTTACCGAAACGATGGTGTTGTGGGGATCGCTGCTTTGCATCGCCTGTGCGGGATAGCCGACATCGGTGCTACCGTCGGCATGGTAACGCACCACGGAGGGCAGCAGCGCGCGCCCGGTTTCATCATGCAACACGACGCTCATGCCGCTCCTGACCGTCGCCACCAGCGAATTGGTCGTGCCCAGGTCAATACCCACCGCCAACCGGTGCTGGTGAGGTGCGGCGCTCATGCCGGGTTCTGCGATCTGCAACAAAGCCATTATGCTTCCAAAGCCTCCAGCGCGTAGTTGATTTCCTCGCGCAATTTTTCCATGAATTTAAGCTCGCGCGCCACTTCCGCTGCTTTTTCGAAATTTCTGTCGTTATCCAGCAAGCCCGCCAACTGGTGCTGCTGTGCCTGCATCCCGGCCCGCAGCTTGCCGCTCAAATGTTCAAGCTCTGCCGCATCCCTGGCGGCACGGGCTTCGCCAATCGCCTCGCGCCATTCCATCTGCTGCATCAGGAAAGCGGGCGACATCGCGGTATTGGTTTCCTCGTGAAGTTCAAGGCCATTCAGATGAAGCAGATAGCGCGCCCTGTCAAGCGGATGGCGCAGGGTCTGGTAAGCCTCATTGACCTGCGTCGACCATTGCATTGAAAGCCTGCGCTCGGTATCGTTCAAGTGCGCAAACTTGTCGGGATGCACCTGGTTCTGGATGTCGCGGTATGCCTGTTCCAGTCTGACCATGTCGATCTGGTAGGCGGGCGTCATGCCGAACAACTCGAAATGGTTCTTGCTGAAATCGAAATTCATCAAGTGCCTTCCGGTCGCCTAGACGCCGAAACTCTCGCCGCAACCGCATGCGCTCTTGACGTTGGGGTTGTTGAACTTGAAGCCTTCGTTCAACCCCTCGCGGACATAATCCAGTTCGGTGCCGTCGAGGTAGGCGAGGCTTTTCGGATCCACCAGCACTTTGACACCATGGCTCTCGAACTGGCTGTCGCCCTCGTTAAACTCGTCAGCGAATTCCAGCGTATAGGCCATGCCGGAACAACCGCTGGTGCGCACGCCCAGGCGCAGGCCAACGCCCTTGCCACGTTTTGCGATGTAGTTTTTGACGTGGGTGGCGGCTTTCTCGGTCAGGGTAACAGCCATTCTCTATCTCCTTCATTAAGGTGTGACGGGTAAAGGGGGATGAGTAATGGTCGAAATGTTTTCATCACTCGTTCCTCATCACCCATCACCATTAGGACTCATTTCTTAGAATCAACCTTTACAGGCGGCGGTCTCTACCATCTCGCCGTGCCTGGCCTTGTAATCGGCCACGGCGGCCTTGATCGCGTCTTCCGCCAGCACCGAGCAGTGAATCTTCACCGGCGGCAGCGCCAGTTCCTCGGCGATATGGGTGTTCTTGATGGCCAGCGCCTCGTCCAGCGTCTTGCCCTTGACCCATTCGGTTACCAGCGAACTTGATGCAATCGCCGAACCGCAGCCGTAGGTCTTGAATTTGGCGTCCTCGATCACGCCATCCTTGTTCACCTTGATCTGCAGCTTCATCACATCGCCGCAGGCAGGCGCCCCGACCATGCCGGTGGCAACGCCTTCATCATCCTTGCCGAAGGCCCCGACATTGCGGGGATTCTCGTAGTGATCCAATACCTTGGTGCTATAAGACATGACAATTCTCCTTCAAAATTCTAGTGTGAAGCCCACTGCACGGTGCTTAGATCGACACCTTCCTTGAACATGTCCCACAGCGGTGACATTTCGCGCAGGCGACCGATCTTGTTTTTGACCAGATCGATGGCGTAATCGATTTCCTCTTCGGTAGTGAAACGGCCGATAGTGAAACGGATCGAGCTGTGCGCCAGTTCGTCGCTGCGCCCCAGTGCGCGCAGTACGTAAGAAGGTTCAAGGCTGGCGGAAGTGCAGGCGGAACCGCTGGAAACCGCAAGGTCGCGAATCGCCATGATCAGCGATTCGCCCTCGACGAAGTTGAAGCTGATATTGAGGTTATGCGGTACGCGCTGTTCCATGTCGCCATTGACATGTACTTCCTCGATTTGCGACAGCCCCTTGTATAGCCTGTCGCGCAGATAGCGGATGCGCTCATTCTCGGCAGCCATTTCCTCGCGAGCGATGCGGAAGGCCTCGCCCATGCCGGCGATCTGGTGCGTTGCCAGAGTGCCGGAGCGCAATCCGCGCTCATGGCCGCCGCCGTGCATTTGCGCTTCCAGGCGTACGCGCGGCTTCCTCTGCACGTACAGCGCACCGATGCCCTTTGGGCCATAAGTCTTGTGGGCGGAAAAAGACATCAAATCCACCTTGAGCTTGGCCAGGTCTATCGTCACCTTGCCGGTGGCCTGAGCGGCATCGACGTGAAAAATGATCCCTTTGGCGCGGCAAATCTCGCCCAGCGCGGCAATATCCTGGATCACGCCGATCTCGTTGTTGACCAGCATGACCGAGGCAAGAATGGTATCGGGGCGCAAAGTGGCCTTGAACTTCTCCATATCCACCAGACCGCTCGATTCCGGCTTCAGGTAGGTCACTTCATAACCTTCGCCCTCAAGGTGGCGCATGGTATCGATCACCGCCTTGTGCTCGGTCATCATCGTAACCAGATGCTTGCCCTTGTCCTTGTAAAAATGCGCGGCGCCCTTGATGGCGAGGTTATTCGATTCGGTCGCGCCGGAAGTCCAGATGATCTCCTTGGGATCGGCGTTGACCAGTGCGGCAACCTGCTCGCGCGCTTCCTCCACCGCCTTTTCCGCCTCCCAGCCGAATTCGTGGGAACGGCTCGCCGGGTTGCCGAATTTCTCGGTCAGATAGGGGATCATTTTTTCCGCCACCCTCGGATCAACCGGGGTAGTTGCAGAATAATCCAGATAAATCGGGGTCTTAATCATTGCTCACCTTTCCACTTTTCTAGTTCCTGTTCGCTGCGCCCAGCTCAAACAGCCATTGCAGCCAACCTTTTCAACCTGAAAATCTCATCCTGCAACGCCAGCAGAAACCGCTCAACCTGATTCATTTCATTGTCACTGCCCAGGCTAACACGCACTGCACACCGCGCCAGTTCTCGCTCGACCCGCATGGCCAACAACACCGGGCTCGGATCGGTGCCGCCGCTGGAGCAGGCAGACCCGCTCGCCACTGCGTATCCGGCACGATCCAGCGCCATCACCAGGGTTTCCCCTTCTATGCCGGGGAAAGCGAAATAACTGGTGTTGGGCAGACGCTCTGCGCCGTCGCCGAACAGCACCGCGCCCATGGCGCACAACCCTTGATCCATCCGCTCACGCATCTGCTTCAGGTTGAACGGACTTTGGGCCAGGCGGCTCGCCGCCAATGCGCAAGCCGCGCCAAAACCGACGATTGCCGGCACATTCTCGGTGCCTGCACGCAGTCCTTTCTCATGCTCGCCGCCAGTAATCTGCGGCCGGATATCGAGGCGTTTGTCCAGAACCAGGGCGCCTGCACCCTTCGGCCCGCAAATCTTGTGCGCGGAAAGCGTCATCGCATGTACATTCAAAGCCGCAAAGCTGACCGGTATCTTGCCCAGCGCCTGAACCGCATCCGTATGAACCAGCGCACCGGCATCGCGGGCCAGTTCCGCCAACGACGCAACATCCTGAATTACACCGGTCTCATTATTGGCCAGCATCACCGACATCAGCCCGGTCGGCTCACACAGGGTGATTGCCGCATCATCCATGTCGATCCGCCCATCATGATCGACCGCCAACTTTCTCACCTTCCAGCCTTGCTCGCGCAGCTCCTGCACGGGCTTGATCACACTGGGGTGCTCCACTGCGCTGACGACAGCCTGCGAAGGTTCGAGCCGTGCCGCCGCACCCTTGATCAGCAGGTTATTGGCTTCGGTACCGCCACTGACAAAGTAAACCTGCGAAGGATGCGCGCCAACCGCATCCGCCACCTGTTCGCGAGCGTCGTCCACCGCCTTGCGTACGACCCGGCCAAATTCGTGACGGCTGGAGGCATTGCCGCTACGCTCCCGAAAAAACGGCAGCATCGCCTGCAGCACACGTTCATCCAGCGGCGTAGATGCATTGTGATCAAAGTACGCTGGCGACATTCGCCTTGGCCCCGCTGCGCCGCTTCACCACCGGAGTGGCATCGTTCAACTGAACCGTACCAACGCCGCGCTGCTGCGCCACCAGGTGCGACAACTTGACCGAGGATAGATATTCGCAAATCTTTGCATTCAAATTGATCCACAATTCGTGGGTCATGCATTCGTGCTCGTCATGGCAATTGCCGAGACCGCCGCACTGAGTGGCATCCATCGGCTCATCCACCGCCTTGATGATATCCGAGACCGCGATTTCGTCGAAATCTTTTGCCAGATAGTAACCGCCGCCCGGGCCGCGCACACTCTTCACCAGCGCATGACGACGCAGCTTGCCAAAAAGTTGCTCAAGGTAAGACAGGGAAATTTTCTGCCGCTCGCTGATTCCGGCCAGCGTCACCGGCCCGCCACCCCGGCGCATGGCCAGGTCAAGCATTGCAGTTACCGCAAAACGCCCCTTGGTTGTCAATCGCATGATTATTTCCTTCTCAAGAAGTTACGCCGCAACTCTATAATACCCAAATTTTTTAGTCAACTATTTTATTCAAATAACTTGCATCGAACTGATCCTGGATTTGGGTCGGCTGCTCCACTTCGACACCCATTTTTTTCAACTGCGCCAGAATTGTCTCGATTCGCCGGTCCAGCACCACGGTATGGTCGAGCAGGCCATGGATCGCCTTGACTACCGGATCGTTCATATCGGCGCTGATGGCGTAGGCGGAAAAGCCCATTTTCCGGGCCTTGCTTTCGCGCAGATCGGCTTGGGTCGGATCGATATTCCGCGCCGGAATGCCAATGGCGGTGGCTCCCGGCGGAACGTCCTTCACCACCACCGCGTTGGAGCCGACCTTGGCGCCGTCGCCGATCAGGATCGGGCCGAGAATCTTGGCTCCGGCACCGACCACCACGCCTTTGCCCAGCGTCGGATGCCGCTTGCCCTTGTTCCAGGATGTGCCACCCAGCGTAACGCCATGGTAAAGCGTCGAATCGTCGCCGACCTCGGCGGTTTCCCCGATCACTACACCCATACCGTGATCGATGAACACCCGCCGCCCGATCGTCGCCCCCGGGTGAATTTCGATACCCGTCAACCAGCGCCCCAGATGGGAAACAAAGCGCGCCAGCCACTTCAGATTCCAGTTCCACAAACGCTGAGCCAGGCGATGAACCAGCAAAGCGTGCAGGCCCGGATAGGTGGTCAGCACCTCCCAGGTGGAACGCGCAGCCGGATCCCGCTCGAACACAACAGATATATCTTCACGCAGACGATCAAACATCGGCAGATTCCAAAATACAAAACCGGCTCTATTATATTCCAGAGCCCTTTAGTCAACTATGGGTTTTTTTCACTTCTTTATAAATTTGTCCACGGAAGTCAATATCCCGCGCAGAATGCTGACTTCTTCCTTTTCCATCCGCGCCCGTGCAAACAACCGCCTTAGCCTCTGCATCAAGCGCCCGGGGTTGGCCGGATCGAGAAAAGCGGTGTCCACAATAGTCTGCTCCAAGTGTTGGTAAAATCGCTCCACATCCTCGAAACCGGCCATCTCAAACACCTTCGCTACCGGCACCTCGGCCTCATCTAAAGATGCCATGCGCAGCTCATAGGCCAACAACTGCACCGCAGAGCCCAGGTTCAAAGAGGAAAATTCAGGATTAGCGGGAATAGTGGCAAGCAGTTGGCACCGGTCCAGTTCGGCATTGCAAAGCCCCGACATCTCGGTGCCGAAAACCAGCGCCACTTCGCCCTGTGTGGCGAGTTCCAGCATGCGGGATGCCGCCTGACGTGCCGGCAACATTTCATGAGAAAGATCGCGCCGCCGGGCGGTCACTGCCACGGCGAGAACGGTGCCAACCAGCGCCTCATCCAACGTAGTGCATATCTGCGCATTCTGCAGCACATCGACCGCGCCTGCAGCGCGCGCATCCGCCGCAGGGTCGGGATAAGACTTGGGGTTGACCAGATAAAGACGCTCCAGTCCCATCGTCTTCATGGCCCGTGCTGCAGCGCCAATATTACCGGGATGGCTGGTGTGACTAAGCACGATGCGAATCTTATTCAGTACATTTTGTTTCTTCATCCGGGGTTTCCCATTAAAATGGCGGCATACGCTCCAGCGTTCTGTTCATTAAACTTTCCAGGATATCCCATGCACCCCATGCTCAACACTGCGGTCAAGGCCGCGCGCCGCGCCGGTCAGATTATCAACCGTGCCTCCCAGAATCTGGATTCGCTCACGGTCAAGCACAAAAGCTTCAATGATTTTGTCAGCGAAGTGGATCAAAAAGCGGAAGACGCGATCAAGGAAATCCTGCTGGAAGCCTACCCGAAGCACGCGATTTTAGCAGAAGAAAGCGGCGCACAGGGCGACTCCGAGTTCCAGTGGATCATCGATCCGCTCGACGGCACCACCAATTTTCTCCACGGCTTCCCGCAATATTCCGTTTCGATCGCCATGCGGCACAAGGGCGTGCTGACCCATGCCGTAGTTTACGATCCCAGCCGCAACGACCTGTTCACCGCCACGCGCGGCGGCGGGGCTTTCCTCAATGACCGCCGCATCCGCGTCAGCCGCTGCGAATACCTGAAGGATTCGCTGATCGGCACCGGTTTTCCATTCCGCGATTTCACCCATCTCGACACCTACATGGGCATATTCCGCGACATGGTGCAAAAAACCGCCGGCGTGCGCCGACCGGGCTCCGCAGCACTGGATCTTGCCTACACGGCGGCGGGTCGCCTCGATGGCTTCTGGGAATTCGGCCTGAATGCCTGGGACATTGCCGCCGGCGCACTGCTGGTGCAAGAGGCCGGCGGATTGGTGGGAGATTTCCAGGGCGACGCAAATTATCTGGAAAGCGGCAACGTCCTGGCTGGCAACCCGAAGATTTTTGGCCAATTACTGCAGACCATCGCCCCTCATCTGGCCGCCAAAGCCAAATAACCCGCTCCATGAACGTTCAGGAGGAACTACCCCGGCATACGCCCATGATGCAGCAGTATCTGCGCATCAAGGCGGAGCACCCGGACATGTTGCTGCTCTACCGCATGGGGGATTTCTACGAGTTGTTCTTCGACGACGCGGAGAAGGCGGCGCAACTGCTCGACATCACGCTGACCACCCGCGGCGCGACGGCGGGGCAGCCGATCAAGATGGCTGGCGTGCCTTACCATGCGGTCGAGCAGTACCTCGCCAAGCTGGTCAAGCTCGGTGTGGGGGTGGCGATCTGCGAGCAGATCGGCGACCCCGCCACCTCGAAAGGCCCGGTGGAGCGCAAGGTGATGCGCATCATCACCCCCGGCACGCTGACCGACGCCGCACTGCTCGATGAAAAGCAGGACAATCTGCTGCTTGCTCTGGCACCGCACGACAAGATGCTGGGATTAGCCTGGCTCAGCCTTGCCAGCGGCCGCTTCAGCGTCCTGGAAGTTCCATCCGGACAACTTGGCGCGGCGTTGGAGCGGCTCAAACCGGCGGAAATCCTGTTGCCGGAGGGTTTCGTCCATGCCGCGCTGGAAAACCTGAAATGCGCCCGCAGAACACTGTCCGCCTGGCAGTTCGATTACGATTCGGCGCTGCAGGGTTTGTGCCGGCAATTCGCCACGTTCGATCTGCAAGGTTTCGGCTGCAACGACCTGCACTGCGCCATTGAGGCTGCGGGAGCCCTGCTGGAATATGCCAGGAGCACCCAGTGCGGGGCGCTGCCGCACATCCGCGGCCTGCATGTCGAACGCGAGAGCGGCTATGTTTTACTCGACGCCGCGGCACGGCGCAACCTGGAAATTTCCGAAACCCTGCGCGGCGAACCGGCACCAACGCTGCTTTCGTTGCTCGACACGACTGCCGGCGGTATGGGCAGCCGCCTGATGCGCCACTGGCTGCACCACCCGTTGCGCGACCGGGCCGAGGTACGCGCGCGTCTCGATGCCGTCGCCGTGCTGACAGGCGAATCCGGTTCTCCGGCCTATTCGCCGATTCACCAAGGCCTGAAACAGCTTGCCGACATCGAACGCATCACGACGCGCATCGCGCTCCGAACCGCCCGCCCCAGGGACCTGTCCGGCCTGCGCGACAGCTTGCTGGCCTTGCCGCAGATCGCACGGGAAACGGCACAACTCGACAGCCCGCGCCTGACACAGCTAGCCAACCGGCTGCTTTCGCCGGATGCGCTGGTCACTCAACTGGCTAGTGCGATCCAGCCGGAGCCTGCCTCGGTATTGCGCGAAGGCGGCGTGATCGCCGCCGGCTATGACGCCGAACTCGATGAGCTGCGCGCGATCCAGAGTAATTGCGGCGAATTTCTTCTGGCGCTCGAAGCCCGTGAGCGAGAACGCAGCGGCATCGCCAATTTAAAAGTCGAATACAACCGGGTGCACGGCTTCTATATCGAGGTGACGCGCAGCCAGTCCGATACGGTGCCGGATGATTACCGCCGCCGCCAGACACTGAAAAATGCGGAACGCTTCATCACACCGGAGTTGAAGGCCTTCGAGGACAAGGCGCTGTCGGCCTCGGAACGGGCGCTGGCGCGCGAGAAAATGCTCTACGAGACGCTGCTGGACAAACTGGTGCCACACATCCCGGCATTGCAGGAAATCGCCGCGGCAGCGGCCGAACTCGACGTACTGTCCGCCTTTGCCGAGCGGGCCGAGACGCTGGGCTGGGTCGCTCCTGAATTTACAGACGATGCAGTAATCGAAATCACCGGCGGACGCCATCCGGTGGTCGAAGCCCAACTGGATATGCATAAAGGCGCGGCTAGTTTCATCGCCAACGATATGCGGCTTTCGCGCACCCGTCAGATGCTGTTGATCACCGGCCCGAACATGGGCGGCAAATCCACCTATATGCGCCAAACTGCGTTGATCGTGCTGCTCGCCCATTGCGGCAGCTTCGTGCCGGTAAACAGCGCGCGGATCGGCCCGGTGGATCAGATATTCACCCGCATCGGCGCATCCGACGATCTGGCTGGCGGCCGTTCCACCTTCATGGTGGAAATGACTGAAGCAGCGGATATCCTGCACAACGCCACCGAACACAGCCTGGTACTGCTGGACGAAATCGGACGCGGCACCTCCACCTTCGACGGCCTCGCCCTGGCTTGGGCGATTGCCCGCCAACTAATAGAAAAAACACGCTGCCATACCCTGTTTGCCACCCATTATTTCGAGCTTACCCGATTGACACAGGAATACCGGCAGATCGCCAATGTCCACCTCGATGCGCTGGAGCACCGCGACCACATCGTGTTCCTGCATAACGTGCAGGATGGCCCGGCAAGCCAGAGTTATGGCTTACAGGTGGCGGCACTTGCAGGCATTCCCGCGCCGGTAATCCAGGCGGCAAAAAGACATCTGCTGCAACTGGAACAGCTAGCTGTCAGCAACGGCATTCAAGGCGACCTGTTTGTTGAAACACCACAAGTTACGCCACCCTCGGTGCTGGAAGAGGCGCTACGCGGCGTCGAACCGGACGAACTCAGCCCGAAAGCCGCGCTGGAACTGGTATATCGGCTAAGGAAACTGCTGGATCAGTGATGGTGCCCATGGGCGCCATGCACGTGCCCATGAGTAATTTCCTCGGCGCTGGCGGGACGGATGCCCTCCACGGTACACTTGAACAACAGAGTTTGCCCGGCCAGGGGGTGGTTTCCGTCTATTACCACGGAGTCTGCGGTAATCTCCGTCAGGGTGAAGACCATATCTTCGTCAGAGCCTTCCGCGCCGGATTGAAACTGCATGCCGACCTCAATTTCGTCCACCGGAAAAGCATCTCGGGGTTCGACCCGAACCAGATCGTCGTCATACTCACCAAAAGCGTTCTCCGGATCCAGCGTTACCGCAATGGAACCGCCCTCGACAGTGCCTTCCAGCGCTTCCTCAACCATCGGAAATATCCCGTCATAACCGCCATGCAGATAACTGATGGGCTGTTCGCTTTTTTCCAAAAGCTTGCCGGAGCTATCGCTCAATTCAAAACTGAGAGTCACTACCGAATTTTTCGAGACCTGCATAACATTACTCCATGGTTTTAATTAAATTGATTACTTCGGCGGCATGACCACGGGGTTTAACTCCATATAGCGCATGCTTGAGGATTCCATGCCGGTCTATGACGAACGTGGAACGCACGATCCCCATCTTTTTTATACCGTCTTTTTCTTTCTCCTGCCACACGTTGTATTTCTCGCACACCCGGCCTTCGGGATCGGCCAGCAGGATCACCGACAGTCCATGCTTGTCGCGAAAGGCGGCATGACTGATACATTCATCCCGGCTCACGCCGAGAACAACCGTATCGAGGCGGGAAAACTCACTCTCCAGGTCGCTGAAATCAATGGCTTCGATGGTACAGCCCGGTGTATCGTCTTTTGGGTAAAAATACAGGACGACATTCTTGCCTTTATATGCGGAAAGCTTGACCATTTCCATTTCCGCATCAGGCAGACTGAATCCAGGGGCAGGCTGTCCGACTTGCAACATGACAACTCCTTGCTTTACCGTATGGTTGCATTTTAAACGATTTTTTCAAGGTTGGGAGGGATCGTGCCATAATCAGGCTAAGCACTTGGGGAGCATGTCATGGCAGGATACAGAGGGAAAACCTTATGCCGCACAGGCAGCTGAACAGTGCCGTGGAGTATGAGAAAAATTGACCCGCTGATCAAACTCGTCCAGTGACGCTTGTGCATTTTCGTACGATCTGAACAATCTCATATACGCTCGACAAACGACAACCGCGCCACAAAGAAATTATTAACTATCCGACACTGGAATTTTTTAATGAATCTGTTAGAATCTTAAAGTCGGTTGGACATCGTTGATGTGAAAGCCGATTTGCATCAATGGTATATCGTCAAGTCTTTAAAACATATTAGTTAATAAGGGAACAATAAATGAAAAACTCCGTCCTGCTCGCCGCTTTGCTGGCTCTGTCTTTGTCCGCTTGTGGCAAAAAAGAAGAAGCTCCTGCTCCTGCTCCTGCTGAAGCACCTAAAGTTGAAGCACCTGCTCCAGCTCCTGCTGCTCCTGCTGCTGACGCCGCTGCTCCTGCCGCCGCTCCTGCTGCTGACGCTGCTGCTCCTGCCGCCGCTCCTGCTGCTGGCGCTGCCGCTCCTGCCGCCGGCGCTGCTGCTCCTGCTGCTGACGCTGCCAAGAAGTAAATCGGCATTAAGCACAAAAAAACCGGCGCCTCGGCGCCGGTTTTTTTGTGCCCAACGAATCCATGCCTGCCAGACACAAGCCACCCTCAATTAAATAATCTGCCGCCAGCAGAACCCTGTCATCTGGTCAGCCACACCGACCCACTCTGGCGCACAGTTCAAAATCGCGCTTAATGCTTTTTGCGCCAGTTCAGGGGTATTGTTCTTTTCGCTCAGGTGTGCCGCGATCAAATGCTGCAATTTGCTATTGTCCAGACTCGCCAGAAGCCGGGCTGCAGCACCATTGTCCAGATGACCCAAGCGGCCGGCGACCCGCTGTTTCAACGTCTGCGGGTAAGGCCCGTCACGCAGCATGTCCTGGTCATGATTGCACTCCAGCACCAAGGCATCGCAGCCGCTCAGAATAGACTCGATATATGGCGTGGAATTGCCGGTATCTGTCAGCACACCCAATCGCCTGCGGCCGCAACTGAAGACATATTGCACCGGCTCTCTGGCGTCATGGGGGACGGGGAATGGCTGCACCTCGATCTCGCCGGCCTGAAACGCACCATGGCCGTCAATCAGACGAATATCGGACAAAGTCCTGGCCTGGGCGTAATTCGTGAGGGTGCCGTGGGTCAACCATACCGGCAGTTCATACTTGCGCGCGAACCTGTCCACTCCGCCAATATGGTCGGCATGTTCGTGCGTAATGAGTATGCCGGCAAGGTCTTCCGGCCGTAATTCGAGGCGGGACAACCGGGCAACCATTTCCCGAGTGCTGAAGCCACAGTCGAGGAGCAAGCGGGTTTGCCCGACCTCGACCACCAGCGCGTTGCCCCGGCTGCCGCTGCCCAGGGAAGCGAAACGCATTGCAGCAGGTCACTTCAACTGTTCGAACAGCAGATTGAGAATTCTGGTTGCGGTCTCGGACTTCTCGGTCGCACCGTCCTTGTTCAGAATATTGACTTCGCTACCACCGCTCCCAGCCACAACCTGGACGCGATATTGCTCCGGGCTGTTGTCCTTGTTTTTTCCATTGCTCTTCCAGAAGGCCAGCTTGGAAAGGAAGCCTTTTTCCTCCTTAGCGCCGTCCATATCAGGATCGACGTAGCGGACAAAATAAAGCCCCTTGGAACGATCGCGGTCAACCACGGTAAATCCGACCCGATCAAGAGCCAACCCGACGCGGCGCCACGCACGGTCGAAGGTATCGGTCAGCACAAGTTTTCCCGCCCCTTCCTGTGAATGCGTAACTTTAGCCCGCTCACGCTTGCTGTCCGCCGCCATCAGGGATTTGGAACGCACCTCTTCCACCCCGAAACGCACCATCAACCGGCGCAGCATATCGGCCTCCAGTTCCGGGTCGGCGGGACGCGGCTCCCATATGGTGCGACTGCCGCCGTCGCCCCCCTCCAGAACTTCATACATGCCGCGATGGCTAATGTAGATTTCAGTGGTGCCAGGCTCTGTGCCGCGTTCAAGCCGGGTGCGGAACTTGTCGCGCTCGGCAGTGGAATAAAGCCCATCGACTACCTTGCTCAACACGCTGCGGATCGCATCCTGCGGAATCTTGGCCCGATTCTCGGCCCAGTCGGTTTCCATCACACCGGATTCCGGCACTTCCATCTTGATGAGAAAGCCGTTTTCCTGCCAGAATTCCTTCACTACCGGCCATATCTGCTCCGGGGTGGCTTTCACCACCAGCCAGCGCTGTGAACCCGCACGCTCGACCCTGACCTTGTCCTGGGCAGGCAGCAGGTTGGACGTTGCCGTTGTTGTCTGGGACTGACCGGCCTTTTCCTTGTTGTATACCGAGAACATGGCGCTACCCTGCGGACTGGCATCGGGCACGGCAAAACGGTTATCCGCTGTCGGCGAAGTCAGGTCGGGGGGGATTTCCAGCGGCGGCAGTTTGCCTGCCGATTTATAGTCAATCTTCTTGCCTTCCAACAGAGAGGTCGAACTGCAACCCGCTATTAGCGCAAGTCCCATTATCACCACGGCTGAAGCTAAAAACCTGTTATTCATACACACCTTCTTGATTTATTGCGCACTAGCCTGGCGCATAGCCTGCCTCAATACATCGTGGTAAACCGCAGAGAGCGGGGTTAGCGGCAGGCGAATGCCATCGCCGATCAGCCCCATCTGCACCACTGCCCATTTAACCGGAATCGGATTGGCTTCGACAAACAACTTTTGATGCAAACCCAGCAGTTTATTGTTGATCGTCCTTGCTGCGACCAGATCGCCCCTGAACGCCGCTTCGCACATTTCATGCATCAACCGGGGTGCCACGTTGCTGGTCACCGAAATAACGCCATGACCACCCAGCAGCATCAATGCCAAGCCGCTACCGTCGTCGCCGCTATACACGGCGAAATCCTGCGGTGCGCGCAGCAACAGGTCACTGCCGCGCTCGACATTGCCGGTTGCGTCCTTGATGCCGATGATGTTCGGTATCTGCGCCAGTCGCAGCACGGTATCGTTAACCAGATCACAGGCAGTACGACCAGGTACATTGTAAAGAATCTGAGGGATGTCCACTGCCTCGGCAATTGCCTTGAAATGCCGATACAGCCCATCCTGGGTAGGTTTGTTGTAGTACGGCGTGACCGATAGACTGTAGTCCGCACCGGCCGCCTTGGCACATGCCGTCAACTCGATTGCTTCGCTGGTGGAGTTGGCACCGGTTCCGGCAATCACGGGAATACGGCCAGCCGTATGATCCACCACCGTGCGGATCAACAGGCAATGCTCATCGAAATTTACCGTCGGGGATTCGCCTGTGGTTCCGACGACGACGATGCCGTCGGTTCCCTCTGCCACATGAAAATCAATCAGGGCACGCATACGCGCCAGATCCAGACTACCATCATCGTGCATCGGAGTAACGATCGCAACCAGACTGCCTTTAAGCATGAAGATTTCCCACAAAAAAACGTAGTTTACCCGAATATCGGACCGCGCGAAATGCTCAGTCTGCTTCACGTTCAATCGAGCAGCACTGCTTTTCGGTCCCGCCGCTATCGGAAAGCAGTACTTGGCCAGTCACCGGATTGGGGCGAAAAACAGTGCAGCCCTTCAAACCCATATCATAAGCTGTTTCATAAATCGCACGAAATGCGTCGAAGCCGAATTCATCCGGGACGTTGATGGTTTTCGAAATAGAATTGTCGACATGTGCCTGAAGCGCGGCCTGCATCCGGATGTGCGCCTCTGGCGCAATTTCGCCGGCACTGACGAAGGCAGCAGGCAATGGCGCATCCTCACCATGCTGCGAGCGGAACTGGCGGTAGGCATAATCGCTCACTTTCGCCTCGCTGAAGCCGCCATCAGACTCGCGAATTCGCCTCGTGTATGCCAAATCGAAGATCGGCTCAAGTCCGCTGGAAACATTGTTCGCCAACAGGCTGATGGTTCCAGTCGGAGCAATGGCGGTCAGGTGGCTGTTGCGCATTCCGTAGCGTTTGATTCCCTGCACGATATCATCGGGCAGGCCTCGAATAAATTCACCGGCTAGGTACGGATCGGCCAGAAATGCCGGAAATGGCCCTTTTTCACGCGCCAGACCAGTGGATGCCCGATACGCGCTGTGGCAGATCGTCCGCATCACCTTTCCAGCCAGTTCGAATGATTCCACGCTGCCATAGCGAACGCCGAGCATCGCCAAAGCATCGGCCAGCCCGGTCAGGCCAAGGCCGATCCGCCGCGAAGCGCTCGCAGTATCCGATTGCTTTTGCAGCGGGAAACGGGAAAGATTGTAGACATTGTCGAGCAGACGCACCGCTGTTGCCGCAGTCGCTGCGATCCCTTCCAAGTCAAGAGCGGCACCTGCGGAAAAGGGGGAACTGACAAACTGCGGCAGGTTGATCGCGCCCAGATTGCAGGCGCCATAATACGGCAGGGGGATTTCGCCGCAAGGGTTGGTAGCGCTGATCTGCTCGCAATACCAGAGATTATTCATGCGGTTGACGCGATCGATGAAAATCACGCCAGGCTCGGCGTAGTCGTAAGTTGCCCGCATGATCTTGTCCCACAGTGCACGAGCTCCGACGCGGCGCAGCACCCTGCAACGGCGTGGCGCACGGCTGCCGGACCACAGCCGCTCGACCATCTCCCCGACTGCCGTTTCGTTCTCGGCCAAGGGAAACACCAGAGGCCAGTCGGCATCCTCCCGCACCGCACGCATGAAATCGTCAGTCACCAGCACCGACAGATTGAAATGACGCAGCGCGCCGGGATCACGCTTGACATTGATGAAGGTCTCGATATCCGGATGGTCGCAGCGTAGGGTCGCCATCATCGCACCGCGGCGTGCGCCGGTGGATAGTATGGTGGCGCACATGCTGTCCCAGATATGCATGAAAGAAACCGGGCCGGAAGCAGTAGTGCCGACGCCGTGCGCCGGTTCACCGCTCGGGCGCAAGGTGGAAAAATCATAGCCCACGCCCCCGCCTTGCTGCATGGTCAAGGCGCCTTCCTTCAGCGCCTCGAAAATGCCATCGAGCGAATCTTCGACCGCGCCCATGACGAAGCAATTAAATAGCGTAACCCGATGGGAAGTGCCTGCCCCGGCGAGAATGCGGCCACCCGGCAGAAAATGGAACCCCTCCAGAACCCGGTAAAAACGCCGCTCCCAGACCTCCCGATCCTGCTGCTCCACACTGGCAAGCGCACGGGCAACGCGGCGCCAGGTGTCTTCGATGGACAGGTCAATGACCTTGTCCGCCTCGCGGTAACGGTAGCGGACGTCCCAGATGCGGAAAGAAATGCTGGAGATGAAGGGCGCTTCGCTCATCGGGAACTTCCTGAAATAATAAAGGCGAGAACCGCTTGCGCAATTCTCGCCGATTACGAAGAAATCCTGCCGCCAGCTATCTCTGAAATGCGTACATCCGCTCCAGGAAAGCCTCGGCGTCCACGGCAGCCACATCCGGCGACATGCTTCCAGCGCGCCGGGACTGGTGACGGATCAGCTGTGTCGCAAGCTCCGCTGCCCTGCCCTGCATCATCGCGATTTCGGGGTTCCAGCCAGCGCACATCACCTCGGGAGAATAGCCGTCATCCACTTTGGCCGAGCACATATCCATTGTCACTATCATGATCCACCTCCAGTTTCACACCAACTTGTTTCTAAAGTGCCTGCAATGATTATATCGGGTGTTTTCCGGCAAAATGAAGGGCTCGGCAAAAAAACAATCCGGCAGCCTTGGCCGCACAAGCCGTCTGCGCCGTGCAAATTCCGATTTTGGATGCCCCGCTCAGCTGGAATAGCAAGGGAATAACAGATGAGTTGACTGAAACCGTCATGGGACAACAGGATTTGCCTGGCGCAAAACCAGCAGCACAATCTGTATCCCGTCGTGGATCAGTCGGTCGAACACCGGAGAGAAATAAGGCAGGGCGAGGGCAAGCACGACAAAGCCCGCTGCCAGAGTAATCGGGAATCCGACCGAGAATATATTGAGCTGAGGTGCAGCGCGGGTCATGATCCCCAACGCAATATTGGTGGTCAGCAGAGCCGCCATGATCGGCATGGAAAGCAACACTCCGGCGAGGAACATTTCACCGCCCCAGCCTGCAAGAACCCGCCAGCCAACCGCGGAAAAAGGCTGCGCCATCACCGGCAGCACCTTAAAGCTTTGCGCCAGCGCCTCAATCATCAGCAAATGACCGTTCGATGCAAGGAACACCAGAGTGGCGATCAGACCGAGGAACTGCGCCACCACAGGAGACTGTGCGGCGTTTTGCGGATCAAAGAAGGTGGCGAATCCCAGACCCATCTGCATGCCGGCAATATTGCCGGCCATTTCAACTGCGGTAAAAACGATGGTCATGGCGAATCCGATTGACACGCCGATCACGACTTGTTGCGCCAGAATCAGGAGCCCAACCGCAGAGCCCGGCTCCACGGCCGGCATGGTGCCGAGTACGGGCGCCAGCACCAGCGTAATAACGAGGGACAATCCTATTTTCACGGGCAAGGGGAGGCTCGGATTGCCGAAGATCGGCGAGCTGCCAACCAAGGCGAGGATGCGCGCAAAAGGCCAGATAAAAGCTCCCAGCCATGCACCCAGCTGGGCGGAGGTGAAGCTGATCATCCGCAACCCTCCGAGCTAGCCCACCAGGCCAGGAATACTATGGAACAGGCTGCGGGTATAATCCATCAACAGATTCAGCATCCAGGGTCCAGCAATGCCCAGCATGAGGAATATCACAATCAGCTTGGGGATGAACGACAGGGTCATTTCATTGATCTGGGTGGCTGCCTGAAAGATACTCACCAGCAAACCAACTGCCAGCGCCGAAAGAAGCAGCGGAGCCGACACCAGCAATGTCACCTCCAGCGCCTGCTGACCGATGGAAATAAAACCTTCGGGAGTCATGTGTAAAAACTCTGCACCAGGGAACCAATCAGCAAATTCCAGCCATCAACCAGAACAAACAACATCAGCTTGAATGGCAGGGAAATCACCACGGGTGACAGCATCATCATGCCCATGGACATCAGCACACTGGCCACCACCATGTCGATAATCAAAAAGGGGATAAACACCACGAAACCGATTTGGAAAGCGGTCTTGAGCTCGCTGATCACGTAGGCCGGAACCAGGATTTTCATCGGCACCGCTTCCGGGCCGGGCAGAGGGGCGCTGTTGGAAAGCTTAACGAACAAGGCCAGGTCGTCCTGACGCGTCTGCCGCAACATGAAGGCTTTCAGGGGTGCAGCACCCCTCTCCAGCGCCAGGGTAGCATCGATTTTCTGCTCCGAGTATGGCTTGTACGCATCGTCGTAAATTTTATCGAACACCGGTGCCATCACAAAAAAAGTAAGGAACAGGGAAAGGCCGATCAGAATCTGGTTGGGCGGTGCCTGCATCGTGCCGATCGCCTGGCGCAACAGCGACAGCACAATAACGATGCGGGTAAACGATGTCATCATCAGCAGCACTGCCGGCAGGAATGTCAGCGCTGTCATCACCAGCAGCGCCTGGATACTGAGGGTGTAAGTCTGTCCGCCACCCGGTGCAGGTACGCTGGTGAAGGCGGGAAGACCGGGGTCGGCCGCCATAGCCGCCAGCGGCGCTATCACACCAATCGATAGCAGCACAGCAACAAACAGTGGTTTACACCCAAGTAAAAACAGCCTCATTCTATTGCTCACTTTTACGCCCTTGCATCGCATTTTTGAGCCAGACAGAAAAGCTGCGTTCCCCGCCGGGCGGTACCTCAGTAGCGCGCGCGCCGGCTTCCGGCTTGGTCAAGGTGTGCAGGGTATTCACCTGCCCCGGCGCCACCCCTAGAACCAGCCAGGTACCGCCGATCTCCACCAGCACCAGCCGCTCCTTGGGTCCCAATGCGACACCGCCGATCACTTTGACCACGCCTCCGGCCCCCATCTGCCCGGGGGAAAATCGCCGCAATAGCCATGCCGCACCCACTATCACAGCCAACACAAGACCCAAGCTGAACAGAACCTGCAAGCCACCAAACATACCCGCAACGGGGCTCGTGGAAATGGACAGTGCTGGTGCAGCAGGCTGTGCGGCGAATGCGGAGGAATAAAGAAGAAAAAGAAACCCGATGGGGAGCCGCCTTGCCACCTCTTTCATCAGGTTCATTTGTGTAGTCTGCGTATGCGTTCGGAGGGTGAGATAATATCAGTCAAGCGGATACCGAACTTGTCGTTCACCACCACGACCTCGCCTTGGGCTATCAGACAACCGTTCACCAGTACATCCATCGGTTCGCCTGCCAGACCGTCCAGTTCCACCACCGACCCCTGTGCCAGTTGCAACAGGCTGCGGATGGCCAGCTTGGTACGCCCCAGTTCAACCGTAAGATTGACCGGAATGTCCAGGATCATGTCAATATTGTTGGGCGCTCCGGCAGTCATGCCAGACGGTGAAAGCTGGTCGAACTGGGCCTTCGCGGCCGGGGGAATATTGCCACCAAAATCTGGCGAAGTGTTTTGCGATTCAGTAGAAGCCTGCTCGGCTAGCGCTGCACCCCAATCATCCCCGGCGGAGGATGTGCCGGGCACGTCCGTAGATGCCTGCTCGGCCATTGCCGCCGCCCAATCATCCATGCCATCCGGAGTTTCGTCAGCCATTTTTGCCTCCGTGGAGGGTTTCGTCTTCCGCGCCGGAAATAATCTTGTTCACTTTGAGCGCATACTGGCCGTTAAGGACGCCGTAGTTGCATTCCAGCACCGGCACACCGTCCACTGCAGCGATGATTGCTTCAGGAATATCCAGGGAAATCACATCCCCCGCTTTCATATTCAGAATTTGTCCCAAATTAATCGCAGTCTCACCCAGGTTCGCGACAAGATGCACCTCAGCCGACTGCACCTGCTTGGTCATCAACTTGGCCCAGCGTTCATCCACTTCCATGCGCTCGCCCTGCATGCTACTGTAGAGGACATCGCGAATCGGCTCAATCATAGCATAGGGCATACAGATGTGAAAATCGCCCCCGCCCGACCCCAGTTCGATGTTGAACGTGGTAACCACCACCACTTCGCTGGGCGTGGCAATATTGGCAAACTGAGTGTTCATCTCCGAGCGGATATACTCGAATTCAACCTGAAAAACCGAGTCCCAGGCTTTTTTGTATTCTTCGAAGACCACTTCCAGCAAGCGCTGGATGATGCGCTGTTCGGTCGGAGTGAAATCCCTGCCCTCCACCCTCATGTGGAAACGTCCGTCACCGCCAAACAGATTATCCACCACGAGGAACAACAGGTTCGGATCAAAAATAAACAGCGAGGTACCGCGTAGCGGCTTGACGTGCACCATATTCAGGTTGGTCGGCACGACCAGATTGCGGACAAATTCGCTGTATTTGAGAACGCGCACCGGACTCACGGAGATTTCCGCAGTGCGGCGCATGAAGTTGAACAAGCCGATACGAAACAGGCGGGCGAAACGTTCGTTAATGATCTCCAGGGTCGGCATGCGGCCCCGGACAATACGCTCCTGCTTGGCCAGATTGTAGGGGCGAGCGCCGCCCCCCTCATCTACAGTGGTTGCCTCATCCGCCTCGCCGGTTACACCCTTGAGTAAGGCATCAACTTCGTCTTGTGACAGTATGTCGTCTGACACGTGCGCCCTTTATTAGGTATTACAGTTAAACCTATGTTACTGAATAACAAAGGATGTAAAATAAACGCCAATCACACCTTTGCCCATAGCCGCAAGCGGTTTGGCGACCTGCCCCTGAATTTCCATACTCAGTTTCTGCTTGCCTTCAAGTCCGCTTATCTGCTCGGCACTTTTACTCGAAAGCAGCAGCAATATGCCATTACGAATTTCCGGCATATGCAACTTTACCGACTCAACCACGGCCTGGTCAGCCACTTTCAAGTCTATCCCGACCTGCAGATATCGCTCGCCGCTGCCACTGCCACCGTCGCCCTGCAAATTAACAGTGAATGTCTCGAGTGTTATAAAAACGGGCGGCTTCGCTTTTTCTTCCGCTCCCCCGGCTGACTTTGCGCCAAGCTGGGTAAAATACCATGCCGCGCCCCCTCCTAACCCGCCCAGAACCAGCAGGATTGCAAGAATCAGGAACAAACTACCCTTCTTGTTTCCGGGTGGAGCTTCCTCCTCCACTTCTTCTATTTTTGCCTTGTCCTTGGCCATTTTCTCACTCCCTTGCCACACCGCCGCTTCAGCCATCGACTCCGGAAAATTTCCAATATCGGCAGTTAAAAAACATTAAAAACAACTAGTTTCAGATGATATTTTATGTTCTTTATAATATCAACTCAAATTTAATGCAAGGAAAACCTATGTTGAAGCGGTTTGACAACTTCCAGCCAAGCCGGATCAAAAAGAATAATGCAGCTATCCAACTGATATAGCTGCATTATTCTTTAATTGCGAAGTTGTGTGGCGATCAAGCAAAGATGTCGACCATGCCATCATGCGCCAGACTCGCAGGCCTGCCCGACCCTGAAATTCTGGCCAGGGTACCTTCCATCCCCTTATTGTCAACGCGCCCTCCTCCTCCGCCACCATGCTGGTCAAACGCCTGCTGTTGTTGACTGAATGATTCCGAACCAACCATAGTATTGCCCAGCATGATGCCGTTGTCAGCCAGCATTTCGCGCAAACGCGGTAACGCCGCCTCGATCGCTTCGCGCACGGCGGCATGATGGGAAACGAACATTGCACTGGCCTGATCGCTGTTGATCGTCAGGCGCACCTCCAACGGCCCGAGATTGGGCGGATTGAGGTGCAACTCAGCTACTTGGTGATTCTGGTTCGCCATCCACAAAACTTTCTCGCCAACTGCCCCCCCCCATTCTGCGGAACCAACACTGGGCGCGACCGACTGCGTCGCCGGCTGCTCCAGTTGTCGAAGCGCCCCGACAACGCCACCTTCAGTGGCCGACACTTGTGCGAAAGTGGGCGAATCTACCGATTGTGGCTGCGCGCTTGCCCTGTGGCCTGGAATATCCACCATAGCCGCCAGCCTGCCGGAAAACTCCTTTTCTGGCGTCGCCGCCGGCAAGCTCTTGCCATCGCCGGCAATTTTTGCCGCCGATGGGATTTCATCGGCACGTGAATGCTGCATTAATATCTTGTCAGAAGCCATCTCGACCGGCGCTTTTTTCGTAACGCCGGATTCAACCCGCGCAGGAACCATGGGAACGAATGGCGAAGCGGCCAGCACCGAAGGATCGGCAGGAAGACCCGTAGGCGCGTCGGATTTTTTTGCTGGCTCGCCGTCCCCGTCTGCACGGGTAGACCGCATCGATGGCTTATCCAAGCCAGCTTCAGTCGACATCATTCCGGTCGGCATTCCTGCTGGCACAATCACCGCCTGGGCCGGCATAATGCCGGCCCCAGAGGCTGCCTGAGCAGAGGCTACCTGAGCAGAGGCTACCTGAGCAGAGGCTACCTGAGCAGAGACGGCCTGCACAGAGGCAGCCTGCACAGAAGCTGCCTGCACAGCACTCAATACGGAAAAATCGACAGGGGAAATCGCCAGTGCATCTGGCTTTTCAGTGGGCTCGCCGCCTTCGCTGGTAGCGGCTTGGGAAGTCTCTTTCTTCATGTGCTTGGTAAGAACTTCGCCGAAATTTTTCCCTTGCGCGCCGTCCAATCCGGCTCCGCCATCCGAACCCGAGGAAGAGGCGGGCGACTGGCTGACGCCGGCACTAGGCGGTTGAGATACAACGGGGGATATAGGCAGTTGTGGCATCGGTCATCCTTTCGCAAATTCGTTTTACAGGTTTAACAAAGCAAAACGCATGCCATCATCAGGAGTGGGTGGAGTCCTTTGGTTCCCTCTGCTCGAATTTCTTGCCGGAAAGCTCGTCCTGCTCACGTTGCTCAATCTTGTCCTCGCGCTTCCGCTCGCTGTTCTGATGGCGCTGCGACAAGGTATCGAACGCCTTGAGCTTGCGCTGCTTTGCCTGCCACTCGTGCCGCCCGTCTTCCCAACATTTTTTGCAGCGCGCCACTTCTTCCGCCTGCTGACGGATAGCGATTTCGAGCTTACCGAGAAACAACTGAAAATCCTTGAGCGAGTTCGCCTGCATCCCCATTTTCGTTGCCTGCAATAGACGTGCCCGATAATCCTCCCGGTAGGCGATCAACTGCCGGAGCTTTTCCTCCGCTCCCTGCCACGCCACTTTGAGCGTATGCAGATTCCGCGCTGCGGCATCGGTATGATTCTTGGCAAGGTCCAGAAGGGGTTGAAGCGGGAAGCGCCGGGGCATTTCGTTTCAGATTCCGCGCTTATGCATTGAACAATGCGGAAAGCTGGCTGCGGCTTTCGCCATAACCCTGACTCTGGTGCATATCCTGTTGCAGGAAAGCTTCCATCTGCGGGTACAGTGCCATTGCCTCATCCAGCAGCGGGTCGCTGCCCTTCACGTAGGCACCGACACTGATCAGATCCCGGCTACGCTGGAAGCGGGAGTATAGCTGCTTAAACCGGCGCACCCGAGCCAGGTCTTGCGGTTCAAGTAATTCAGTAATCGCCCGGCTGACCGAGGCTTCAATGTCGATGGCGGGGTAATGGCCCTGATCGGCGAGGCTGCGCGACAACACAATGTGACCATCAAGAATGGCGCGGGCGCTGTCCGCGATTGGGTCCTGTTGATCGTCCCCCTCCACCAGTACGGTATAGAATGCTGTAATGGATCCCCCGCCAGCCTGGCCGTTGCCGGCGCGCTCAACCAGTTGCGGCAGCTTGGCAAACACAGATGGCGGGTAACCTTTGGTCGCTGGCGGCTCGCCGATGGCCAGCGCAATTTCACGTTGCGCCATGGCATAGCGCGTGAGTGAATCCATGATCAGCAGCACATGTTTGCCCTGATCACGAAAATATTCGGCGATCGCCGTGGCATAGGCGGCGCCATGAAGGCGCAGCAACGGCGGAGTGTCGGCCGGTGCGGCAACCACTACGGAGCGCGCCAACCCTGCCGGCCCCAGGATGTTTTCAATGAATTCCTTGACCTCACGTCCGCGCTCACCGATCAGACCGACCACAATCACATCGGCGCTGGTGAAACGCGCCATCATGCCGAGCAGAATGCTCTTGCCGACGCCGCTGCCGGCAAATAACCCCATGCGCTGCCCGCGGCCAACAGTCAGCAGCGCATTGATGGCTCGCACGCCGACATCCAGAACATGCCGGATTGGCGCACGGCCAAGAGGATTGCAGGGACGGCTATTGAGCGGCACCTGATGTTCCAGGTGTGGCGTCCCGAGCAGGTCGAGTGGACGCCCGGCACCATCAAGAATGCGTCCCAGCAATTCGCTACCGACCTGTACTTGGCGCACCCCGGCTTCGGAACGCCGCCGATGGTGAAGCCTCCCTCCCTGTCCGGGGGTGCGTTGCGTCAGCGTATCCACCGGCGTCACCTTGGCACCCGGCACCAGTCCATATACATCGGTAGATGGCATGAGAAACAGCTTCTCACCGGAGAAACCAACCACCTCAGCATCCACATCATGGCCATCGGGCAGATGGACAGTACAACTGGCTCCCACTGCAAGCCTCAGGCCCACCGCCTCCATCACCAGTCCGGCAACCCGGGTCAAACGACCAGTCACGATCCATGGTTTGACAGCGACAACCGCCTCGCCGCATTCCCGCAGAAAAACATTCCAGCGATCAGGGGATGGCATCACAATCCAGAAACCGGCAATTCATTAACCACCGAAACACAAGTCGGCAAAAAACTTTTATTCAAGCCAGGCGCCTTCACGTCCCAAAGCGGCAAGCACTCTTTCCCAGCGACTTTCCATAGTGGCATCGACCTCGCTATTCGCTGTTTCTACCCGGCATCCGCCCCGCTCAATGCGGCTATCTTCAATCAGTTTCCAATGAAAGTGATTTAGTTCATCTGCCATCAGTGATCGCACCAAGGCCGCATCATCCGGATGCAATTTGATGTGCGGGTGCTGGCTGGCTTGGGGCAGACTGTTGACCGCCTCGCGAATCGCTGGCAAGGCCAACTCTGGCTTCACCCGCAAAGCCTCCCGCATCATTTGCTTGGCCACGTCCAGGGACAGGGTAAGCAGGCTCTGCATCAGATCTTCGTCAAACCGGCTCAGTGCACTATCCAGTGACGACGCCAGTTGCACCAGCCGCGCCAGTTCGGCATCGGATCTCCCCTTGCCTTCCTGGTAGCCGGCGGCATATCCTTCCTGACGGGCCTGCCGATGGATGTTCTCGACTTCCTCCGCCGTTGGCAACGACACTGCCGGCTCCGGCGACAACACAATCGGCTCCTGCGACGACGCGTCCAGTGAATTCAGTTCCCAGCGCTGGTAGGCACTCAACTGCTCCTTGGGAATAAAATTAGACAAAGCTTTCCTCTCCCTTGCCACTTATCACAATCTGGCCTTCGTCGGCCAGTTTGCGCACAACCTTGAGGATTTCCTTTTGTTCCGATTCGACTTCGCTGACGCGCACCGGACCTTTGGCTTCCAGATCGTCGCGCAACATTTCGGCGGCCCGTTGCGACATGTTCTTGAAGATTTTTTCGCGCAATTCCTCGCTCGTGCCCTTGAGTGCAATGATCAGCGATTCTGACTGCACCTCGCGCAATAGTAGCTGGATAGACCGGTCTTCCATATCCAGCAGGTTTTCGAAGACGAACATCTCGTCCTGGATTTGTTGCGCCAGTTCGGGATCATAATCGCGCACGCTGGCGATGATCGCGGTTTCGTTGGCGGTGCCGACATAGTTCAGGATTTCAGCCGCCGCCCTGATACCGCCCATCGCACTTTTCTTGAGATTGCTGGCACCCGACAGAAGTTTGCTCAGCACATCGTTCAATTCCTTCAGCGCGGAGGGCTGAATCCCTTCCAGGGTGGCAATACGCAACACCACATCATTACGCAGGCGCTCGGTAAAGAAGGTCAGCACCTCGCTCGCCTGGTCACGGTCGAGGTGAACCAGAATGGTGGCGATAATCTGGGGATGCTCATTCTTGATCAACTCCGCCACGGCACTGCCGTCCATCCACTTCAGTCCCTCAATACCACTGGTATCGCCGCCATGCAGGATGCGGTCGATCACATTGGCCGCCTTATCCGCGCCCAGCGCCTTGTTCAACACGCTGCGGATGTACTCGTCGGACCCCCCGCCCAGGTTGGTTCTCTCGCTCGCCAAGGAGAGAAAATCATACATCACCGCCTCCATCGTGTCGCGCTTGATGCTACCCAATTGCGCCATGGCCACCCCCAGCTTCTGCACCTCCTTCGGACCGAGATATTTGAAAACTTCAGCCGCTTCTTCCTCGCCCAGAGTCATCAGTAGAATGGCGCTCTTCGTTACTCCGTCGTCACTCATTGCTGCCAATCCAATCCTTGACTACACTCGCCACTACTTTCGGTTCCTCGCGCGCCATTACCTTGGCCACTCTCAGGCGGTCTTCATAGTCCGCCTTCATGGCGCCCAATGGCATCCCCAGATGCTCCACCTGCTCCGCCTCCTCGACCTTCGGCGGTAGCGGCGGGGTTGAAAGCTCCTTAAACAAGGGGCGAAGCACCTTGAATACCAGGAAGAACACTATGCCGGCAATCAACAGATTCTTGGCAATATCCCTGGCCAGCGAAATCGTCGCCGGATCCTTCCAGATTGGAGTCGCAGTCGGAATTTCCTCAGCCGCCGCGCTGAACGAGGCATTTACCACGTTGAGCGTATCGCCCCGCTCCTGACGGTAACCCATGGCCTCCTTGACGAGATTGCTGATCTGCGCCATTTCGGCGGCAGCCATCGGCTTGACGCTAACCTTTCCATCCTTGTCCACAATCTTTTTGTAGTTCACCACCACCGCCACCGAGAGGCGCTTGATGCTCCCCACCGGCGATTTGACATGCTTGATGGTCTTGTCCAGTTCATAATTGACAGTCGATTCCTTGCTGCCGCTTCCGCCGCCGACAGGCTGCGCGGGAGCGGCGCCTGCCGCCGCGGTGGCAGGCGCCGTGAGGGGTGCGCTGGCAGCACCGGGAGGCTGGTTGGATAAAGCGCCAGGCACGCCACTTGCCGCTTGGCCACCGCCACTGGTTTCATTACTCTGCTGGCTGCGGATTGCAGCCTCTGTTGGTGTCGAATTGGGCCTGAAAGTTTCGGCGGTCTGTTCGGTTTGCGAAAAATCCAACTCTGCCGCAACCTGCGCCCGTACGTTTTCCGTACCAGTGATCGGGCTGAGAATATTTTCGATACGCTTGATGAAGCTTTGCTCGACTTGGTGCAGGTATTCCAGTTGCCCCGGGTCAAGGCCGGCATTCGCACTACCGTCGTCAGCCGCGCTCAACAGGTTGCCCGTCTGGTCAAGCACCGTAATGTTCTTGATCGGCAAATCCGGCACACTGCTTGAAACCAGATGAACAATACCGCTGACCTGGGCTCTGTCCAGCAGGCGACCGGGGTAGAGGCTGACCAGCACGGAAGCGCTGGGCTTTTGCTGCTCGCGGGTGAATACGGAAGGCCGTGGAATCGCAAGGTGGACGCGCGCACCCTGAACGGCAGAAAGCGACTGGATGGAACGGGTCAATTCCCCCTCCAAAGCTCGCTGGTAATTTACCTGCTCAAGGAATTGGCTGGTACCCAGCTTCTGATTTTCCATCAACTCGAAGCCAACCACGCTGCCCTTGGGAAGACCCTGGGATGCCAAGCGCAGGCGCACCTCATAAACCTGGTTGGAAGCAACCAGAATGGCCCCTCCCCCCTCCGCCATCTTGTAGGGTACATTCATCTGCTGCAATGAATTGATGATCGCCCCGCCATCCCGGTCGGAAAGGTTACTGTAGAGAACGCGATAGTCCGGTGTTTGCGACCACATCCAGGCACCTGAAATCAGCGCCACGACGGTTGCCAGCACCAGCATCAGTCCTATTTGCTGGCCACCGGATAACCGGTTGAATTCCTTTAGACGAGCGGAAATCGATTGCTGCGGTGAGACAGCCATATTATTTACGCCTTGACTCCAACCTGCGAGTGTTGAGCTTTACCCCCACAAACAAGAGAGTGCGATTGTGGCAAGCGAGGATGCCCTGCATCCACGTCACACTTGCATACTCATGACTTCGTGATATGCGGACACCAGTTTATTGCGTACCTGCACCATGGTCTGAAAGGAAATATTGGCTTTCTGCAGGGAAACCATCACCTCCTGGAGGTTGGCATTGGGATCGCCCTGCTCGAAGGCTTTGCCCAAGCCGGCAGCTTCCTGTTGCGCGCCGTTCACCTGTGCCAGCGAAGCTTTAAGAAGCGCGGCAAAATCCGCACCTTCCGTTGGCGCCGAGGTGGGTTCCGCGCCAGCGGCAAGCGCCGAAGCGGCCCGCAACTGGCCAAGTAGTTGATCAATTCCCTGCGTAGTATTCATAGCGTCCTGCCTCCAGCCCGAATTATAGCTGTTTATCCATTGCGACGGCCATATATTGCTCGCCCCAGCTTAAAAACAAAGCATATTTCATGCCAAATTTCGCCAAAATTATAAATCAGCTACCCGCCCCTTCACCTTCTTCACGATACTGCTGCAATTTGTAGCGCAAGGTGCGCTCACTCATACCCAGCTTCTCTGCGGCAAGCTTGCGCGAGCCACCAGCCGATGCCAATATCTCCAGAATATGTGTCCGTTCCAGCGACTTCATATCCATCGCACCACCGGTGGTCGGCTTCTCTTTCAGCGGAGCGATTGCCGCAGACTTCGGCAAAAGCAGATATTCCGGCTCCAGCATATCGCCCGGAGAGAGGATCATGGCGCGCTGGAGGACATTTTCAAGCTCTCTGATGTTACCCGGCCAGGCATATCGCGTCAATTGCTCGGACGCCGCCGGGGACAACCCGACTCCGGGCCGGCCGAGCGATCCGCCCAGCCGGCTGAGCAGATGCCGCGCCAACGGTACAATATCCAGCGGACGCTCGCGCAATGGCGGTAGTTCCAACGGAAAAACATTGAGGCGGTAGAACAGATCCTCGCGAAAACTTCCGCGCGCCACGATATCGGCCATATCGCGGTTGGAGGTGGCGACAATCCTGATATCGAGAGGAATCGCCCTGTGTCCGCCGACACGTTCCACCTCACGCTCCTGCAATACTCTTAGCAACTTGGCCTGGAGCGGCAATGCCATTTCGGAAACCTCGTCCAGCAGCAGGGTGCCGCCCTGCGCCTGTTCGAACTTGCCCGCATGCGACTGTGTGGCGCCGGTAAAGGCACCCTTTTCATAGCCGAACAAAGTGGACTCAAGCAGGTTTTCCGGAATCGCGGCACAGTTGACGGCCACAAACGGCTTGTCAGCACGGGGCGAATGCCGGTGAATGAAACGCGCCATCACCTCCTTGCCGCAGCCGGATTCGCCGGTGATCATTACGGTTGCATTGGTTACGGCGACTTTCTGCGCCAGCACCAAAAGTTCGCCCATGCGAGGGTCTTCGGCCACCATTTCCGAACCGTTCGCCGGATGCGCGGACAGCATATAACGCGCCACCTCCGCCAGCAGCATATCCGGTTCGAACGGCTTGGTCAGGTAAGTGCACGCGCCGGCGCGCATTGCCTCCACTGCTTTATCAATCATGCCGTAAGCCGTCATCAGCAGCACCGGGACATAAGGATAGGCAGCCTTGATCTCGCGCAGCAAGGTATGTCCATCCATGGGGTGCATCTGCACATCCGACACCACCAGACCAACCCTCCGCTTTTCCAGCAAAGCCAGCGCCGCCGCGCCGTCTGCCGCGTCCAAAGCCTCATAGCCGGCCAAACCGAGGGTGTCGCACAGCGCTTCGCGCAGATCCCGGTCATCCTCAACGATCAAAATGGGTAATGGCTTCATAACTTCATAACATCAAAGAATATAATCATAACTTTGGTAGCCGCAGGCTGAATTCGCTGCCGCAACCCGGTGCCGACTTGACCTGTACCGTGCCCCGATGTGCTTCGACAACGCCGCGCACAATTGCCAGCCCCAGGCCGGTACCTTCATTACGAGTCGTATAGAACGGTTCAAACAGGCGCTCCTGAATTGCCGCATCGATGCCTTTGCCGCTGTCGGTCACGCGGAGTACGACCTGGCCGCCTTCTCCGACCTCGCACTTCAGCCCGACCCGACCTCCCCTTGGGCAGGCCTGCATGGCATTCTCCAGCAGGTTGAGCAAAGCACCCGTCAATGCCTTGCGGCTACCCAGCACGGCGGCGCCCCGACTGTCGTCATCGACCTTGAAATCAAGCCCATGCTCGGCCATTTGCGGTTCCATCACCTGCTGCAATTCAACCAGCAGGGAAGACAACAGCACCGCATCCTGCCCGCCGCCCTCCCCCTTCACGAACAACAACATATCCTGAATCAGGTGCTCGAGATGGCGCAGGCGCGCCAGAACTTTATCGGCAAAGCGCACCCGTTCCGCTTCCGCCAGATCAGGCTTGTTCAGATGGGCGGTGTAAAGCAGGGCGGTGGCGAGCGGCGTGCGCAACTGGTGTGCCAACCCCGCCGCCATCTCTCCCATGGCGGACAATCTCTGGTGCCGCTGAAGTTCACGCTGCAAGGCATAGGCTTCGGTCATGTCATGAATCAGCAACACCTGCCCGCCAGCGGCGTCCAGCGGGCTACTGGAAATGCCGACCCGACGCGGCACCGCCCCTCCGATTGGCACAAGATCCCACTCGTGTGGCACCACGGTCTGGACCAGCGCATGCGCCGCAACCTCCGCCCACATCCTGCCCACAAGTTTGTCTCCCAGCAATTCCTGAGCGGCTGGATTCATCTCGCTGATGCCACCCCGTTGATCCAGCACCACCACACCCGCGGGCATGGCCGCGAGTAAATGGCTCAAGCGCTGCGACAACGCCTCCTTTTCCAACAACTGGCGGCGCAACTCCACATTAGCCACGGCAAGCTCGCCCGTCAGTCTCTCTACCTGCTGCTGCAACTCCTGATAGGCGCCGGTAAGCTGTGCCGAAGCCTCATTGAATAATGAAAAGGCCTGCTCCAGCTCCTTCGGGTCGACCTGCTTGGGGGTATTCGGCAATACGTTAATCTCCGTGGCCGGTTGGTGCAGGAATCATACCGCAATTGATCGGATTATTGTTGGGTGTATATACCTCAGGAAACCGCTCACAGGAAATTTTGCCGGCCCCATGGGAAACCTCGCCCTGCTGAGACTACCCTTGCCCCACATGATCCGAAAAAATTTAGCCTGCATATTTGCATTAAGCAGCCGGCCAAATTAAATTATGCACTGAAACTGCAGGTAGCTTCATAACTTACGGAATGCAATATGACAACATTCAAGGTATGATACTGAAAAGTGATACTAGTAAAGCGTCCTGCCCGGCCGGCTGAGGCAAGGGATCAGGGCCTTTCACGGAGAGCAACAACATGTCAGAACTCTTGAAAAACATTGATGCGCGCGCCAAGCTTGCCGGCACAAACAAGCTGGAGATCCTGCTGTTTACACTGGGCATTGACAATCGAACCGGTCGCAGGGAAACATTCGGTGTCAATGTTTTTAAAGTACGCGAAGTCATGCGCGTACCGGAAATCACCCACGCCCCCGACATGCCTTCTTCAGTTGAAGGTATGGTCAGCCTGCGCGGCATCCTGGTACCGGTGGTCGACCTGGTCAAATATGCCGGCGTAGAAACCGACAAAAAACCGGAAATCATGATCGTCACCGAATATAACGGACACACCCAGGGCTTCCTGGTGGAAGCAGTCGACACTATTTTGCGCCTCGATTGGTCGGCCATGCGCGTCCCCCCCGACATGCTGACCGCGCAAATGGGTGGATTGATCACCGCAGTGACAGAACTGGCGGATGGACGGCTGGTAATGATGATGGACGTGGAAAAAGTTCTTTCCGAAACCAGCCATTTCGATGACGACTACCTGTTCACCCACATCAAGCCCATCGAACAACAAAACCGCACGATATTCTTCGCCGACGACTCCGCCGTTGCCAGAAACCAGATCAAACGCACCCTGGACGTCATGAACATCGGTTATGTCAGTGCGAATAATGGCGCACAAGCCTGGGAAGAACTGAAAAAAATTGCCTCCCAGGCCGTTGCAGCGCAAGTCCCCGTCAGCAACATGATCCAGTTGATTCTGACCGACGTGGAAATGCCTGAAATGGACGGCTACGTCCTGACCAAAAACATCAAAAGCGATCCCCGTTTTGTCGGCATTCCGGTCATCATGCATTCATCCCTGAGTAGCGAGGCCAATCAGCAACTTGGCCGTTCAGTCGGGGTGGACGAGTATGTACCCAAATTCGAGCCGCAGAAGCTGGCGGCCACCCTGATGCGTGTTTTAGGTTAACCACATACAGTTATGGGGAATAACATGGAAAAGCACAACCCACTGCTCGATGCGGTTGATGGCAGAACCAAGCTGGCCGGCTCCAACAAGATGGAGATTCTGCTTTTTTCTTTGGGGAGCGGGGAGATATTCGGCATCAACGTATTCAAGGTACGCGAAGTCTGCCAGACGCCCAAGGTTACAAAATCTCCCAACATGCCGGACGGCGTCGAGGGGGTAATCTCCCTGCGAGGCAACATCATCCCAGTCATCGCACTGGCCAAGATCATCCATCTGGAGGACGTACCGGAAGACACTGGCCATACCATGATCGTCACAGAATTCAGTCGCCACACCCAGGGGTTCCTGGTGCACGATGTTGACCGCATCATCCGGGTTGACTGGGACAAGGTCAAGCCGCCACAAACCATGCTGGCCGGCAACGATGGCCTGATTACCGCGATCACGGAATTGCCTGACGGCAAACTGGTTTCAATTCTCGATGTTGAACAGATTCTTGCCAACGCCATTGGAATCGAGCCCATGCCCGAACTTGCCCCAGTCGAAACCGACACGGAGCCGGCGATATTCTTTGCCGACGACTCCGCAATCGCACGCAAGGAAATCGTCATGGTGCTGGACAAGCTGGGGGTAAAATATCAGCATGCCACCAATGGCCTGGAAGCATGGGAAAAGCTGCAGAATATGGCTGCCCGTTCACAGCAGGACGGTTCCACGGTATATGACCAGATCAAAATTATCCTGGTGGATGCGGAAATGCCGGAAATGGACGGCTACGTCCTGACGAAAAACATCAAGTCGGACAGACGGTTCGAAGGCATCCCGGTGGTCATGCACTCGTCACTTTCGTCGGAAGCCAACCGCGACATGGGCAAACAAGTCGGCGTGGATGCCTATGTCGCCAAGTTCGATCCAGCCGTTCTGGCCGACACCTTGCGTCCATTATTGCTCAGATAGGCAGTAGCGCCATGAAACACGACAGTACTTCATCCGGAGGCAATGTCCCAAACCGCATCACGGCGTCGTATAATGGCGGGATGCGAAAAGCCATATCACCTGCGGAGCTCCTTAATGGTCGATAAGAACATGAAATTTCTGATCGTCGACGATTTCTCGACGATGCGACGGATCATACGCAATTTGCTGAAAGAACTACAGTTCACCAATTGCGACGAAGCCGAAGATGGCGTGGCGGGTCTCAACAAGCTGCGTGGAAGTAATTTCGACTTCGTGGTCAGTGACTGGAACATGCCGAACATGACCGGGCTTGAGATGCTTCAGGCCATCCGCGCCGATCCCACCCTGAAGCATCTGCCGGTACTGATGGTCACTGCCGAGGCCAAGAAAGAAAACATTATCGCTGCAGCCCAGGCGGGTGCCAGCGGCTATGTCGTCAAGCCCTTCACCGCTGCCGTACTTGAGGAAAAGCTGAACAAGATCTTTGAGAAGATGGGGAAGTAACAGTTGTTGAGGCATGATCGACATTCCGAAATATTCCAGGATTTTAAAAAATCTTGAGTAATCGTATGCAAGGAGAGATTTGGTGAGTAACGATACCTCAGGTAGCGGGGATTCAGACGATTTGGAAGCCCTGTTTGATAGCATTGTAATGGCCAGCGGCACCCAATCGGCCGAATCCGAAATAGAACCCAAACACGTTGAGCCCGTGGCCGCAGCCCCTGATGAATCAGCGCCATCCGGCACGGAAGAAAGCCTCTTCTCGCAAATCGGCCATTTGACCAGAAAGCTGCATGATGCCCTGCGCGAACTGGGGTATGACAAGAAACTGGCAAAAACAGTCGAGTCGATGCCCGACACCCGCGAACGCCTTGCCTATATCGCGACGATGACACAAAAGGCGGCAGAGCGGGCTCTGACCGCCACGGAAACCGCCCAACCGATCCAGGATAAACTCGAAGCCGGCGCCACCGGACTCAGTACCAAATGGCAACGCCTGTTCGATAACCAGCTCAGCCTGGAAGAATTCAAGCAGCTAGCGAATGAAACTCGCAGTTACCTGAAAGAGGTTCCTGGCTATACCAAGGCAACCAGTGCCCAACTCACGGAAATCATGATGGCACAGGATTTTCAGGATCTGACCGGCCAGGTGATCAAAAAGGTCGCCAACATGGCCCAGCAAATGGAACATGACATGCTGCAATTGCTGCTGGCGACGACACCCGCCGAAAAGAGAACTGAGATAGACAGCAGCCTGCTGAATGGCCCTGTCATCAATGCCACTGGCCGTAGCGATGTCGTGACCAATCAGCAGCAGGTCGACGATTTGCTTGAAAGCCTGGGTTTCTGATTCGGTCAATTTCAACCTATCTCGTAGCAGGGGGAAACCATGAGCCACTTCGCTGGAATGGAAGAATTACTCCAGGATTTTCTGACAGAAGCGGGTGAACTGCTATCTGATGTAGACAACAAACTGGTTGAGTTGGAAAAACGCCCGGACGACAAGGCGCTCCTGAACGACATTTTTCGCGGCTTCCACACGATCAAGGGCGGAGCTGGCTTTCTCAACGTCAACGACCTGGTCGAACTGTGCCACCGCACCGAAAACCTGTTCGACAAGCTACGCACGAGCGAACTAACCCTGACTCCGAGCATCATGGATGTAATCATGCTCGCAACCGGGGTAGTACGCACCATGTTCGGCTCACTCGCCCAGGCACAACTGCCGGAAGCTGCCGACCCCGCATTGCTGAAAGCGCTGGATGCCGTGCTGGCAGGCCAGGAAGCAGAGTTGGCGGCTACCGCGCAAACACCCGAAACCCCGCCGCCGGCCAAGGTTGAGCAACCCGCCACCAATGCCCCCAGCGGTCCGGACTGGCCAGCTTTGTACCATGCTGTCACGGGCAGTCCCGCGGAAACCCAGACTGCTCCGCATGAGACTATGCTTCCCCCGGAGATCGCGCCTGCCCCCCACATCATGCCTCCAGTCGAGCTGGCGCCCCGCGCCAAGGCACAGCCCCCCGCGCAACAGCCCGTCGCCAAGGAAACCACCATTCGCGTCGACACCTCGCGCCTCGACATGGTACTCAATCTTTCCGGCGAGATCGGCCTCACCAAAAATCGCCTCACCTGCCTGCGCGCAAATATTCTTCAGGGCAAAACCGACGGGGAAACCCTTAAAGCCCTGGATGAAGCAGTCAGCCATCTGGATCTCCTGGTCGGCGACCTGCAAAACGCCGTGATGAAAACCCGGATGCAGCCGATCGGCAGGCTATTCCAGAAATATCCACGCCTCGCACGCGACCTCGCCCGACAGTTGGGGAAGGAGGTAGAACTGGTCATTTCGGGCGAGGAGACCGAAATCGACAAAACCATGATCGAGGATCTGAATGATCCGCTGGTTCACTTGGTGCGCAACGCGGTGGATCATGGCGTGGAGAGTACACAGGAGCGCATCGCCGCCGGCAAGCCGGCCAAGAGCCTGGTGCGCCTCTCTGCGATGCAGGCGGGCGACCACATCGTTCTCGAAATCGCCGATGACGGCAAAGGCATGAGACCCGACACCATCCGCCGCAAGGCGATAGAAAAGGGGTTGATCGATGCGGAGGCGGCAAACAGCCTGGACGACAAACAGGCTCTCAACCTGATTTTTCTACCCGGTTTTTCGATGAAGGATCAGATTTCCGATGTTTCAGGGCGTGGCGTCGGCATGGATGTGGTCCGCACCAACATCCAGAAATTGAATGGCCGCATCGACATCAATTCCACCGTCGGCTATGGCACCACCATCACCATCTCCCTGCCGCTGACCCTGGCCATCCTGCCCGTGCTGGTGGTACGCCTCGGCGACCAGCCTTTCGCCGTACCGCTTTCCATGGTACGCGAAATTATCCCGATCAAATCCAGTGAAATCCAGCGTGTATCCGGTCGTGCAACCATGGTGGTGCGCGATGAGGTTCTGCCAGTGCGCTCCCTGGCCAGTCTGATCGGCTGGCCGCAGGAAGGCATGCCGTCTTTCGGCGTGCTGATGCAAACCACGGTCACCAACTTCATTCTGGCGATCGACGGCTTCCTCGGTCGCGACGACGTAGTCATCAAGCCGCTGCATGACATCAAGCCCAAAGGCATCGCCGGCGCCACACTGTCCGGCGATGGACTGGTGGTGCTGGTACTGGATATTGAGGAGCTGCTGAGCATGGGTGCCGAGGAGACCCGTGCGTCCATGTTCGCCGCATAAGTGCCGGAACTCCTGATGCAAGATCACGCCTATATTGCTCGCCAGCCTCTCATTGACAACCAGCAAAAGATTATTGGCTATGAGCTTTTGCTGCGTAGCGACACGAAAACAGCCAGCACGGATGACCACCTCGCCGCTTCAAAGGTGCTGGCCAACATACTCAGCAACATGGGGGAAGAGTGGCGACTAGGCGACAAGCTGGCCTTCATCTATGCGCCTGCTTCCATGCTGATGGGGAATTTGATCGAACTGCTACCGGCCAACATGACGGTGCTGGAAATTCCCGGAACCACCCAGCCGACCCCGGAACTGCTGGCGCGTTGCCGCGACCTGCGCGCACAGGGATACCGCCTGGCGCTGAACGACCTGGACCTGTCCAGGAAAAACCCACCACTGCTCGAAGTGGCAAATTTCGTCAAGCTGGACATCCAGAAGCTGAAGGCCAACGGACATCTCGAAGAACACGTACGCGCCCTGGAGGAATACCCGGCCAAACTGATTGCCAAAAAGGTCGAAACCCGAAGTGAACACAGTATTTGCAAGGAATTGGGCTTCGCCTATTATCAGGGCTATTATTTCGCCCACCCGGAAACGTTGAACGCCAAGGTGATCCATCCCGCCTATGCCGTCGTGCTGGAACTGCTCGACAAGGTGCGCAACAATGCGGAGATCAAGGATATCGAATTAACCCTCAAGCGCGACGTGGCGCTTTCCTTCAAGTTGCTGCGCTATATCAATTCTGTCGGCTTTGGCTTGTCCTGCGAGATCCAGTCGCTACGCCACGCGCTGGCAATTCTCGGCTATCAGCAGTTGTACCGTTGGCTGACCCTACTGCTTGTCACCGCCGGGGAAGGCAGCACCTCGCCCGCCCTGATGAAAACTGCCGTCACCCGCGGACGTCTGACCGAATTACTTGGCAGGGATATGCTGGAAGCAGCCGAGCGCGACAATCTGTTCATTGTTGGCGTATTCTCATTGCTTGATGCGATGCTGGAAATGCCGATGGACGAGGTACTGGAAAAGCTTTCCCTGCCGGAATCGGTCACCGATGCGCTACTGCACAGGCAAGGTATTTATGGCCCATTTCTGGAACTGACAGAAGCCTGCGAGGAAGGAGATTCCAACCATATCGAAAACCTGGCATTTTCACTGCAGATGGAGCCGGAAACCATCAACCGGGCCCACCTTGCCGCGCTGGCCTGGGTGGAAACACTGGGGATATAGCTTCGACCGGAAGGCTACCTCCCGTTCAAATAGCAGATGATTCCCGGCTGGCTCCGGCCTCGTCCATACGCGCCAGGTATTGCTGCCACAGTTTTTGCTGACCGACGCCCAGGTCATATAAATAATCCCAGGAATACAGGCCGCTGTCGTGCCCGTCCGAGAAAACCAGTTGCACGGCGTAACTGCCCACCGGCTGGATATCGGTAATCTCGACATTCCTCTTGCCAACCTGCAGCACTTCCTGTCCCGGACCATGACCACGCACCTCGGCGGAGGGCGAATAAACCCGCAAAAACTCGCAAGGCAGCTCAAACCGCTTTCCATCGGAAAAAGCTATCTCCAACAGACGTGATTTCTGGTGCAGCTTGATCTCGGTAGGCATCGGCGTCTTGCTATCCAGTCCGGCCATATTTATTCCTTTCGATTCGGCGGCCAAGTCAATCTAATGGCTCTTGCCAATTGATAATAATTCGCAAACATTATACCCCAAACTGCGCTATTTGCTGCCGTCCCCTCCCACCACAGCGAGCAGATTGTCCATCCATCTGTCCGGCAGAAACCGCTTCAAAATGGCGAACAGATGGGTCGGAATTGTCACACGGTAACGGGTTTTTGGGCGCGCGCTTTCCAGCGCCTGAACAACCCTGGAGAGCACTGCTTCGGGGGACAACGTAAAAGGCACAGCCGCTCCCTGCTTGACCAGACGACGTTCCATGACCACGTAGTTGTCGCGGTGAGCGCTATGTGACATGTCAATGTTACGCCGGAACGCCGCAAAGGAATTCGCCCGAAAGCGACTCTCGATCGGCCCCGGCTCAATCAGCGAAACTTGAATGCCGCTGCCGCGAAGTTCCAGTCGGAGCGTATCCGCAATCCCCTCCAGTGCATACTTGCTCGCGACATAAGCTCCCCGGTAGGGCAGGGCAACCAGCCCCAGCACCGAACTGTTCATGATGATCCGGCCATGACCCTGGACACGCATTACCGGAATGACCAGGTTGGTCAGTTCAATCGTGCCGAACAGATTGGCTTCGAATTGCTCGCGCAACACCTCGCGCCGCAAATCCTCAACGGCGCCCGGCTGTCCATAAGCACCGTTGTTAAACAAACCGTAGAGCGTTCCACCAGTGCGCGCCAGAACCTCATCCACTGCCCGGCGAATGGACGCAGAATCCGTCAGATCGAGTTGCACGCTTTCCAGCCCTTCTGCCTCCAGCACGCGCACATCCTCTGCCTTGCGGGCTGACGCAAAAACCCGGTAGCCGCGTCTTGCCAGACCAGCAGCCACACAACGCCCGATCCCGCTGGAGCAACCGGTAATCAACACAGTTTTAGGACTCATGCCACCCCTCATTTTTCAAGCCATCATACCTGTTGCGCCAGCGAAGGAATATCCGTGCTATATCAGGAAATCATTGATATAATGTTGTCGGTATAAAATAATAGCTTCCGTATTTGGAAAAAGAAAAAATGCATCCGACCCTACTCAGAATCTCCGGCATCCTGCTGCTAAGCCTTGGCCTGTTCGGCTGCGCCACCAACGGCGATCCTCGCGATCCTCTGGAACCGATCAACCGCGGCATTTACAAGTTCAACGACGTGGTTGACCGCGCCGTGATCAAACCGGTCGCAACAGGGTACAAGGAAGCAATGCCCAGCCCGGTCCGCACTGCCATCGGCAATTTCTTCTCCAACCTTGATGACGTGCTGGTGCTGCTCAATGACCTTCTCCAGTTCAAACTCGAACGAGCCGCTTCGGATTTCAGCCGCCTGGCCTGGAATACCACGGTTGGCGTTGCCGGCCTGATCGATGTAGCCACCCCGATGGAACTGCCCAAGCACAATGAAGATTTCGGACAAACCCTGGGATACTGGGGTATAGGCAACGGCCCCTACCTGGTACTGCCGCTCCTTGGCCCCAGCACGGTACGCGATACCGTCGGCTTGGCATTCGATTCCCATTATGACCCGCTCTGGCGGCATACCCCGGTCGATGAACGCAATTCAGCAGTGGTACTCCACACCGTGGATACCCGCTCACGCCTGTTTGAAGCGGAGAAAGTGCTGGATGAAGCCGCACTCGACCGCTATATCTTCCTGCGTGATGCCTACCTGCAACGCCGTCGCGGTTTGATTTACGACGGCAACCCGCCGCGCGAGAAGCTTGAAGATTACGATGAGCCCGCACCAGCCGCACCTGCCGCTGCCAAACCCTGACTCCGTAACCCCGCCATAGCGGGGCTACTCACTTAAACTCAACCTTGAGCCAAACGCGGCTGATATTCCCGTCCACATTTGTCCAGTTTAAATCGAGCGTGTTGCGAATCTCGCTGTTGGTCAACCCTTTAACTTGTACCCTCCATACGTCCGCATGAAAATCCAGCAATAGTTTGTACGGCTTGGTCACATCTGGGCATCATAAGCGGACCGTAGCCAGGAACGATGGTTGAGCAGCGTCAAAACCCCCGACCTTTGCAGGCGCTAGCGATCCTGATGCGGGTTAGCGGAAATAAATAATGGAGTCCAACAGGTTTAAGTAGCGGGTTGTTTTATTGTGCCGCCTGAAAACAGCGACAGATAAAGATGGCGGAGAGGGTG
>Ga0307375_10000354_pt1 | contig 59950 bp, 43 predicted proteins | sample TR1MG_FD_202531 | JGI IMG/M metagenome (GOLD analysis project Ga0307375, IMG submission 202531) | Soil microbial communities from Risofladan, Vaasa, Finland - TR-1 | ecosystem: Environmental > Terrestrial > Soil > Coastal area > Acid sulfate soil | place: Finland: Risofladan, Vaasa | collected... | reverse complement strand
GTTGGAAGGGATTTGGATCAAGATCTGAGGCTATTAAGGCTGAAAAAAAGCTGAAGAGCATAAAAAAGAGGGTTGGTCTTGAGAAATTTGTCAGTGAAAATGGATTTTCGGGGTGTGGCGCAGTTGGTCCCGTTCCGCCTTGCGGAACGAGGATCCTCGAAAAATATGAAAATCAGAGATTTTCTATTTTTCGGGACTAGCGCAATTGAAATAGAATTATGTTCTTTGTATATATATTAGAAGCGGAACAAAGTAAAAGGTACTATATCGGACAGACAAAAAATCTTCATGAAAGACTTAAACGGCATAATGAAGGTAAGAATCTGTCCACAAAAGCATATATTCCCTGGCAATTAAAATGTTGGAAGGGATTTGGATCAAGATCTGAGGCTATTAAGGCTGAAAAAAAGCTGAAGAGCATAAAAAAGAGGGTTGGTCTTGAGAAATTTGTCAGTGAAAATGGATTTTCGGGGTGTGGCGCAGTTGGCTAGCGCACTTGCATGGGGTGCAAGGGGTCGTCTGTTCGAGTCAGATCACCCCGACAAAGAATGGATGAGGGTTTGCGATGAGCAAACCTTTTTTCTTTTCAGACCGTTTGCATACAATTTGCATACAACCTCTGTCTATCCTATACTCTGGAGTACTTATTCTTCCCCCTTTTATTAAAACAAATCAGAGATTATTTGTGAGTCATATAATGTACAAATATGGTACATATATAATATATAGACAAAATATCAAAATTGATAGACATTAGTCACACACCCTTCTCTTTGTTGTTTGTTCGTACTATTTCTATCTTAACTTAAAAAATGAATACTTTTTTACTTCCGTTGGGCAAAAAAGAATTCTTTTTGAGGGCAGGGGGGAGCAACTTTTTTGTTTCCTTATAAATTTAAGTACCCCTGCATTATGTATGTTCACCTCCCTAACGGATGTTTGTTTGTTCAGCAAACTTTGAAATGCACATAAGATCACAAATCTATCTCCCCCCGCAGCTCCATCTCCTTTACCTGTGCCCTAAGGGAGGCTTTTCCATCCTCTATGCGTTTAACTATTGTCTTGAACTCAGGATCATTACGGAGATCATCAAAGCCGGGGAATGAATTAAGTACTACCGGATATTCAAAAAGTCCAAGTTTCTCAAGCTCGGACAAATATTCGAGTGCCTTTTTGTTATCACCAATCAGAGCGTAGGCAGCAGCAAGGTTGTATATTCTGATTTTACCTAATAATCCTTTGCGTGATTGCCTTACTAAAGCAGCTTCATCTGATTCAATAGACTTTTTCAGAATAGATAAAGCTTCTTTTTTTCTTCCAGTCTCAATGTATATGCAGCCTAAATAAATTCCATCATTTTCTATTTGCTTATACCCTGAATTCATGGCTTTCTTATAGAATTCCTCAGCTTTAGCATAGTCTCTAAGGTAAACATATATTCGTGATCTCATGATATCGCATACTTGACCACATGTGGTGATACTACTTATTGAATCAAGAAATTCAAAGGCTTTATTATACTCCTGCTGATTCAAATAGTCATGAATATATAACTCGATAAAAAGACATTCTGATCTCAAAAAGAGGGCATTATGTATATATTTCAAAGCTGTTGTGTAGTCTCCAAGAAAGAGAAACGGATATGCAACATTTGAATTAATCTCTGCCCATGAATCTCCTCCTAAATCATATGCTTTTTGATAATACGGCAATGATTTAATTACCTCACTGCGGTGCAAAAAGAATACTTGACCAATACCCAAATAAACCCAAGGTTCTGATTCATTAGTTCCATAAGTAAGTGCCTTTTGATAATATATAAGGGAACTGTCAACTTGATTAGAATACATAAAAACTGCTCCCATTCCAGCAAAAGCATCACCACTCTCCGGGTCTAACGCCAAAACTTTTTTATAATAAACTAAAGCTGAATCAAATTTACCTTCTTCATTATATGTCATTCCTTTTCCACACAGAGCCAAGGTATATTGTGGATCAATCTCTAATGCCTGATTAAATAAGTTTAATGCCAACCTCAAAAGAGTGCTGTCATTCTTAAATCGATATTCTCTCACCATTTCTCTACCTCTCATAACTAAGTCGTGAGCTACCATATTAGTAGTAGATTTAGCCACGATTTTTTCTATTTCCTGAGGAGTAATTACAGCATTCAGCGAAGCAGCAACCTTCTTCGCTATACTACTCTGAAATTCAAATATCTCTGTTGTGTATTTCCCATCATATATTTCTGACCACAGGTGATTTCCTGTCTTTGCATCTATTAGCTGAGCAGTAATGCGAAGGTCATCACCAATCTTCCTTACACTCCCTTCCATGATCAACGAAACTCCAAGTTCCTTTCCAATAACTTTAATATCCTTATTTGGATTACGATACTTTTCACTTGAGGTCCTTGCTTTTACTTTAAGGTCTCCAATCTTAAGCAGCTGATTTAGTATCTCCTCCATCATCCCATTACAGAAGTATTCATTATCCTTGTCCGGACTGTCATTCACAAATGGTAATACAGCTATGGATTTATCCTGCTTTGATTCATTCTCAGCCTGTTTCCCGTTGCTAACGACTTTGTATATGGCAAACACTACAACAATGCAAAGAAGCAATGAGAGTGCTATTATCAGCCATCTCTTAGACTTTGTGGCAGTCACTAATGGCAGACTATTTCTTTTTTCAGATGCTTTAGCATAATCAGTCTTTTCAACGGATACTTTTCTATCAGCGATAGCAGGCTCTTTCCCTTTAAGACAATGAATGATCTCATCAATAACATTGGCTACCTTATTGACTTGCAACCTGTACTTGGTATTGTTCAGATTCCTTTTCTCGTCATCACCATCAGTAAGTGGTTTATTAACACCCGGTTCCTTATAAATAAATTCTATGGCTCTAAGAACGCCTCCCAATTCCTTTTCTAGAATAGCTTTATCCTCAGGGTATAGGTCATGTATCTGAATAGGGAGAATTCTTGTGGCTACATTACCATTCGGGAGTTTTACCTTCAGTCCGAACTGATCTTCTGAAGCCTGCTCTATGAATGCTTTAAACTCATGTTCCCATGCAAAGGATTTTGGATCACAGTATGTTCGAGATATGATTGGTATGAATACAACGCATCTCAGCTTGTCTTTCAGAGAAGCATCAACATCATGAGTCTCTAATAGTCCGTCATGCGGATTAATGTCAAAATACAGACTAATATCTTCCTTGAAGGTGGATTCGAGTTCTGTTTTTAGAGCTTCAACAAACTCACTTACCCACCTGTCACCTTTGTTGTCTTTCTGGCGATAGGAGATAAATATGTCATATTCGTAACTGGGGATAATGCTTCCCATGCAGATGGCTTATTTTGATAAAGTTATGAAAGAGTTGGATGCGAGTCAAATAAAATGGGATTGCTATCCAAGGTTTTCCAGCTCAATCCCAATCTTTTTAAGAGCATAGGATGTCTCTTTGATATAATCACCATAAACTGTGTTCCAGTGGAATCCCGGCATTACTTCTGCCACTTTCCTGCTATCGCATTCAAAACTGATATCTATCTGCGACCTGCAGATATCAAGCATGGGATTGTCAATTATCTTTCCTGTCATGCCAACATTACATTTGAATTCAAAGTCGGGCATGATATTGGTCACCGTTTGTCCGATCAGCATTTCAACTTTAGGTGCAGCTCCATAGTCCGATTCAAAGTGAGTAAGCAGCCTGGCCGGCTCCAGCTTTTTGCCGTCCATCCTCCTCGGTGCTGTGCAGTGAGCAAGAGTAATTATTCTATCGTGAGGATAGGTTGGATCGTTAAGAAATACCGGTTTACCTGTAATGTTTGCTAGCAGGATACCTGAGGGAACAACAACAAAATCCGACTCACAGAATGCAAGATAGCCTGAATCATTCAGGAGGCTTAACGTCAGGCAGGCAGTAGATTCGGCAAGGGGCATAATAGTTCCCATACAGTTGTTGACTGTAATTGATCTGCAATTGAATTTATCCATCAATCTTATAAAGACTTCCTCGAGGACAAAGCAATTCTCAACAAATTCCTGTTTTGTTTCAAGTTTTGTTCCGGGAATTTTCAGGTATTCGCCTGCACGGCTTTTAGCTCTTGCAACAGTTGAATTGTCATGTTTTGCTTCTTCTATCAATTTACCAAGCTCATCGTAGGTGATATCCTGGATGTCAAGTTTGTATTTTTCCTTTACTACTTTCATAACAGCATCCAGTGGCTGTGCCCAGGCTCCAGCACCGCCAATTGCCAGAATCCTTGATCCTACAGTGTTTTTCAATCCTGCAAGAGACCTTAAGCGCCAGAGTATCTCATCCTGGTTGTCAATAACCACATCATTTTCGGTTATACCTTTTACTGCAAGCTTATCGGTATGCTGCCGCAAATATCTGGGACTGATTATTTCGTACCAGAGGTAAACCGGACCCGACCGGTGCCTGCAGAAGAAGACAATATCTTTATCCATCCTGTTCAGGGTGTCGAACATATTCATTCCACCTCCTGCGGCATATACCAGGAATATATCAGCAGATTGCAGATCGGTAATTCCTTCAACTTCTGGAATATTTCGCGCTCCAGATACTTTAAGAAATTCAATAGGAAAATCTGCCTTTCCTTTCAGAATTTTAAGTTCACCATTTATCCTTTCAATCTCTACTGCAGCATCTTTCTCTGTCTGGATACCGCCCCATGATCTCCAACTGGTCTGATTTCTACGTGTGGGAACATCGTAAGTAATTATGGGTTTAACAACCAGGGGTTGTCGCTTGGCCTTATACTCTTCAAAAGGCTTTTCGGAAAGAAGGGAGGACCACGTAAGTCCTGAAAAGGTCACTGTACCTATCGCACCTGTACCAGCAAGGCTTACAAACTTACGTCTTGTCATTTCATTAGCATTTACAGGATTATTGTGGCAGCAGTTGCAGCCTGGTCTGTGAAAACTGGTTGAAGACAAGTCAGAAATATTGTTCATATCATCGTAATTTTAAGTTCGATATAAAGAGATAGATATAAAGTTATGAAAGAGATGGATGCAAGGCAAACTTAATTAGCCAAAATGTTATAAAACCGACATTTCATAGTTTAAGCTTAAACATTAGAGAATCCTTGTCGTTGGTAATCTCTGTAGCTTCATCAAGTAATTGCCGGATAGTATTTAGGTAAGACTCTACCTCTGGAATTGTTGACTTCGCTATGTTTCGGATGGAGCGTAACGAGTTCACGATAATCCCTCCTCTGACACTTGAAGAAGCACTGCAGACGACAAAAATTCATTCTGTGGCAGGAAAAATTGACGATCACACCTCACTTATGACAGGGAGACCGTTCCGCAGCCCACATCATACAATTTCTGATGTGGTTCTAAAATATTATGTGGCGAATCAGATTTATTTGACTATGTTTCTTAATTGGTGTAACTTTCATCAGGGATAATTTACCATATCAGGATGATGGAAACCGATAGAAAAAAGTCATTTATAGCAGGAATCCCAAGTTGGGCACTAGCATTGTTTACTCTATTTGGAGCAACTATCGTTACGATAGTTATTGGTGAAGGATTAGGTCCGTACATTAAAATCAATGAAAATATAGGACAAGCAATTGCCTATATTCTAAATGGTATAATAATTGCCGTTTGTTGCTACTTTATAGTAAAAAAAAATCCCAAAAGTATCTGGTATGTTCTGTTGATATGTAATGCTTTCGTAATACTTCCCGCAATTATTGAGCCTAATTTTTGGATAAGCACATCGATGTGGATTCCTATGTGTGGCGGATTGATACTATCAATAATTGCTTCAATGATAGGAGCACGAACAGGGAGAAACGCTATTATTTCTGACAACCCTTAACCCAAGATTGTATATTGTAGTACCTGTATCATCAAAAAGATTCAGGTCAGTATTTTCTAATCATTTCTTATTTTTATGTTTTGGAGTTTTTTGCCAGATTATGTATAACAAATCCGATAAGAAGCCAAAAGTAAAAGAGTGCTGATAAATAAAATTATTTGAGTGTGTTTGTTCTCAGTAAACTATCATTCCATTATAAGTCTCCCGCAAACAAGAGGATAGTAGTTTCCTGTAAATAAATATTTCCTTTAATTTTCAATTCTGTAAATGTGGGTATCCGATCGCATGATCAGCGAATTTTCAGAAACCACCGGTCGTGCAATGAATTTACCCTCCAGTTTATTCTCTGCCACTACCTGGTATTTTTTGTCTGCCTTTATAACAGTTGTTACGCCATCGAAGTTGGTTAAATATATTTTATCTCCTATCGCGACAGGAGCAGTGTTAAAATTATAATTACCCTGCAGTTTTTCTTTCCAGATTAATTGTCCTGTTTTTGCATCCAGACAAGATAAAAGTCCCTTTTCATTTACCATAAATATTAATCCGCTTGTAATGACCGGGGTTGAAATACCCGGCACATTTACTATGCATTTCCATATTATGTTTGTAGCAGTTACATCCCCTTTGCCATCGGGATGTACAGCCCATAATTCCGTAGGTTTAAGCCCGGTATTAATATATAGTATCCCGTTCCAGAAAAGCGGACTTGAGACAGTTGAATCGCCTCCGCCATAGGTGACTCGCCATATTTCTTTGCCTGTTTCAGGGTCAAAAACCTGGCAGAGCTGAGATCCTACACTTATCAGCTGATCTTTTCCATTTACTGAGATAATTATGGGTGAGGTATGTGATTTGCGCCAGGCCTCCTGAACACCCTCATAAAACTCCGGAGGGCGATTGACCTGCCATACAGTATCTCCTGTTTTTCTGTTTAGAGCAGTTATTCTATGTGTATTAGCTGCATCGTGTTGAAGAATTATCAGATTTTTATAAATTATTGGTGATGACGCAGGGCCATGTGGTATGTTTTCCAGGCTCAAGTCAGTTCTTTTCCAGATTATCCTGCCTGATTTTGCCTCAATACATACTGTTCCGTAGGGTCCAAACTCTGCATAAACATATCCATCCGCAGCAACAGGTGAGGGTGTGGCATAAGTATTCATTTCGTTTTTCCATTTGACCTTTTCATTTTCCAGTACCTGAATATCATGCAGAACCTTTCCGGATCCTTTACTGACACAAACGGCATACATTTTTTTGCCATCTTCAGTTGCCGTGGTCATCCAGATCTGATCTCCCATTATGACAGGAGTAGACCAGCCTTTTCCATGAATCTCAGTTTTCCATTTAACGTTATTTGATTCATTCCAGGTTGTTGCAATATTTCCCTGAGCAAAAGAGGCTGATGCATCGGTAACAGAACCTGTATTCCTTGTATTACATGCAGGTAATGAACATGTCAGAAATAATATATAAATAATGACAATATGCCTGATTGAATGACTCATACTCTTCACCTGGTTTATTTGTTAAGTAATAATTTATTATTCATGAAAACCAATAACATCTTATAGGTGAGCAAGATAATTTTATTTTTAATATTATTATTTATTTTCTGATGTTTTCTGAATCTCTGCGAAAAATGCTTTAAAACATTTTACAGATGACTTATCCGTATCATCAGGGATCCTTCCATAATATCGGTCAAGAAATGGCCCGGCACCAGACCATACAGTCTGTACAATTCCCTTGAAATGTTCCGCCATTTCGGGGCTTGAATTTGCTCTTAACCTCAACATATCCTGGTTGATCTGGCAGTTGATTTTCATATTCTTGATTAGTCAATAAATCTATTCATTTTTAATACAACGAACTGAATATCCATTCTTCTTCAGATCGTTAAGCCGGTTTAAATTGCTGCTGGTATTATCAGTATCCTGCCGGTAGGCGTCAGTGGTACTGAACTCTGATGAACTCCACCAGTACCCATAATTGGTAATTTTACTGAACTCTCCCACGTTGCTGCGAAAACCGGCCGGGAGAGCCGTAAACCCGGTTTCATTTGTGGCTCCTGTATTTGGCGTAACCCAGTGAGTTGTTCCGGATTCCTTAAGTTTTCCACCGGCGACAGACGATCCTCCAAGATAATTTGAAAGAATCGTCCATTCTGCATCAGTCGGCACATGCCATCCTGCAGGACAAATTTTTCCGGTCTTCACTGCTTCCCAGTTATATAAAGCTCCATAAATATTTTTATAAGCCAAATTATTATCGTACCAGCAATATCCGGGATTCGAAAGAACTTGCCAGGTGGCTTTGTCCGGTGCAAAATCCAATGGATAACCATCATTTAATTTGGTAGATTTAAGGTTCTCTGCCATCCATACCTGTGTGCCGATTGTTACTATTTTATACACGTTGTTTTCAATATCCTTTGGCAGGGTAATAAGGATCTCATCATCACTATAAGATATTCCTAATGAATTTTCTGCTTTTATTCTGAAATGATATGTAACCCCCGGTGCAAGTCCTGATATATTAGCACTTACATTTGTCAATATACTGCCGGTCAGTGGACTTTGAACGGCTGGAACTGAAACTGAATAGGTAGTTGTTGTACCATATTCAAATATTATTTCAGTAGATAAATAGTTCGCATTTACAGCACCATTCAGAATAGCGCCTGCAGAACTAATACCTGTCGCTGTTTCAATATTAACATCAGGCACCTTACCTAAAGTAACAAATGTAGAATCGCTGCTATAACTTGTACCGAGAGAATTTTCTGCCTTAATTCTGAAATGATAAGTTGTTCCCGGGTTTAATCCTGTGAGGGAGGCACTGACATTTGCCATAGAATCTCCTGTTACAGGACTCTGAATGGCAGTTACAGAGTTCTCGTAAGAGCTTGAAGTTCCAAAGTCAAATGTCACTGTTGTCGGCAAAAAATTTGCATTCACAGAGCCAAATAAAGTGGCACCATCTACAGTAATATCTGTCACATCTGAAATGGCTGCTCCGGGTAACTGACCTAAAGTAGTAAATGAAATTGCCTCTCCATATCCTGTTCCGGCACTGTTTGTTGCATAAGCTCTTACATAGTACATAGTAGCACCTAGCAGACCCGAAATATTACTGATAAATTTCCCTGCTTCTGCATTATCAGTGGTCTTGCTATCTTCTATAACCGGTAAACTATCTGTACTCCAGCAAACACCATTAGCGGCTATCATACCTGAACCCTCACTGGTAATTGTACCTCCACAAATTGCTGAGGTTCCTGTAATATTGGTGACTTCATCTGTTGTCAGGGTCGGAACTTCATTTTTCTCGCATGAACTAATAATACCTGAAAGAAGTAACAAGTTTAATCCTGTAGCAATGATTACGTTTTTCATAAGGTTCTTTATGATAATTGACCTAAAGATTAGGATACTTTCAAAATTAGAAAATTCGCATTACAAAGAGACGAACAATTCCAAGATTCTTGAAACTCCAATAAAAGAAAATAACATGTCGCTGTTAAAACAATTAAACCGATATTTTTTCGTCAGGAAACCCGAAAATAACAACTAGTGTAGTATCCTTGCCCTTATTGTATGAGGAATTTTCTTAAGGTCATTCAATACAGCGGCATCGAATTTACTCTCAGTCTCCATTATAACATACCCAATATCAGGATCGGTCTGAAGGTATTCTGCAGAAATATTTATACTTCTTGAGGCAAAAAAATTATTCAGCTCCCTCAGAACACCAGGAACATTCTCGTGAATATGCAGAAAGCGCTGGCTTGTGTTATTTGGCTGAAGGGCAATCTCAACAAAATTAACAGCTCCTATTGTAGAACCGGTATCACTGTATTTAACAAGTTTTTCTGCCACCTCAAGGCCAATATTGGCCTGGGCTTCCACTGTACTACCTCCAATATGAGGAGTTAGTATCACATTATTGAATTCCTGCAGATCATTAACAAAAGGTTCATCATTTGAATTCGGTTCAGAAGGAAACACATCGGCAGCAACACCAGCCAGATGTTTTGATTTTAATGCACCTGCAACAGCATTGTAATCAACCACATCACCACGCGAGGCATTTATTAGACAAGCCCCCTTCTTCATAAGCGCGATCTGACTATCCGAAATCATGTTCCTTGTCAGCTCAGTTGATGGGACATGAATTGTAACTGTATCAGCGACCTTCAGCAGGTCAGCAAGTGAAGGAAGAGGCCGTGCATTTCCAAGGCTGAGCTTCTTCTCGATATCATAGTAACAAATATTCATTCCCATAGCTTCAGCAAGTATTGAGACCTGCGATCCAATATGTCCATAGCCGATTATACCAAGAGTTTTTCCCCTGACTTCAACTGAATTATTCAATGATTTCATCCAAATCCTGTTATGAGCCAGTGCATTTCTTTCAGGGATCCCGCGCATAAGCATTATACACTCGGCTATAACCATCTCTGCTACAGAACGTGTATTTGAGAAAGGAGCATTGAAAACCGGTATTCCCTGCATTTTTGCATCCTTTATATCTACCTGGTTGGTACCTATACTGAAACATCCTATGGCAAAAAGTTTTGGAGATTTGCTCAGAACCAACTTCCTTATTTCTGACCGACTCCTTATTCCAACAATATGAGTATCAATCATTTTTTCCTCAAGTTCTCTGCCTGATAAAGCCTCCTTAAAATACTCGATATTAGAATAACCATTTTCCTTGAAATGATTTACTGCATTTTCGTGCACTCCTTCAAGCAAAAGGACTTTAATTTTGCGTTTGTCAAGCGAAAACTTTCTGATATTCATTTTTAAGGCTCATTTAATTAATAGCCCAAAATTAATTCAATTTTTTACTTTTAAAATGAAAATAAAAAATTGATTCCCTTGCAAATATTAAAAGTGAACTTTTACAGCACCTTTCTCCCTCACAAAAAGCTTATGACAGGCACCTTTACCAAAGACATGTTCGAGAGTCTCAATATACCTACCGGTCATATTTTCAGGGACAAAAGCCTGGATTGTGCCTGCAAAACCACCTCCATGAACCCTCCAGGCGCCATAACCCTTCAGAAGCATCTCACTCAGGGCAAGACCCAGTGCCACTCCCTGTTCATTTACATTGCTAATTGTATATATATTCTGGTTATACATGTACGAACTATTTCCAGATTCTGTTACCATATTTAAAAATGATCTGAAATCATTCCTCTCAAGGGCTTGGACCTGCTTCAGAACCCTTTCATTATCACCATGAAAGTGGAATGCCCTCAGAATAGCCCTGTCACCTGCACTTTTTCTCAGAGCTGGAATTGCATCAACAACCTTAGCCAGGGAAAGTTCACGTTGTACATTCTTTCCAAGCAATTCAGCAACCTGCTTCATCTCATTAAATACAGCAGCATATTCATGAGTAAGGTTATCATGACTGCCTCCCGTATCGGTAATAATCAATGCGTAACCGGTTGACAGGAAATCAAAATCTATTTTTTTTACAACTGGCTTTGCAGGATCTTCAAAATCTATTGTTACCAGGCCTCCGACAGAACATGCTGTCTGGTCCATCAGTCCACATGGCTTTCCAAAGTAGTGGTTTTCAGAATATTGACCTATTATTGCATTTTTTATCGGGTCAAGGCTTCCGTCATTATATAGATTGCTCATGATTGCTCCTATCAAGACCTCAAATGATGCTGAGGAGCTCAGACCTGAACCTTTTGGGACCATTCCATCAATGACAGCATCAAAACCCCCGATAATGAATCCAAGCTCTTTCATTCGTGCGGCTATCCCCCTGACCAGAGAGGCAGAGGTATTCAGCTCACTTTTCACCGGATCAAGATCAGACAGTTCGACAGTAAACATAGGATAGCCTTCAGATTCAATCCTGATGATTCCGGAATTGTTTTTTGCTGCAACAGCAACATTATCAAGGCTTACAGCACCTGCCAACACCCTTCCATAATTATGATCGGTGTGATTTCCCCCAATCTCAGTTCGCCCTGGTGAACTGAAAAAGAGAGGATCAGATGTATCTGAAAACTTAAGGAACCGGTCTAACAGACTGGAGTAACGAGTGACCTGTTCCTTCCTGACCTCCTTCTCTGATCCGTACAGCTCAAAAAATACACTATTGTCAGGATTAATTATCCTGGCCTTCAGCAATTCAATCTTGTTCATTAAATAATATTTTGAAAACTCAATTAAGCTGGTAAAACTAAATAAATTTTAAAAATGCTTATTCCTCTGACAATAACTCCATAATTTCTCGTCGGTGAACCCTGAATGCCTCAATATTATTATCATACCTGTTGAAACTGTAAATTACCTTATTAATTATTCCTCTGGCTTTCACTGAGTCCTTTTTCTCAAGCATCCTGAATAACTCGTAATCGACAATTCCATCTCTCATAGCATCGGATCGAATAGAGCTGAAGAGCTTTCCATCTTTAGGATAGATTATCCAACTGTCTCCACCCGGAAGTATATTTCCTCCTTCGTACTGAATAGAGGTTTGTTCCCCAAAAGGATCAGAGTTATTCCAGTAATTGAGTCCCCAATGGAGGTAACCAGGTATGTTGTATTTGTAGTTTATCCAGTGCATGTAACGTGTTCTCAGAAGAGGCAATTCAATAAATCTGTTTACATATTCACCTTTTGGTGAAAGACAGGTATAAAACCATGCTTCTTTCCCTTTAAGATTCTGGTCATTATAAAAAGAATAGTCCCGATCCATAAAATCAAGCTGAGGGACCCAAATATCAAGTACATCACCCAGGTTTTTACTATGACACGCATCGATAAATTTAAAATCAGGAACAAGCTTCCTGACAAACTTTGCAATCTCAATATAACTTTTAATATTCTCTTCGATTGGTTCATCTGCCAGATGTTGTATATATATCTTATCCCATCCTTTTTCTTTCAGATGGCTGTTAAGAGCAGGGAAAAAAGCAGTGTAAAACTCCCGTGCAGCAGGATCTGATATTGGCAGGTTCAGAAATTCATTTTCCGGATCGTCCTCTTTTGATGGTACGGTAACTACAAAATTTGAAAGCCATGTGCTTTCCCTGCCACCAATATGTCCTCCCTCTATCCTTCCTATCACTCCCTCGTTTATAAATATCTCCACTACCCTGTCGAATCTTGTAAAATCAATGTTCCACCTGCCATTTTCATATTTATATTCTGATAAAGCAATAGGAGAGATTATAGCAACATTCTGCCTGTAATCAGCCATTTTTCTTGCCAGAGTCCTGATATATTCCCAATGCTGATCGGAATACTCTTCAAATAAATTGCCTCCATTCATCCATTGCAGCTGGGCAGGATTAATTGAAAACCAATTAGTTACCCAAAGGCTTGTTTTTTCAATTGTAACCGGGTACACCTTTATAGTATATTCCTCAGAAAGTTTGAATTTTTTCCTTCCATTGACCCCTGTTACAGTTACAGTTCCCTTATAGATACCTGCGGAAGCATCTTTGGGTATAGGTATGGATATCCAGATAGGTTGTGTATTACCGAAATCGACACTTACCGATTCCTGCTCAACTATCGGATCAGGATAATACCCTGACGGTGAAACTATTCTGTCGCGGGAATAATCCCAGATTGAACGGCCCACCTTAACATAACCAACGAACCCTGTTTTTGCTTCTGGAAGTGCCTTCCCATCCATTATAGCTGGTGAAACCTTTACTCTCAGGTCCGAAATAGAGTAAGGTGAACGAATAACGAACTGAAGAGTTGCATGCTCACCCCTTACAACTTCACTAACAGCTTGCCTATCAGGTATATACGAAGCTTCGGCTAAAACCTTTTCAAGAGGATCAACATATACAAACTTCAGGTAATCAGTATCATGCGATTCAGTGCAGCCATACTGAATCAATAAAAATGACATCAAGAAAGTGTATATCATCACTTTAGTTGCATTCTTAAACAATGAAATTCTCATAATATTAATTTTTTCGAAATTATTAATTTTATCTGAATAACCTGATTAATAGCTGTTTCAGATCGGTATAGGAAAAATACAATTAAATAAACCATAATCCAAATTATTTGGTTTTGAAAGTTATGACCTGACATGTTTCCCTGGCATGCAACATAAAAAAAGAGTAGATTTGGAATTCATAATTCTAATTTCAGCCATATGGAAAACAAATCTCGCCGACATTTTGTAAAAACCTCAGCAATAGGCACTCTGGGACTAGGACTGAATGGGACCGCTCCCGTATTCAGACAGTTTATCGAAGGAGAGAGAATAGCTATAAAAAGTTCGGGTTTGGCAAAAAATAATCCTGTTTTCATTCCCCACAAGGCAGCAAGCTGGTGGTGTGGCATAGAAGACCTTCAATGGTCTCAGAAAAAAATCGTTGACAGAATCAAAAGAAGGGCAGAAGCCTTTTCAAAAGCAGGTATAGATACAGCAATTAACTTTGGTTTTCATATCCGGTTCGACTTTTCAAATTATTTTGGTCAGCTTCATGGATATTATGCAAATGTTTGCAATGAATTGCACAAGTACGACATAAAATTCATGGATCACTATTCCTGTAACCATGTTGAACGGCCAAGGGGTGAGGCTGAATTCAGAAAACTGCATAAAGAACAGAGACACCATACTCTCCTTTTTCATGATCCTATTGCAGCTGAAACAGCACAATATGAAGGTTATTTTTTCAAAGATATATGTGAAGTTGATCTTCGTGATGGATCGAGAGGGTATGCTGCCCAATACCAGATGGAGGCATTTTGCCACAATAATCCTGATTTTCTGTATATGCATGGTAAATACCTCCGAAGGCTTATGAAAGAAGTCCCAATTGATATTATAGAAGTGGATGATATGTGCGATTATGCCGGATTAGCCACATGCGGTTGCATTCATTGCAGGGATAGATTTAAAAGGGATTATGGTCACGAAATACCGGCATTCGGAGAAAAATCTTTCTGGGGTGATACTTCAAAACCTATGCTTTACTGGGGTAATTATGATAATCCCGCATTCAGGGACTGGGTCAGAATGAAAATCGATATTGTAGCTGACCATGTTAAACTCGTAAAAAGTATCGTTGGAGAAATACCCTTGCTGACCTGTTGTTCAAGCACCGGACCTATTGTTCTCAATTCTATCGCTTTGAACCTTGAGAGAATGGCTCCTTACCTTGATATGTTCATGCTTGAAAATGTAGGTACCAACATCCGTAGCGCTGACTGGATAAAGATGGATGCAGAAGCCCTGCAGCAGAAGGATATTGCTATAAAAAGAGGCAATGCTCCGGCAATTGCATTGAGCTATACCATATATGAGAAAGGAGGTTACCTTGGGTGGGCCCTAAGTCGTTTCTGGGGTGTGGCAAACTGGGCCAGTACTCTTAACCAGAGGCTTGAGGAAGATCCGGCTGATGCCATGGAGATCGAAGAAATTATAAGCCCTGTAAATATCTGGGAAAAAAAGTACAGTGATATCGACTACAGGAGTTGCAAGGATCTTGCCGAATTAAGGCTGGTGAGCAGCAGCATCTGCAGGGATAATGGATACAGGTATGAAGATGGTACAGAGCAATGGACAAGGGTTACGGCATGGTCGGAAGAACTTGTAAAGAACAATACAGGGTACCGGATAGTCCGTTCAGGTGAGCTTTCTGACACCGAATCCATTTGCGCAGAAAACACTCCCCTTATTTTAGATGGATTGGGATGTGTGTCAGACTCTCAGTTCAATGCCATAAACAAATATCTGAAAAAAGGCGGAAAAGGCTGGCTTTCATTGCCCTTTGGAACACACGATGAAAAGGGATTCAGAAGAAATAAACCTTTGTCAGAAGAATTGATTGCGAAGAAGTACAAAAATCTGGTCATACTTGAGTCTATACATGTATCAGAGAACATCGAAAAATTAATAAAAAAGGGAATATTCAAGCCGGCAATAAGGCAAGTGGCTGGTGACAAGGGTTGGGCTGTCAGGGTACTCATGAATGAAAATAAGCCAGTACTGCATTTTCTCAATTCTGCCATGGTACCTGTTCCTCATCCCTCAATCAAGGACAATGGAGGCACTCCTATACTTAAAGATATCGATTCGGCAATAAAAAACAACCTTATAACATATGAGGTTAATACCAACAGAATTCCTCTGTCGTCGTTATCGCTTTTAAGTCCTGAACTGGCTGACCATTCAGGAAAGATTGAGATAATGGCCTCCGGTAAAGGATATTCTATTGTTAAGGTAAATCTGGAGGGAGTTAAAGTTTATGCTGTCGGACAATAATTTTTTATAAATTATTGTTAGATAGTCTTCTGAGACTATCCAGAAGAAGGGGAAGATAATCAAATCTGTTCATCCTGACTCCGGTTGCTCCTCCTCCTGTATGGATCTCTACAAAATCAGGATCCGGATTAATTCCGAATCTTTTATAGAATGCCTTTCTGATAAAGTCTTTTACTTTTTCAGGATCAGCTTTTTCCCGGTCGATATGGACCTGAAAGTAGTCACCCTGCCCTGCTGCATTCACTCTTATTGCTACGGCTTCATTGCCAAATGCACGCTTCAGCATTGCTTCTGCCATGTCAATAAGGGCAAGCCCTCTGAAGAATCCAGAACCCTCAAGATGATTAAAATCAGGCAATGATGGCCCTATAAGGTTATCATCATAAATTCCCCTGTTAAAATCAAACGGTATTGCTCCTGACCTGTTGAGCCACATTTCCAGGAGCTCTGGTCCCGTAATACCTTTTTCCCATGATGCAAGGGTTTCCAGTTCATTTTTCGCCGGCAGATTTTCAGGATTGATATCAAAACTACAATCCCCTCTTTGCGACCAGGTTATATACTCAATCCATTTATCCTGATTATGAATGAGGTAGAAATTTTTTGCAACTTCACCAAAGAGATATGCAACCATTGCCCGCAGTGGGACACCTGTCTCCAATAAAACATTCCCATTTCGATCTGTTCGCTTAAAGGAGGGATTCCTCCATCCTTCAAACAGAGAATTCAAAGTGTTTTCAGCTTTCCGGGAAGCTGATTCCTTATCAAGATGATTCACCTCATTCAGCTGATTAATATACCAGTCTTTTTGTTGATGAACCATTTCATATAATACATCTTTGTTTACTTTCAGAGGAAGCTTAAGGAGTATCCGGCAGATCCATTTTTTGTTTTCTTCAGATAGTTTTCCATCTTCCACCAGATCCTCTTCAATATGTTTAAAAAAATCAGTGTCAACAGGAAGCTGTGTAACAATTGCCGCTATCTCAGCAGCTTTACCTGTCAATTTACGTACTTCTGTGGTTGTGAGATTTTGCAGGCCTGAGCTCTCAGCATATACTCCTCCGGACCAGCGCCATGATCCCCTGTCACGCTCTACACTATAAGGAAATATAATCTGAATTCTGTCGTATGGAACCGGGAAAGTGCCGATTATCCTGTAATTATCCCGTGGATTAGATGAGATGAGAGTTCCCTGTCCTGCTCTGCCTTTCTGTTCTGTCGCCTGGTCAAGTGACCCTGCCCGGACTCCTGTTCCATATTCTGCCTGGCAGGCCAGATGCACCAGAAGATCAGCCGGAATTCCAAGATCATACAGAGCATTAAGTGAATTTTTTGTTGCTACAGTTACCGCTGAAGAGCTGGAGAATCCTCCCTGTGGAATATTACCTGAGGAAACAATCTTTAGTCCCCTGAAATTATCAATACCAAGATGTTCTTTTACTTTTAACCCAAGATTACCGGTACGAAGTGTCCTGATGGATGCCAAAGCATTTCCAACCAGGGCAAAAGGTCTTCGCATATTACTTGTAACCCATAAACCAGGCGGAGGAAGCGGAAGTTTTTTCTTCCTTCTTTCATTAAGTTCCTCATCACTGAAATAACCCAGAGACAATAACAGAGTTTCACTCATTCTTGTGCCAAATCTCTCGTAGGCTGTCATATCTGAGATATCTTCGTCCGGATACATGGCCTGATTATCAGCAGGAAGTGAATTTATATTCTCCCTGTATTGATGGTTCAACGGTACCAGATGGATACGTCCGTCATCTGCATCCTGCACAATAACTACGATCTGCTCTTCACCATCCCTGCTACCGGCTCCTATTGGCATCTGCCAGGCAGGTCCAAAAAAACGCGACATATCAGGATGCATAAATGCAATCCTCAAACGACCGCCTGTGATTCCTATTCCTATCGGTTTGTCAGGATCAAAAGCCAGTTTTTCCTTCTTTATAAGGGTCTGCAACTCCTCAAGCTGCCGAATCACTGAAGCTATCTGACCTGAGGGTCTGTCAGAAACAATCTTTCTGGCAACTTCCTCAACCTCCATCTCCTCGGGAACCAACAATCCGATCCTTGATGAGAGTATTCCTTCAAGCATGGCCAGATCCATCGGTTGAGTCACATCAGATGTAAGAAGATCATATTCAGGTTCATTTACCGACGTGGTTATTGTTCGTATATCACCATCCGCTTCGCTGATTGACCCGATAATATCAGTCAGATAATACTGCCCCTGTGCATTATTGTTTTTCACAATCGACAGATGTTTGTGCAATATTGAAGCACGTACAGCATATAGAGGACAATTCCCTTCCTTAATATTGAGAAGTGACTGTCTTGCAATCTGATCTTCCTCTGCAATAATATCTTTCTCTTCGGTTATACTTAACACTTTTCCGGTATCATTGCGGATCACCCTTCCTTTTCCGGTGTTTTTCGGTGGTTCATATATTGCAGAGAGAAAGGTCAGATCGGCCTCTTGTCCTCCTTCCTCATGCTTCTTAATCAGACGTCTGAATATTGAAGAGGGTATGATCCTGTCTCCCATTGTTATTATCAATAAAGGATTTGCTTCGAAAAGTTCAGGCACACAGAAAGCTTCCATAGCAGCAAAGGCTGTTCCACCTGCAGGATTATCAGTTAAGACATAAATATTATCCTCCCCAAGTGCTGAAACAACATCCTGATACATGTAACCCACAATACAAATCACTGGCGAATTGCTAATACGCCTGAAAGAATCAATCGAATGTCTGGCAAGTGGAAGACCATGAACAGACTGAATACATTTTGGATCCTTGCCGAACCGGGTACCCTTACCTGCAACAAGGGTAATTAGAATCCTCTCTTCTGCACTGAATTTGTCAGGTTGAATTATTGACCGGTTCAATATTTTTTCAACACTTATCCTGGATGATCTTCCAAGATCCTTTTCCTTCATACTGCTGTTTATATCCGGCATAAATAGTTATAACATGATTTTTTATTCTATTTGATCTCAATTTCACCCAGAGGGTACCATCCCTCAGGGTTAACTCCTTTTATTGCAAGTTTTACTTTTGGGTCATGCGATTGAATATCGACTATTGCTATCTGAATTTCATATTTCCCGGCAGGAATATCACGTGGAATAAAAATGGCATCATCGTATATATTATCTCCGGGGAACCATGCATTGATATCGGCATCAGTTATTATAACCTCAGAATCGGTATTATTTTTCAGCCTCAGAGCCAGAAGATATTTTTTATAAATCGGAGCCACACCTCTGTTATCCCACCACGATTTAATAATGACCTTTTCTCCCCTTGATGCGTGTTCAGGATAGGAAAAGCTCCTCAGTACAAAACGATATCCCATCTTTTTAAGCCATTCATCAATATATGGTCTCCAGTCATCAGGAACTCCTGATGACTTTGCATTAAAAGACGAGATATGCCACTTAAGAGTCTCATCTATAATATATTGAAGTTGTTCAACCGTATACCCCTGGCAGTACTGGCAACTGTCTCTCTTTCCTTTCCAGCTTTTTATTGTACCGCATACCTCAAGACTTACCGGAGCTTTTTTCCAGGCATTCTGCATGCCAAAATTTATTATACTCTGAGGATAATAATCATACATATGGGTCCAGCCCGGGTTGTCCTTATCCTGCGCCCAGAATCCAAGATCGCCAATACAATCAACTCTCCATCCGACATCTGCCTGTGAAAGACCAAATTTGTTTGTCGTTTCATCAGTAAGAAGCATTATAAGAGGAGTTTTCCTGAAATTATCAGTATAAGCCTTAACCAGGGCTTCCCTTGTTTTGTTTGTCAGTATTTCTGATCCTCTGCCCTCTCCCCAGAACCCTACAATTGACAAATCTACAGCTTCAAAGTCGGGATGACCATCATATCTTTTTCCAAGTTCAGATATCATTCTGCCAAAGTATTGTGCATAGCGTGGATCTTCCGCATCTACTCTCCATCCGGTTTCTCCTGCCAGCCACTCCTGCTTTTCTCCTGCCATTTTTCTATACCATGCAGGAACATCGGTGGGATCATTACTCTTTGTTCCGGAACCATATGGAGCCACTCTCAGTAAGAGAGTCTGCTTCCTGTCATGTGCGGTTTTTAGTACCTTTTCGATCATCTCCCAGTTGTACTTACCCTCTTCAGGTTCAAGATATTTCCAATAGACCCTGAAATATGCAATTGATGTCATAGGATGGTCAGGCACTTCAAGACTTCCTTTAAAATTCTGGTAATCAACAGGAAATCCTTCAGTCCAACCGACACCTTCATTTGTTCTGTCACCATTGAACCTTTGAAATGTCATAAAACCGATACCAGGATTGGTCAGCACCTCACCGGAATCATCAAACCTGACGGTTAATATATCCTGAGATCTGATGCATAAAGTATTTGCAAATAACAGTGAAAAAACAAATAGTGTTAAACCGTATGTTTTCATTTTATTGCATGTTTCGTTTTTAATAGAATCCGGGGAAAAAAGTCTCTTTATGTATAAAGTTTAAAGTTCAAGGTTCAAAGTTCAAGGTTTTACTCACCGAAGTATTGCGATGGTGGGTTAAAGGTTTATTTCTTTGACTTACTATATTCTCTTGCATGCTTAAGGTAATAATCACCAAGGGGTTTTGATAATTCAGCTTTCTGCGTAGATTTTTCAGGATGCCATTGCACAGCCATAATAAATGGCTTTACTCCCGGTGACACCCGTTCCATCGCTTCCGCCACACCATTCTCACTTTTTGCACTTATTCTGAATCCGGGAGCTATTTTATCAATTGCCTGATGATGATAGCTGTTTACTGTATCTTGCTTCACACCTATCAGTCTGAACAAGTCAGATTTTTTATCTATTATTATTAAATGAGGAGAGCCACTGGTACTGGCAGATCTGTGTATTACAGTCGTTCCCACATCAGATGGAATATCAGTCAGCAAGGTTCCTCCAAGCGCTACATTAAGAATCTGTTCACCTCTGCAGATACCGAATATAGGCATTTTGAGTTCTACTGCTCTTTTAATAAGTGCAAATTCAAGGGAATCGCGGTAATCGTCAATCTCTTCACATTTTGACAGTTCATTCCCTTTTCCATATCGGGCAGGATTTACATCTTCGCCACCGGTCAGCAAAAGTCCTGAACATGTTTTTAGTATTATTGCGACAGAGTCTATTTTTCGTCCATACATATTAATAATCTCAACAGAAGGCTCAGCTCTTTTAAGCCAGGCTTCATAAGAACTGTAAGTTTTGCTAACGGCAATGCGCACCTGCCCTTGTATTACACTACCAATACCGAAGAGGAGGCATATTATAAGAGTAGAGGTTGTCTTGTACATCCGTTACAGGTTAAAATAATAGTTAAAAAGGATATGATAATTCCAGATCACTTAGGACCGCGGTTATCAAGAAGGAATGTATAAAATAGAAGGTGTGAGATCTTCTGCATTACCGGCGAACAATCGCCCAGCGAAACATCATTCTTCATAGCCAGTGCTTTCCAGTCAGGAGGTAGAAAATCAATACGGCTTGCCATTCCATCTTCAGGACCCGGGGTACAGTATTTTGTATCTGCACCTGCAGTACTTATTCTGATAAGGCACATAGGACATGGTTCTGCCGAGCTGAAAACTGTAAGTCCTGGTTTATATACATAGATATTCATGTATTTTTTTGCCTTCCTGCTTTCCTCAAATTTTGTCATCAGGGCCATTTCCGCATGCAGATCTGATCTGTGCTCCTGCATCTGATTGTTATGAGCCTCTTCAATTATCTTACCATCCTTATCAATAAGAACTGATCCTATTCCATAACCCCCTTCAATAACGCTTTTTAATGCCTGCAGATTAGCTGCTCTTGCATAGATATCATCTGAATATTCAGGGACTGGGTTAAAATTGGTCAGGAAAACATTGATTTTCTGAAGAATTGTTTTTACCGGATCATCCGGTTTGATACCACATGGGAGATCAACAAGCTTATCAATCAACTCCTCACGTGTATGAGTAACAAAATAGGACGAATCAACTCTAGTGCTGTCCTGCGTGGTTGTCTGGGCAACATTTAAGAAAAACAACACACCCAAGCAACAAAACAGTAATGCTCTTTTCATAATCATGCTTTCTATCCGGATCCCTACGTGATGGTTTATAATACTATAAAGTTAGTGATAATAGTTAAAAATCTTACTTTTTTTTTAAAAAATACAAATTGAGGAACAGATTTTATTGTTTACTCCTTTTTGCATAATATTTGATTGAGTTAAAAATAATATTATTCAGGATTAGAATTATCAATGGGTTTTAAATTATTTTTGACCTCAATAAATAAACAGGAATATAAGATCCCCGACAAATCTTCATGAATAATGTTAATGTAACCGTGATAGGTGCAGGAGTGATTGGCCTGGCAATAGCACAGAAAATAACCGAAACCCGCAAAAATGTTTTTGTAATTGAAAAACATGCATCCTTCGGACAGGAAACAAGTTCACGCAACAGCGAAGTGATACATGCAGGGATTTATTATCCCCGGGGAAGCCTGAAGGCGAAACTTTGTGTTGAAGGTAAAGAATTGTTATATGATTATTGCGAGAGATACGAAATCCCATTCCGAAAATGTGGTAAGCTTATAGTTGCAACTTCTGAAGAGGAAGTAAATGTGTTAGAAGGAGTCAGGGCAACTGCTCTCAAAAATGGAGTTAAAGATCTTATAACGCTTAACAGGGGTGAGATTGAAAAAATTGAACCGGCCATCTATGCTGTGAGTGCCCTATATTCACCTTCTACAGGGATAATTGACTCCCACAGCCTGATGAAACAGTATGAGACAAATACTATTAACAACGGAGGACATGTAGTCTACAGAAGTGAAGTAAAATCAATCAGCAGAACAAATAATGGCTATAAGATCGATCTTTCAGATTCAGACGGAAAAGAATACAGTTTCACATCCGGAACAGTCATAAATGCAGCAGGTCTTACATCTGATAAAGTTGCAGAAATGTTGAGTATAAATGATGATAAGTTGAAAATCATCTTTTGTAAGGGTGAATATTTTCGTATTAATCCGCCAAAGAACAGGCTGGTAAGCAGGCTGATATACCCCGTACCGCATCCAAGGCTTGAACACATAGGAGTCCATGTTACGGTAGATATGGCAGGAGGTGTAAAGCTCGGGCCCGATGTTAAATATCTGGAATTCAATATTCAGGATTATAAACTTACACCATCAAAACAGGAAGCCTTTTTCCAGTCCGTAAAAAAATATCTTCCTTTTCTGGAGATCGATGATATTTCACCCGAAATGGCAGGCATAAGGTCTAAGCTGCAAAAACCTGGAGAACAGGTTAGGGATTATTACATAAGGGAGGAGAGCGACCGTGGTTTTCCGGGTTTTATTAATCTGATCGGTATGGAATCCCCGGCGCTGACATCATCACTGGCAATAGCAAATTATGTAAACAACCTTATTAAGGATCATGTTTGATTGGTTCCTGGTTCCAGGTTCAAGGCTTTGCCCACCGACGCATTGCGAAGGTGGGTTCAAGGTTTCAGGACTTAAAAACATGAAACATTGAAACATTCAATTCTGACCACTTACCTTTGAATAATTATGATCAAGATTTGTTCCTCAGAAGCTTCTGCAATTCCGCCATCTCATCCCTGAATCGGGCGGCTTCAATGAAGTCAAGTTCTGAAGCAGCTTTCTCCATACTCTTCCTGGTTTTCTCAACTGTTTTTTCAAGAGCTTCGCGGTTCATATATCTAACAACGGGATCTGCTGCAATGTCGGGTTTCTCATTTTCAATATATGCCTTCGGAACATGCGGCTTCTTATTCATTCCGCTCAGTATGGCACCTGTTTTTTTAATTATCTGAGCAGGAGTAATCCCCATCTGTTCATTATACCGGAGTTGTTTCTCTCTCCTTCGGTTTGTCTCTTCAATTGTTTGCTGCATGCTCCTGGTTACTGTATCTGCATACATTATTACCTTACCGTTGAGATTACGTGCTGCACGTCCTGATGTCTGGGTAAGCGAGCGTGATGATCTGAGGAATCCCTCCTTATCAGCATCGAGAATTGCAACAAGAGATACCTCAGGAAGATCAAGCCCTTCCCTCAGAAGGTTTACACCTACCAGGACATCTATGATGCCTGTTCTGAGCCCCTCCATGATATCTATCCTCTCAAGAGTGTCAATATCTGAATGAATGTAGCTGCATTTGATACCATATCTTACCAGATAGGAAGAAAGTTCTTCAGCCATTCTTTTTGTAATGGTTGTGACGAGAATCCGTTCATTGGCCTCTGTCCGTAACCTAATCTCTTCCATAAGATTGTCGATCTGGTTCAGGCTTGGCCTGACTTCGATTGGAGGATCCAGAAGACCAGTAGGACGAATCACCTGGTCCACAAAAACACCTTCACTCTTTTCTAGCTCATAATCAGCAGGCGTAGCACTTACGAATATAGTCTGACCTGTAAGCGATTCAAACTCCTCCATCCGCATTGGCCTGTTGTCGAGAGCTGCCGGCAATCTGAAACCGTATTCTACAAGAGTCTGCTTCCTCGAACGGTCACCTCCGAACATAGCACGTACCTGAGGTACACTTACATGACTTTCATCAATTACAGTTATGAAATTATCCGGGAAATAATCTATCAGGCAAAAAGGCCTTGTTCCTGGTTTTCTTCCATCAAAATATCTCGAATAGTTTTCTATTCCGCTGCAATAGCCCAGTTCCTTTATCATTTCAAGATCAAAAGAGACTCTCTGTTCAAGTCTTTTGGCCTCTTCCATTTTTCCTGTCTCATTGAAATGCTCAACCTGTCTTACCATGTCATCCTGTATCTCGTGCACTGCCGAATTGATCCTTTCGCGTGTGGTCACAAAGATGTTTGCTGGATAGATTACATATTCATTCAGTTCCTCAATTCTTTGTCCCGTAAGGGGATCGAGAGTGTTTATCTCCTCAATCTGATCGCCGAAAAAAATAACCCTTACTGCTATATCGGCATATGCCGGAAAAAGATCCACAGTATCTCCCCTCACCCTGAAAGTACCATGTTTAAATTCCATTTCATTCCTTGAGTAAAGGCTGTCAACAAGCTTTCTGAGAAAAACATTCCTGCCGATTGTCTGTCCTCTTTTAACATGAATAGTGTTTGAATGAAAGTCATCCGGATTTCCAATGCCATATATGCATGATACTGAGGATACTACAATGACATCATTCCTGCCTGACAAAAGTGATGAGGTTGCACTAAGTCTTAGTTTCTCTATCTCTTCGTTAATAGATAGATCCTTTTCGATATATGTGTCAGTAACAGGCAAATATGCTTCAGGCTGGTAATAATCATAATATGAGACAAAATACTCCACCCTGTTTTCCGGAAAAAACTGCTTGAATTCACCATATAGCTGAGCAGCCAGTGTCTTGTTATGACTCAGGACTAGTACAGGTCGCTTCACCTGTTCAATTACATTTGCAATAGTAAATGTTTTGCCTGAACCTGTAACTCCCAGCAGTGTCTGAAAAGGTACGCCTTTATTAAGTCCCTCAACCAGCTGCCTGATTGCTTCAGGTTGGTCTCCTGTGGGTTGAAAGTCAGATACTAATTTGAAATCCATTTCAGGTAATGTAGCATTCAAAACTACAAAAAAAGCGCCTGTTTCCAGACGCTTTTTTATTGATAATATTTTAGTTAACCAAGGTAACCTTTAAGAAGGCGACTTCTTGAAGCATGCCTTAGTCTTCTGATTGCTTTTTCTTTAATCTGACGAACTCTTTCACGTGTCAGACCAAACTTTTCGCCAATCTCCTCAAGAGTCATCTCCTGACATCCTATCCCGAAGAAGTACCTTATAATATCTCTTTCCCTTTCTGTAAGTGTCGCCAAAGCCCTGTAAATTTCTCTGGAGAGTGATTCATCCATAAGAAGCTTGTCAGCTACAGGTGAATCAGAATTAGTCAGAACATCCAGAAGACTGTTATCTTCACCTTCAATAAATGGTGCGTCAACTGATACGTGTCTTCCTGAAACCTTAAGTGTATCTGTTACCTTCTCCTTAGGTAATTCAAGAACTTCGGCAAGTTCTTCAGGTGAGGGAGTACGCTCGTTCTCCTGTTCAAACTTCGAAAAAGCCTTGTTAATTTTATTGAGCGAACCAACCTGGTTCAATGGTAATCTGACAATACGTGATTGTTCAGCAAGAGCCTGAAGGATTGACTGCCGGATCCACCATACCGCATATGAAATAAATTTGAATCCACGTGTTTCATCAAACTTCTCAGCTGCTTTAATAAGTCCGAGATTTCCTTCATTTATAAGGTCGGGAAGACTGAGTCCCTGGTTCTGATACTGTTTGGCCACAGAGACAACAAAACGCAGATTCGCTTTAGTAAGTTTTTCGAGTGCAGCCCTGTCTCCTTTCTTAATTCGCTGAGCCAATTCCACTTCCTCTTCCACTGATATCAACTCCTCCTTACCAATTTCCTGCAGATATTTGTCCAGTGACGCACTTTCTCTATTGGTAATGGATTTGGTAATCTTTAATTGTCTCATTCTACTTAAGGAAAAATTTCCGCAAAGATACGGCTTTATTATGTAATAACAAAAATAATCTTATATTGTTGTATACAGGGGATCTTATTTTCTTAATCCCCTGTATCACAGCAATTTATAATTACCTTGGTTTTAGTTCCCAAACTGGTAGCTAAAAATTGTACCATCTGACTGGACACCTCCGATAGATTTCAGTGCTGATTCATTATTCGAAAACTTACGAACATCACCAGGGGAATATACCTTTTTCCCGTTAACATTCAGGATAATATATCCTTTTCTTATGCCAAGATCCCTGAACTTACCATCATTTACCTCGGTTACCTTCACTCCATAATCAACATCAAATGATTGTTTGTCTGATGAGCTTAGTCCTGAAAGACGTGCTCCAAAGACAATATCTGTACCAGTCTGAGCAGTCACAACATTTGTATCTCCTGCAACATTTTTAAGTATCACATTAACGGTTGATTCCTTACCGTTTCTGATATAAGTTACTTTAGCCTTATCACCAGGACGATGTTTACCAACCTGCTCCTGGAGTTCAGCTGTGGTATTTACAGGCATTTCGTCGAATCCAATAATAATATCATTTGCCTTCAGGCCTGCCTCCCTGGCCGATCCATTTTCAACAGTACCGGTAATCATAATACCTTTTACCTTATCCAGGTTATATTTATCGGCATCATCAGAGTTAATATCCCTTATATTAACACCAATTATTGCCCTCTGAACTTCACCATACTCTCTGAGATCATCAACAACCTTTCTGACAATAGTAATCGGAATGGCAAATGAATTTCCCGCATATGCCCCGCTGGGTGAAAGTATTGCAGATGTGATACCAACGAGTAAACCCTTGGTATTTACAAGAGCTCCACCGCTGTTTCCCATATTCAGGGCAGCATCTGTCTGAATGAATGATTCTATCCTGTAATCGCCCTCAAGTAAATTAAGACTTCTGCCTTTTGCACTCACTATACCTGCAGTAACAGTAGAGGTAAGATTGAAAGGATTACCTACTGCCAGAACCCATTCCCCAAGCTTAAGCTGTTCTGAATCGCCATATTTTACGTAAGGCAGGTTATCCACCTGAACCTTTAAAAGGGCTATGTCAGTACTTGGATCTTTACCAACTACTTTTGCCTGGAACGTCCTGTTGTCATTCAGCTTGACTTCAACCTCGTCAGCATCGTCAATAACATGATTATTTGTAATAATATATCCATCAGCAGAAATTATAACTCCTGATCCATATCCGCTTACCTCCCTGGGCTTTGAAGAATAGCGGTCACCATAAAACCATTCCATTATAGGGTTCTGTGCATATCCCCCCATCATCTTTTTTGTATGAACGTGTACAACAGCATGAACAGTCTGTTCTGCAGCATATGTAAAATCAACCTGCCCCTCCTGCATCTGGAATGATGTAAGAATAGCACGGGCATTCTGAACATCAACTGATGAACTGTCATGCGAAATAACCTGTGCATCTTTTTCTATATACCTGGTATAAACCAATAAGGTAATGGTTGCACCAAGAACAGCCATTATAAATGATCCAAAAAAATACTTTGCTTTCATCTCTATTTTTTTTAATTAAACCTTTTTTACGGTCGGCAATCGGATTTCAAATTCCATGCCTTCATAAAAGATTTCTATCTTTATAACCGTTTTTTTGTTGATATGTTTTACAAAGATCATACAATTTTCTTATGACCTTCAATTATTTAACAACACTTTAACACTGATGATTACAGTATTTAACAAATACCAGGGAACAGGAAATGATTTCATAATAATAGACAACAGGAAAAGTCTATTTAACATTGATAATCATATCCTTATAAAAAAGTTGTGTGACCGGAGATTTGGGATTGGTGCTGACGGATTGATCCTTATCTGTGAAGATCATGAATATGATTTTGAGATGAAGTACTTTAATTCTGATGGTTATGAGGGTTCGATGTGCGGTAACGGAGGAAGATGCTCTGCTGCATATGCCATCAAGGAGGGTATAACAAATAAGAAAATGACTTTCAAAGCAATAGATGGTATTCATAATGCCTTTCTTAAAGATAATCTGATCAGTCTTAGTATGAATGATGTTGCAGAAACCGGGTTTGTAAATGACAATTACTTCATAAATACAGGTTCTCCCCATTATGTAATATTCAGCGATAATGTTGAAGATATTGATGTAAATAAAACAGGCAGAGAAATAAGGATGTCACCCGATTTTGCACCGGCCGGCACTAATGTAAATTTTGTCCAACCATCTAATAATGAAATATTTGTAAGGACATTCGAAAGAGGAGTGGAAGCTGAAACATTATCGTGCGGCACCGGAGTCACCGCTTCTGCCATAGCTTCTGTACTATCAGGACATTTTGACAGGGACACTGTCAGTGTAAGAACAAATGGGGGAGATCTCTCCGTTTCATTCAGGATTGAGGGTAAACGAATTACTGATATTTGGTTAACAGGTCCGGCAACCTTTGTATTTGAAGGAATGATTGAGGTGTGAAGGGGTGATTGGGTGAAGGGGATATTGGGTGAAAGGGAGAACAGAAGACAATAATGCTATGATTGATGCAAAAAGAAAGATTATATGGCAAGACGCTCAATGAGCTGATAGCAGTCTCAAAGAGACTTGGGTTACCAGGGTTTACTGCCATGCAGATAGCCGACTGGCTTTATAAAAAAGAGATCTCCTCTATTGAAGAAATGACTAATCTGTCAAAAAAGACAAGGGAGGTGATGGCAGCAGAATATGAACTGGGACTTTCACATCCGGAAAGCTCTGCCGAGAGTAGTGACGGCACCAAAAAATATCTTTATAAAGTACTGAATAATAAATATATAGAAACTGCATATATTCCTGAAACTGATCGTGCTACAATATGCGTTTCCTCACAGGCAGGATGCAAAATGGGGTGTATTTTCTGTATGACAGGCAAGCAGGGATTCCAGGGCAACCTTTCTGCAAATGAGATATTGAACCAGTTCAGGAGCCTTCCTGAATTCAGGAATCTGACAAACATGGTTTACATGGGTATGGGAGAGCCACTTGACAACCTGTCAGAAGTAATGAAGAGCCTTGAGATTCTGACCAGCGAGTGGGGCTACGGATGGAGTCCTACAAGGATCACTGTAAGTACAGTAGGGTTGTTATCTCCCATAAAGGATTTCCTCGAAAAAAGCCGCTGCCACCTGGCTGTAAGCCTTCACTCACCATTCGATGATGAGCGCAGAAGCCTGATGCCAATACAGCGTACAAATACAGTTGAAGAGGTCCTTAATATCATCAGGAATTTTGATTTCAACAGTCAGCGCAGGGTATCCTTTGAATATATTTTGTTCGAAGGGATGAATGATACTCCCCGTCACATAAAAGAACTTGCCAGGATACTTAACGGGATCAAATGCAGAATAAATATTATCCGTTTTCATGAAATACCGGGCTCGGACTTCAAAAGTCCCGGTATAAAAGAGACAAATAATTTCAAAGAAGCACTTAATTTAAAAGGTATACTTACAACCATAAGAGCCAGCCGTGGTGTTGATATTCAGGCAGCGTGTGGTTTGCTGTCAACAATCCAGCAGAATAAACCAGGGATACAATCATGAGGAAGCTACTGTTCCTGATATTCTTTCTTATATCCATTAAAACCAATTCCCAGACAACAAGGTTTGAGATTTTCCTGACCGACACTGTCATGACAAATGCATCAGTATCATTCCTGGTGGCAGATGCTGACATCGGAAATGTACTTTTTTCCTACAACCCGAAATTGTCGCTTATTCCGGCATCAACAATGAAGCTGGTGACCTCCTCAGCTGCTTTGGAATTACTGGGACCTGCATATACTTTTAGAACATCAGTGGGATATACCGGTACAGTTAACAGGTCTGGCCGACTTTATGGTAACATTGTAATAAAGGGAGGCGGAGATCCTACGCTGGGATCTGAATATTTCAGTGAATATTATAATGATTTTGTATCCGGCTGGGTTGATGATTTAAAGAAATATGGAATAAGGAAAGTGAGGGGGAAAGTAATTACAGATGATTCTTATTACGATTATGAACCTGTTGCACCACGATGGCTCTGGGAAGATATTGGTGTCTATTATGGCGCAGGGGTATATGGTTTATCGGTATTTGACAACAGCTGTAAAATCAGGGTGAAATCATCCGGAGGAAGTTCCGGTGTTGAAATTCTTGACATAACACCTGATCTTCATGGGTATAAATTCACAAACCGGCTTATTTCTTCAGGCAGTGAGGAAAACTGGTATGTATATTCAGCACCTTACAGCACCCAGGGCTGGCTTTCCGGAACTGTACCATCAAGCGAAAAGGAGATAATTCTTGATGCCTCCATTCCTGATCCTCCCCTGCTACTTGCCGAAATCCTTAATGAAAAACTTGATCAAGCTGGGATCAGGATCACAGGTAAACCAGCAACAAGCAGGCTTGAGCCGGCTAAATTACCTGAGAATATTACAATTTTATCTGAGACTATCTCACCCCTGCTGACATTTATTATTGATATTCTTAATAAGGAGAGTGTTAACCTTTATGCTGAACATCTGGTGAAGGAACTTGGAAAGCAGATCAAGGGCAGAGGCACAACTGCTGCAGGGTTGAATGTGATCAGGGAGTTCCTTGACAAGGCAGGAGTTGATACCACCGGACTATTTATTGAAGATGGCAGCGGCCTTTCTTCCCGTAATGGACTCAATGCTGAAGGACTTGTAAAGCTTCTTATCTATCTGCGCGCCAGGGGGAGGTACTTTCCTGAATTCTATTCTTCACTGCCTGAGGCCGGTTATAGCGGAACTCTTTCACAGTACTTCACTGACGAGGTTTTTGTATCAAACCTGAAGGCAAAAAGCGGATCAATGACCAGGGTAAGATGTTATGCAGGTTATATGACTTCCAGATCAGGCAAAAACCTGGTTTTCACTATTATGGTAAACAATTTCCAGGGTACCTCAAGATATATCATTACACATATTGAGGATATTCTGAAAGAAATAATATTTGAAAACTGAATTAATGTAATTCAGTCAAAAGACAACAGATTATTATACATCTATTTTTGCATATTTTGCATGAGTCTCAATGAATTCCCTGCGTGGTGGCACCTCATCTCCCATAAGCATTGAGAATATGTGATCGGCTTCAGCTGCGTTTTCAATGGTCACCTGCCTTAGAGTCCTTGTTTCAGGATTCATAGTGGTAGACCAAAGCTGCTCTGCGTTCATCTCACCAAGACCCTTATATCTCTGTAATGAAACGGCTGATTCTTTACCCTGTCCAAGCTCATTTATGGCAGCCTCACGGTCTTCCTCGCTCCAGCAGTAACGTTCGGATTTCCCCTTCCTTACAAGATAAAGTGGCGGAGTTGCTATATAAATATTTCCTCCTTTTATAAGGTCTATCATATACCTGAAGAAAAATGTCATAATAAGGGTTGTAATATGTGACCCATCTACATCGGCATCAGTCATTATAATGATCTTATGATAGCGCAAACCTGAAATATTGAGAGCTTTGCTGTCTTCTTCAGTACCTATATTCACACCAAGAGCCGTAAAAATATTCTTAATCTCTTCACTCTCATATATTCGGTGCTGCATAGCTTTCTCAACATTAAGTATCTTGCCCCTGAGAGGAAGTATAGCCTGAAAGCGCCGATCCCTGCCCTGCTTGGCAGTCCCTCCGGCCGAGTCACCCTCAACAAGGTATATCTCACATTTTGACGGATCCCTGTCAGCGCAGTCGGCCAGTTTCCCTGGAAGTCCTGATCCGGACAGGACATTTTTGCGCTGAACAAGCTCCCTTGCCTTACGTGCTGCATGGCGGGCTGTTGCAGCAAGTATTACCTTCTGGACAATCACCCGAGCATCCTTTGGATTCTCTTCAAGATAATTTGTAAGAGCTGCACTTACAGCCTGATCAACTGCTCCCATCACCTCATTGTTTCCAAGCTTGGTTTTTGTTTGTCCCTCAAACTGCGGCTCAGCAACATTAACTGAAATAATGGCAGTCAGGCCTTCACGGAAGTCATCACCATTGATATCAAACTTCAGCTTTGATGTGGCTCCTGAATCTTCTGCATATTTCTTAAGTGTACGGGTCAGGCCTCTTCTGAATCCTGCGAGATGGGTCCCCCCTTCTATTGTGTTAATGTTATTTACATAAGAAAATACATTCTCAGAGAAAGAGCTGTTGTATTGCAAGGCTATTTCAACAGGGAACTCTGTTTTATCGTATATTATATGTATAATATTATCGATTATGCTCTCCCTGTTTGCATCGACATAGCTGACGAATTCCTTAAGTCCTTCATCCGAAACAAATTCCTCATAACGATGAACACCGCCATTTCCATCATCGACTGTCTCCCTCATATCCTTGATTGTAAGGAGTATTCCTTTGTTCAGATATGCAAGCTCTCTCAGCCGGGCAGCAAGTATTTCAAAATTAAAATCAGTTGTCTGGAATATAGAGCCATCCGGTTTAAATGTAACCTCTGTCCCGGATTTTTCAGTTTCCCCTATAACCTCGACAGCTGTTACCGGTTTTCCTTTACGGTATTCCTGCTTAAAAATCTTCCCTTCACGCATTACAATAGCCGAAAGTTCATCAGAAAGTGCATTCACACATGACACACCAACACCATGAAGTCCGCCGGAAACCTTATAAGAATCCTTGTCAAATTTTCCACCTGCATGAAGAACAGTCATAACTACCTCAAGTGCAGATTTCTTTTCTTTATCCATTACACCGGTTGGTATCCCTCTGCCATCATCACTTACTTTTACAGAGCCATTTTCAAGGATTATTACATCTATTCGTTTGCAATAACCAGTCAGAGCCTCATCTATTGAATTATCAACTACCTCATAAACCAGATGATGAAGGCCTTTAACACCTATATCCCCAATATACATTGCAGGTCTTTTCCTTACTGCCTCAAGCCCCTCCAGTACCTGTATATTATCTGCCGAATAATCAATACTGTCTTTTAATTTTTTTTCGTTCTCGTTCATATCACGTTGAAATATTAAATCTCTGTTTAAACCAATAATCAATGAAAGCAGATCGGAAATTTTGACCTCTTTCCTTTAATCAAAAAAGGAGCTATGATGATGGAATCAGAATTAATTTATTCCCACTTCCCCGTCCAGGATCCAACTTCACTTTTTCTCTTATAAATTATTGATATTTTGATAATTAAATAACCGGACAAATATACGGAATTAAAACGGCTTTTCCGAAAGAAAAAGCTAAAAATAATTCACTTTTATCACCAAGAAATTAACACTTTAGGAAGGTCTGACAATAATGCAGATAAATACTCCTTATATCTCTGAATTTTCAGTTAAAATTGTAACATTTGTTACAATTTTGTTATTGTTATAAACTATAGGTAAATCCTATCATAAAAAGGAATCTCTGAGAGGGGTAGTAAGCCCATTCATAGTAATCGCTTAGAGCAATATTATTAAACTTTGTCCAGAACGAAAGAATTTTAGAATAGCGGTATTCAGCGGAAATATTCATATTAAAATGCCAGGGCATTTCTATTTCCTTTGTTGTATAGCCGGCATTCCTGCTGAAATAATCTCCGTTAACAATATTTTTCCGCTTACCCAGTGCTGTGAGTTCAACGCCTGCAATTATCTTTTCCCTTAGATTGTAATTAAGTTCGGCGCTTGCATCCCACGCTGGTTTATTCCAGGGTGTTATACCAAAATTATATTTATAGAAGTTGGCTAAACCGGAGAAAGAAAGCTTATCTGTTATTTTACCTGTCATTTCTCCGTGAATATTAAGTAACTCACCAGGATCAGTAACAAACATAAAGTAATTACCCACTGCACGTGGAACAATCGTATCGGGTGAAACCATGTTAGTATAAAACAGCATTGATTGGATCATGGAATATGATGCAGAGACAAGGTAAGATCCTCCAATTCCAGTATTTCCCTTTAACCCTGCTGATATAATCAATTCATGATCAGTATCAGGAAGGGAGAAGAGAATTGCTTCAGGCTGTGGGCCAAAGAATTTTCTGTCGGCAAGAAAGGGGTTTTCAGTAACTACCTTTAATGGATCATTTCTCTCGAGATAGCCATTGAGCCTTGCATAAAAACTCATATATGACGGTATCACATTAAAACCGAAGTCGACATCCGGATAGATATGAAAAACGTTACATCGGTCCCTTAATGCTTCAAATCCTATTTTAAAATTCCACAGCTGACTTGATTTCTTGACAAAGGGACTGACAGATATATTATATACATTATTTGTGGAAATTGAGTCGGCCGGAAGATACATCTCATAATTAACACCCGCTCCCACATAAAAATCCTTCACTGACTTGGCAAATAATCCATCCACCTCAATTTTATGCTGGTACATATCCTTCATATGATGAAAATAATTGTAGGAAAGGTTCACATTATATGTAAGTTCAGTTGAGTCGAGAGTAGTTGATGAAATTGAAGCATTGGCCCCGACATTATTATATCTCATTCTCACACTGTCTTTTTCAGGAATATAACCAGTGATTTCGGGATCGTAACCATAAGCATATCTTATTTTCTGGCTGAAATCGACTGAACCTTCCAGAAGGCTTTTCTTAAAGAATTTCTTTCCAAAAAGGGAGGCATCATTATCCATATAGCCGGCAAAGACTTTTTCATCATTTTCCAGCTTCAGCTTTCCATTTGTTGAGAAATGACGTGCATATAATCCAATGGCACCCTTTTTCGACCTCTCGTTAGTGATACTCAATTCACCCAAAGGTGTCAGATGGGTACCCAGTCCAGCCGTTAAATAGCTCTTATAAAGCTTTGGAAGCGGATCAGACAGAAGAGATGCGGCTTTGATAGGGCTAACTGTATACTCAGGCATAAATGGTTCTGCATTTACCTCGTATCTGAACTGAGGTCTGATCTGCATAGTATCTTTCAACTCGGGCAGGTAACTCCGTTTTCTTACCACATTAAGCGATGGCTTGTATGGATTATATAGAGTGACCTCTCTCTGCATTGCTGATTCCTGTTTCTCCTGAGCTATTACAGATAACATCGTGAAGAGAATCAGTATTGTTGTTATGAAAGTTTTTTTTATCATGTTCATTCTGTTTCTTAATCAAATTACAGGCTATAACATAAGGCTTTGAAAGATCTATTGCTGTTTTTTCTCATCAAGTGCTGCTAATCGCGATTTAACTTCATCCAGGATACCGTCATTGTCAACCTCATAGTAATCATTAAGACTCTGAAGAGTCACTCTTGCCTGAAAGAAGTCGCCTTTTTTCTGACTGACATCTGCAAGCAACAGGAACACCCTGGCCATCCAGTACTGATGAGGTGTTTTCTGGTCAATAAACTCAGTTATTACTCTTTCAGATTCTGCTGTCTTGTTCTGCTTTTCAAGAAGTTCTGCAATTCTGTACTTCGATTCAGCTCCTTCCATGCTTACAACCTCAGTACCGACCCGTTTGAAATCGCTTATAGCCTCGTCAAACCTGTTAAGGCTGTAATTTGCTTTTGCCCGCATAAAAAGTGCCTCTCGTAAAAGCTCTTCAGGGATATTGTTATTTGCAATTATTTTATCGGCTGCAATAATTGTAGTTTGTGCATCACCAATAAAAGAGGCTGACTGAAGCTGGCCCTTCAAAGCAGTAAGTTTATTGACATCATTAATGGCAACCATCTCAAGCTTTTTGAAATATTCGAAAGCCTCTTCAAATTCCTCATTTTCATAAAGGATTTCAGAAGCAGACAGGAGAGACTGCTCCATAAACTGATTATTAGGTTCAGCAGATACTTCTTTGTAAAACTTCAAAGCATCAGATTTTTTATTTGAGAGTTTCAAACATTCTGCCAGGTAGAATTTTGCATTAATCCTGAAGCTGCCTTCGGGAAATTCAGAAAGATAATTCACAAATACCTCTGATGCCCTGTCGTATCTGGCACTGATATAGAGGTTCTCACCGGATGAATAAAGGAGAGAATCTTTCTGTGCCATATTAACGTCTCCGTACCCATCAAGTGTTTTAACATATGAGAAATAGGCTTCAACATCATTCATGTCGACATAACAGTTTTTCAGGCCTGTGAGTGCATATCTCGCTTCATCTGATGATTTATAATTCTGAATGACTTTCTTATACTGTATAATAGCTTTTTCGTTCTGATCCTGATTAAAATAAAGCATACCAAGCTGGAGAATTGCCCTCGGAACCAGTGCACTGTTCTGATAATCAGAAATTACTGAATTGAAATCTTTCTCTGCTTTATTAAAATTTTCCAGCACATGGAAAGCCCTTCCCCTCTCAAAAACTGCATTTGGGATAATAGCAGACTGGGGATATTTAATTGTAAGTGCTGTCAGAACATCAACTTTTCCCTGGTTGTTGTTCACAAGACCCAGGGAAAAACCTTTCTGATACATTGCATAATCGGCATCAATATTACCGAAAGCAATAACCCTGTCATAATATTGAATGGATGTCTGATAGTCTGTTGATATGAAATAACAGTCTGCTATCCTGTTCAGAGCGTCTGCCATTACTTCCGGTTTAACATTTCTGGCAGAAGTTTCAAAAGTCTTCAGATGATTAAGAGCATTTGAATAGTCCTTCAGGTTAAAAAGGGCTGAACCCAGACTATATCTGACCATCTGGTACTCTTCAACATTCATTGAACCGGGGATTCCCAAAAATTGTTCATAATCAATTCTTGCCTTATCATAATGTGCAAGCCGGTACCAGGCTTCTCCCCTCCAGTATACAGCCCTTGCTCTTAGTAACCGGTTATACTTCTCATACTTGAGTGATTTATCGAACATGGCAATAGCTGCCTCCATCTCAAGGTTTCTGAAAAGCTCGAGACCCCTGTAAAAAGCAACACGTTGATAAGCCTCCTCCAGTTTTTTTTCTTTATTCACAATCTTGTCAAGTGAAGCAAGTGCAGCCTTATAATTCTTAACCTGAAGATAGGTGGCAACAAGATAATCGTATGCTTCCTGAATTCTATCAGAACCAGGATATAGCTGAATATATTCTGTGAATGCAGCAATAGTCTCTCCGAAAGGGGAATAGGAAGTCTCATAAGTAAGTTTTGCATAGTTGAACAACGACTCTTCCTGAATTGCCTTGTTAAAAGCCATTTTTGAAGCTTCTCCAAATGCCAGCCGTGCTCTCGTCTTGTCATTTTTTTGCAAATTGCAGTCACCAAGAAGGTTCCAGATATTCTGCGTAAGCAGGTCATTTCTAACACCGATTTCAAGGAAGATTTTTATCGCATTATCTATATCACCGGTTTTATAATAGCAATACCCAAGCTGGTATTTATCAGCCCTTTCGCTGGCTTTGGCTCCCTCAGTATATTTCTCAAGATATGTAAGTGCTTCACTGTATCTTTCCTTGTTATAATATGCATCACCGATAAACCTGTACAGCTCAATACTTCTCTCCTTGCCTGCTGATTTAAGCAGGTCTGGCGCTATTTCAAGTATTCCGTCATAATCCTTCTGGATATAGAGAATCTGAACGATATAGAATGGCACAATGGTACCGAAAGTCTCATCATCCTTAAGCTTCATAAATCCATCCATAGCAGTCTGATACATCTTCTGCTCGTAGGCTATCTGCGAGAAATAATAGATAGCTGGCGGAGTGTATTCTGTATCTATATCCTTTATCTCAGAAAACATCAGAAGAGCACTACTCTGATCTCCTTTTGTGTAAAGTGAATAACCATTCCTGAAAAAATATTCCGGTAATTTTTCCTTATCGATAAACTGGCGGTTTACCATCTCATAATATGAAGCAGCTTTCCTGTAGTTTTTACTCTGATAAAAATAATCTGCAAGAATAAGTTTTGCCTCATTCAAACGTGGACTTTCAGGATATGAGGATATATATCTGAGCATTCTGTATTCTGCATCCGGATTAAACAGATTCAAAGCTGATACAGCACTATAGTAACTGGCATCTGCAACGCGTATATCGTCCTGATCCCTTTCATTATCCACATATGAATCAAAAAGCCGTATTGCGGCTGCGTACTTTTCCTTATAAAATAATTCCATTCCCCTGTTGAAATCCGATCCAAGCTCCTTATCGGTAAAAGGCATCTGAGCAGAGAGCTGAAAGAAGAATGTCACCAGTAATCCGGAAATAAAAATCAGTTTTCTTCTGTTCATAACTTATTTTTTTTGGCTGTTCCTTAAGTGAATCCGGAGCGAGAGCATTAGCCCCAGTCACCTAATATTCTAACCGTAAGCCATTTATAACACCAAGTCATTTTTTAAATAATCAAGCGTAAAATTACAACTATTAAACGCCGTCAGCCGGGCTTTATTATTGAATTTATTAACATATAAATGTTAGTTATCAATTCTTTCGTTATTTTGTCACAGTAATTCAAATCCTTTTAGCAAATTCCTGATGAAGAAGAAGATATTTTACCTCAATCAGGATTAGAGTGATTATATTTAAACTTAACAAAACCTGAAATGCAGGATACTCTGCCACTAGATATCATAATTGAGTTAACGGACTGTTCAATATGGCAGCAGGACCATCTTGTGATGTCCAATGTAAATCTTAAAGCAGGAAAAGGAGAATTCATTTACCTTGTTGGTAAAGTTGGAAGCGGCAAGTCAAGCCTGATTAAGACTCTTAATGCTCAGATACCTTTAAAAAGTGGCACAGCACTTGTCGCAGGCTATAATCTGGCTAAAATAAAACGGCGCGAGATACCATTTCTCAGAAGGAAGCTGGGTATAGTATTTCAGGATTTCCAGCTACTTACTGACCGGTCAGTTAATGATAATCTTGAATTTGTACTCAGGTCAACAGGCTGGAATAACAAATCAGAGATTGATAAAAGAATAGGGGAAGTCCTCGAGAAAGTAGGTCTTAACCTTAAGGGATATAAAATGCCTCACCAGCTCTCAGGCGGAGAACAACAGAGGGTGGTAATCGGAAGAGCCCTTCTTAATGATCCTGATATTATTCTGGCTGATGAGCCAACGGGAAACCTTGATCCGGAGACTTCCGACGGAATCATAAGACTGTTAACAGATATAAGCCGGACAGGAAGGGCAGTTATTGTGGCCACTCATAACTACACGATCCTGAAAAAGTTTACTGCCAGAACGCTGAAGTGTGAAGACGGGAAACTTATCCAGACAAAGGAGGATGAGGAGATAGAGCTTATTTAGTTTCAGGTTTCAGGCATTGCCCACCGAAGCATGGCGAAGGTGGGTTTCAGGTTCAATTTTTGGATTTCTTTGATTTTTTCTTTGAATCCTTTCGATTCAGATCCCTTTCTTTACCTTTAGAGTTTAATGTGACGATCTTTGGATCAGCCATAAATTCAGGTCCATTGAGATTTCCCAATACATTATAAAATCCGGAATCGCTCCAAAAGCTAAACCCTGCAAGCTCAGGAAAACTACTTTCAAGCTTTTTCAAAACATCAAAACAATCACGGGGTGCATCCTTCTCTCCTCTTATCCCAAGTTCTGCCCACCAGATTATTTTACCTGCATTTTTCTTTTTATCCACTGCCCACTCATACTCATTGAAAATAAGACCGGTCCCGTATCCTGATTTACCTATTATATCAACATATTCATCTCCCGGATAATACTCTTTCAATGCTCCGGGTCGTTGGGTTGTATGAAATGCCCAGATTATGTTATCAAGTCCTTTTGCAGTAAAATAATCATGGACAAGTCTGTAGAGTCTTATCCCGTTTCGGCTACCCTCCCTAGCATGCCATTTATTTTTATCATCCAGTTCAACAAAAGGAGTATAGATCACAACTATACCTCTTTCCTTCAGCCACTGCATATTTGCTGCCATCCTGTCCATCTGCCGGTAAAAGTTTGCTTTCACCGGATTATCTCCGATATCAAATATAGGATCGATTGTAACAGGCGCATTCCATTTTCCACCACAGGGATTTGCATAGAAATTATAAACTCCGGTCAGCAGACCTTTGTCCCACATCTTCCTGACTCCTTCATTCCATTCGGCATCAGTAAACGGGTCATCATCATAATCATAAGTAATGCACCCGTACCGGGGCATAATACCTGTATGATCGGATATCTTTTTCAACCAGTTTGAGGGATGATCCATGTCAGGGTTTTCATTATGCACCCAGGTTGCCATCTGCCCGAACAGATATGATCCGTTACCAAATGACTTAAGGTAACTTAATATCTCCTCCTTTGTCTGGGCATTCACATTCAATGAGATAGACAGGAGTATAACAATTACATATTTTAACTGTTTCATCATAATATAATTTTGAATTTAGTGGTTTGATGAACCCCAAAGGGCTCGCTGAAGGCAAACCAAACATGATTGAAAATTATATTTCAACCGTGTTTAGCTTCGCTGAGCTCGCAAGCTCGCTTGTGATTGTTGTCAATCATGTGGGTTTCATAGTAAATATGTTTCTAAAAGGTTATGATTTAAAGTTAGGAATAATTTGCTAATAAATGGAATGGGCGACGGGCAACAGACAAATGAAAACAGGGAGTCATTCACCGGTTGTATGTCCAGCGTCCAGCGCCCAGCGCCCAGTGTCCAGTGTCTAGCATCGAGCGCCCGGCGTTGAGCATCCTTCACCATACCCTAAGGAACAATTACCTTTACCAGGCTTACCGGATAGGCGGCAAAGAACCCAATTGCCCCGTTGCTTATGTTACCTCTGACATTGGCACCGGGACCGCTGAAAAGGGGGTTTGATCCTCTGAGCTCTGACTGTGCATCCTGAATGAAATTGAAATACTCCCGGCCTATGTTTCCCATAGTAATTATCAACTCATCACCCGGAAGAAGTTTTTCATTTTCAGAATTCTGATCGAGATATGTTATTACTCCTCCATTAACATAATCACCATTAAAAAACTTGTCATCAGTAACAATCCATTTACCCAGCTTATGAGTTATCAGATGATAGTTGCGATATAATTCAAACCGGTAAAAATCTGTTGAGAGAGAATCATAAAACCAGCATTTTACTTCCCATAATCCATGTTCGCCAAACTCTTCATAAAACTTCAAATCTGCAGAATCGAGTATCACCGGGGTATTGATTACTGAACTTGCTGTAAATTCAGTAAATCCGCCTAAAGGCGCTAAAAGTTTAATATTCAATGTATATTCTCTCCCTTCTATTCCACGAAAATCCGATCCGGTCTGATAAACTCCGGGAGAATTCTCACTAAGAATAAATACAGAAACACCGTCAGTAATTGTAACTGTTGCTCCAATAACAGCTGGTGGTTCCTGGTTATAATAATAACCTGTAGATTCGGTGAGGTATATGGAATGAACACATGATTCAGTTGTCACAGCACCTTCCACAACCAGCTTTATGTTACCCTCATCCAAAGGAAGATCAATTCTTTCAGTACAGGATAACAGTAATGATAAAGTTATTAAGCCGGATAATATTTTCGTAATAATCCTCATATTTTCAAAATCGTATATTCCAGGTCAGCGCAGGGATAACTGCAAACAGGTATGTCTTTTCGGCATAAGCAAGATAAGGATCAGTATCATCTCTAACAATGTTTATCGCCCATGAATTATGCCTGTTGTAAACATTGTAAACAGAAAGATTAAGCTCGCTGTGCCATTTTTTACCTGCCTTCTCCCTGCCCTTAAGAGTCACTGAAAGATCAAGTCGGTGATAATCCTCCATCCTGTAAGAATTCCTGTCGGAATATATAGGAATTATTGAATTGCCAAGTATGGCTCTTCCAGTAGGTAATGTCAGCGGAAGTCCAGTTGCATAGGTCCATGTTGACGAAACAACAATTCTTTGTGTCAGGGCAAAAGTTGTTACCAGGTTAATAGTATGGGGTTTATCATACAGAGAAGGATATCTGTTTCCGTTATTGATCTCAGGTACAATTCTGAATGATCTCGAATATGTATAACCAAGCCAGCCTGTGAATAATCCCTGATTCTTTCGTATGAGTATCTCAATTCCATAAGAATAACCTCTGCCTCTTCTTATTTCACCTTCAAGATATTGGTTAAGGAAAAGGTCTGCATGGTCTCTGAAGTCTATAAGCCTTCTGAAATTCTTATAATATAACTCACCTGATACCTCATACATATCATTTCCAATGTTTCTGAAATAACCCGCTGAAAACTGGTCGCACAGCTGGGGTTCGACATTCGGCGAAGATGGGAACCATATATTCAGAGGGGTACCAGAAGAGGAATTCTGTGCCAGAGAAACATACTGCGCAGTATGCGAATAGCTTCCTTTCAGAGATGAAAGATCATTTAGCAGATATGTGAATGCAAAGCGTGGTTCCAAAGCTGAATAGGTATTAAAAATTTTAGCTGACTTATAGTTAATGCTGTCAACCGGAATAAAATTATTATCAAATTCATATGATGTCGCCGGACCTATATTCTGAAACATCGTAAGCCTCAATCCGTATTTGATTGTAAGGTTTCCGGCAACCTTGTACTCATCGCTGATATAAATACCACTTTCAAGAGCGAAAGATGAAGGCAGTTTGAAATAGGTACTTCCTGATGTATTTCCAACTCCACTGACTTCACCTGGAAAAAACTTATGGTAAATAGATGATATTCCATAATTTATCTTGTGCCTGTCATTTATCATGTGAATAAAATCTAGTCTTGGCTGATAATCTGAAATATAAGACTTCCAAAGAAATGAGTAAGATCCTGTACCGCTATCAGGCGTTCCAAGATCATAGTTATATTCAGAATATATAAGACTGAAATTCATGAAAAGCCTGTTCGCAAAGATGTGGTTCCATCTTAATGTGCCGGTAGTATTACCAAAACCAACCTTAGAATAATCATTTTTGAATATATCCTTCCCCGCATAAGCTGTAAGATAGAGTCTGTTTTTATCATTCAGAACATGTGATAGTTTCAGGTTCAGATCCCAGAAATATAGTTTGTAATCCCTCAGATCCTCTTCTTTTGCAAAAGGAAGAAATATATCGGCATAAGTTCGCCTGCCTGCAATAAGAAATGTAGTCCGGTCCTTAACAACTGGTCCGTCAATTGTAAGCTTGCTGGAGATAGTCCCGATGCTTCCAGTTACTCCTGTCTTTCTCTGGTCTCCCTCCTTCATCTCTACATCAAGAAGTGATGAAAGACGGCCTCCATAAGTTGCAGGGATATCTCCCTTATACAGGGTAACATTTTTTACAGCATCATTATTGAATATTGAAAAGAAACCAAGCATATGACCGGAATTATAAACACTTGCATCATCAAGTAGAATAAGATTCTGATCAGATCCCCCTCCCCTTACACTGAATCCTGTGGATCCCTCACTTGTTGCCTGAACGCCCGGCAATAGCTGTAGTACCCGGACAACATCTATCTCGCCGAGAAGAGAAGGGATTGCCTTTATGGTTTTAACATCAAGCTTGACCATTCCCATTGCAGGTGCCTTAACATTCTCATCTTTCCGCTCAGCAGCAATAATTACCTCAGCCAGCTGAGTCTCGCTCTTATCCATTGTGAAATCATGGACACTATTTCTTGCTGACTGACCGTTATGAATCATAGTTTTATAACCAATGTATGAAAGTTGAAGATCCCAGTTGCCTGAAGGAAGATTCAGTGAGTAATATCCGTATTCATTTGTTGATGTCCCGGTTTTAAGATTGGTATCAATAACAGTAACGCCTGCCAGGGTTTCTCCGCTTTCTCCATCACGCACGTATCCGCTCAGGGTTATACTCTTTTGCTGATAAGCAGTATCAGCGACACCTCCTTTTGCTAAATAAGAAGACATAACAATGAAAATAAAAGCGCAAAATATTCGCAGCATCAGATTAAATATTTAGCCATTCGAAACGTCATTTTTCTCCATTTTGTGAACGGATAGAAGTTACATCCTGGCTTACCTCAATAACACCCTTGTATTCATTTCGTTCATTTCGAAGGGCAATATAGCGGAAATGTTTAAAACGCCCTTTCATATTCATATGGAATTCAGGAAACTGCAGAACCCTGTTCTCAGATATACTATTTCAAGGATCACAAAGCTCCTTTTCATTTCTATTATAAAAAACCTGGTCTTTGTCTTTGCTCCATTACTTCAACATTCTAACAGGCCAGAAAAGCCTGTTTTGATATATCCTGTAAAATGGTACCCTGACAGCTCCGAATGACTCCATGTAAGACGCTATGGAAGGAATTGAAGATCCAGCAAAATCAAGTCTGGTATGAGTCGAGGCAGACTCTTTTATAATCTCATTAACAACAAAATAACCAATACGTCGTTCTCTGCTCTGTGGTGTATTCACCACCAGAAGCATTGTCTTATTACCTTTTGTTTCGACAATGAATGTTCCGAAAATCAGCTCCTTTCTTCCGCTCCTTACCCCGATTATTCTTCCTTTCCTGTTTTCAAGGCAATATTTCATCAGATTATTAAGTCTTTGATAATCACGGGGTTTGATTCCTTTTACTTCTTTCCCCTTATTCCGGATAAAAAGATCGATCAACTTATCCGGAGTGACATCAACAACAATATGTGGCTTCTTCCTTGAGGCCGAATCAATATTTCTTTTGCAGTGTGTTGTAAAATGCTCCCTGAGGTTCTCATAAGTTTGTGACAGATCGATTTCAAAATTGACTTTCTCAGTTATACTGAATCCCTCATGTTCAATCTTTTGTCCTACACAGAGATCAACAAGCCTGTAAAAAGAAGGTAGATATTCAAGGAATTCATTGACCATATCTGGTGAAGGCTTATCCGGAGAAAAAGCTCCAAGCTGCTGAAGGAAGACGGGAGTTGCCAGGTATCTGATTCCGAAACGAGAAAATCCAGGGAGAGGAAATACTGAGTCATAATCATCATCTACCAGTGCCTGCCAGCCAGGAGCCATAATATCGAGGAACCAGGAATATCCGTAAGGATTGAGTTCATGTGAGTTCATTATGCATGTATCCCACAGATCTCTGTCAATTTCATTATTTTTCAGATAAACGATCATTTCTGTGCATTTAACATCGACTCAAACACAAAGCGCCAGGGCCTGCTATCTGGGTTATCGAGTAATGAAGTATTATGCCAGATAGTAACAAAAAGGCCTCCGGCCTTTCTTGTTTCACCTATCAGTTTGAGAATTATTTCAAGTGAAGCATTGCTATCAACCTTTTTATATTTGAACATTGTAACATCCATCATCTGAAACGGGAAAACCCTTAGCTTTGTTGTTATTTCATTTTCAATATCATAAAAATAAAAAGGACGTGCAATACCAGCTCTGAAACCCGGCTCGTCATGATAACCCATTGAATAATCTTCTTCAATACCAGCCTGTAATAGGATCCTGTAGGAATTTGGTAATTTAAGTCTCAGGTAATGAAAACGGCTAAGTTTTCCCTCACTTACGATTATACTGCTATATCGTTTTACTTCCTTCTCCATTACAGGAAAGGATTCAGAAGCGTTGAACGATGGATGTATGCCATGTTTATATTTTCCTGCCAGACGAAGAATAAGCGACCTGTAATCAACATTCTTCCAGGAAGGATTATGATCATACTTTGAACGGTCTCCTACAGGGAAGAAGAATATTGCATCAGAATTATTTCTGTCAATACATTCAGTTATGTAATCAAACACCTCGAACGGATCAGGTTTCCCACCTGTTACTGTTTTATATCTTTCACCGGCATTTCCTTCATTAACTGTAAGATCACGAATAAGTCCTCCTAAAGACCTTATGATACCTTTACCAAGGTATTCAAAAGGTTCATCGGCATCGAAAGTAATAACAGATTTAAATTCATTTCTTTTGAAAGCCAGAGTATGAAATTTCTTCAGCAGTCCCCTGGCAAATTCCCTGGCCCACAGATCAACTACTGGAATCCCGAGGAAACCATTCCTGAAGGAAAGGGATAAAAAGGCTCTGAACCTGCCATACTCATCTGGCTCAAATTCAAGATACTCCTCGTATCTGGAGATAAGATAGAACGAGGCTGCAAATATATCGAATGGCAAATCTGAACCGTAAGATGTCTGAAAAAAAACAGGCAGATCTCTCCATTTTTCAATTATAATCTCTTTTTCTTTAATCCCTTTTTCGAATAGAATTGATGATGGTGAAATTCTGAACGAATCTTTTATATTCTCGTCCGAATAGTTAATCACATCATGTTTGCCCAGTTTTCGCTTGTCAGTTATTAAGTCCCATTTCAAACCGAGGATATCACCAATTATGATCCCTGCAACATACCTTAATCTCGGTGAATCCTCAGCAGCATATATCATAACGGGCCTTGGCTCCATAATTACGATTATATCAAATGATTTGTATAAAGTTATAATATTTAATGAATTAAAACAATTTGCAGAAAACTTTAATTATCTTTGCACCCATATTAACAAAGTGATTTCCACTAGCGGTTTCAAGTATCATTCCAGGTCAACAAATGAGTTCATTTTCATCAGGGATTTAATAGTATCGCAAACGAAACCACATCACAATACATTTTAATGACAAAATTTGAAGAATTGGGATTAACTCCTGGCATCCTGCAAGCTATAAAGGAGCTGGGATTTGAACAACCTATGCCTGTACAGGAAAAGGTAATTCCGCTTATGCTGGGTGAAGATGAAGATATAATTGGACTTGCTCAGACCGGAACAGGAAAAACAGCAGCATTCGGATTACCACTGGTGCAGATGACCGACACGGAATCATTAGCTACACAGGTACTTATTTTATGCCCTACCCGTGAATTATGCATGCAAATTACCGGTGATTTGACTGATTATGCAAGGTATACAGGAAAACTGAGGATCCTTGCAGTTTATGGAGGAGCCAGCATTGAAAACCAAATCAGGGAACTAAAAAAAGGAATTCATATCATTGTAGCAACACCGGGAAGGTTAATTGATCTTATTGGCCGGCGTGCTGCAAGGCTGTCAGGTGTAAAAACTGTTATCCTCGATGAAGCAGATGAAATGTTGAATATGGGATTTCTCGACAGTATCAACGAAATTCTGGAGGAGGTACCTGCAGGAAGGAGGACTCTTCTGTTTTCGGCAACAATGTCAACCGAGATTGCAGGTATTGCGAGACGTTATATGGATAATCCCAAAGAAATAACTATCGGAACAAAAAATGCATCCGCTGAAAATGTTACACATGGTTACTACATGGTACATGCAAAAGATAAATACAAAGTTCTTAAAAGGATTGCAGACTCTGAGCCTGATATCTATGGTATAGTATTCTGCAGGACCCGCAGAGAAACTCAGGAAGTTGCATCAAAGCTTATCGAAGATGGCTATAATGCAGATGCACTTCATGGAGACCTGTCGCAAGTACAGAGAGATACCGTAATGCAGAAATTCAGGGTAAGAAATCTCCAGCTTCTTATTGCAACAGATGTTGCTGCACGGGGACTTGACGTTGATGACCTGACTCATGTGATAAACTATAGTCTTCCTGACGATAATGAAGTGTATACTCACAGGAGCGGCCGTACAGGCAGGGCTGGCAAGAAAGGGATTTCTATATCACTTATAAATGCACGGGAAAAACATAATCTGAAACAGATAGAACGCATAGTAAAGAAACCTTTTAAGACTATTCAGATACCTACCGGAAGTGAAATTTGCGGCAAACAACTTTTCCACTGGATTAAAAAACTTGAAACTGTAGTAACGGAACATCAGGAAATTGAAAAATTCCTGCCTGAAATTTCAGAAAGATTAGCAGGACTTGACAGGGAAGAACTTATGAGAAGAGTTGTCTCCCTTCAGTTTGATAAGTTTCTTGACGATTACAGATCAGGAGAGGAGATATTTTCACCGGCAGAAAGGGAAGAGGGTTCAAGAGGGTCAGACAAAAAAGGGTCAAGGAGAGAATACTCAGGAAATTACAAAAGGCTTTTTATAAATCTTGGAAAGAACGATGGTTTCTATCCTGAACAGCTGATTGAACTTGTAAATAAGAATACCCAGGGGAAGAAAGTACCTCTTGGTAAAATTGACCTGCTTAAAACTTTTTCATTCTTTGAGGTTGAAGCAGAGTTTGCGGATTATTTAATAACATCTCTCAATAATTCAAAATTCAATGACAGAAGGGTTGCCGTAGAGATTGCACAGGAAAAACCTGAAGGTCACAGGGAATCTGACAGATCAGAAAAAAGAGCTAAATGGTCCGACAGGAAACCAGAACGGAAAAACAAAGGGAAAAAAAGCAAGGAATTTAAAAGGGACAGAAAATCGGACAAAAAGGAAAAAAGAAAATTCAACAGATAGTAATCAATCAGATTTTTCTCTTTGTTCTTTTACAATAACATACAGAAGTATCATTGAAACAAGAGCAACAAACGCACCGAAACCAAACGCAACTGTTCCTCCGTATCCTGGGTATACTTTATCAAAATAACTGTAAAGGAATCCGAAAATTATACTTGCCGGCAGAGCCCCAAGGCCTATTGCAAAATTAAATAGGCCATAGGCTGTTCCCCTCTTATCATCAGGCACAAGATCAGCCACAAATGCCTTTTCAGCTCCTTCGGAAAATGCATAGAATAAGGCATATATGGCAAACAGAAGGAATGTTGCAGCTACCTGCATATCAGCAGACAAAAAAGTAATCATGGCAAATGAAAGATAGACGAACACATAAATTCCCCAACCTGTACTGATTACCTTTTTACGTCCTATCCTGTCGGATAGTGTTCCGAGCGGAGTAGAAAAGATAACCTTTATGATATGGAAAAATGCCCAAACCAGGGGCAGGAACAGAATGTTGATTATGGTTGCCTGGGTATCATCACTACCGAAATTGGCAACCATACTGTTTATTAAAGGTATTTCACGGACAATATTTATAACTGCGCCACTACCCTGAATGGCCTCCTGTACGCGAAAAAGAAGAAATGCATCTGATGAATTCCCTAATGTAAAAAGTAACATTACCAGGAGATAATTCCTGAAATTTCTATCATATGTTTTTACACTAAAAGAAAGAAGATTATTTTTCTTTCTCTCAGGTGCTGATTCCTTTACAAAAAATACAATTGTAATTACAGCCAGCAAACCCGGTATTATTGCAAGAATGAAGGTCCACCTGAGAGCAGTCAGAGAATCACTGATTCCAAATACCAGGAAAAGAATAATCAAGGTAAAGGTTGCCAGCACAGGACCTATAACAGCACCAGTATGATCCATGGCTCTGTGAAAACCAAACGATCTGCCTCTTATGGTCTCATCCACAGAAGAGGCAATCAGTGCATCTCTTGGAGCTGTTCTTATTCCTTTGCCTAAACGATCAGTCAGCCTTATAATAATGATCTGCCATGCTGCCTGGACAATCCCTGTAAGAGGTCTTATCAGAGAAGAAATGGTATACCCTACCAGGACAAGCAGTTTCCTCTTTCCAATTTTGTCGGAAATAATTCCACTCACCAGCTTCAACAGTGATGATGTTGTTTCGGCTATTCCCTCAATAATTCCAAGCATTATTGCTCCCGATCCGAGCGCTGCCACATAAACCGGAATGAGTGGGTATATCATTTCAGAGGCGGCATCGGTCAGAAGACTTACAATACCCAGCATTATAACTACCCGGGGTATTTTTCCCGAATGCATTTTCATTTTTGTGATCTATCTTTTAAGGTAGTCATTGAACAAGACCTGAAGGTAGGCTTTACCCGCTTTCTCTGCAAAGTCAGCTCCCTTACCCTCCTTTATTACAGACCCCTTCATCTTATGATCATAAACATATGTTGAACTGTCAGTAACAAAACCCAGACCTTCATTATAAGTATAGAATGAATAGGAGTTACTGGCAGCTGAAAGGAGATCTTTTCCAAAGGGAAAATCCACATTGATTCCAAGCTGATTCAGTAATGTAACCGGAATATCTGTCTGATCACCATGCTTGCTGATTAATATATTTTCCCCATTTAAAGCTCCACCGATCCATAACATTGGTATTCTGAATAACTCTGTTGTAAATATGGCCTGAGATTCCGACACTCTGCCGCAATGGTCTGCCACCATTATCAGAAGTGTATTCCGCCACCAGTCAGTTGTCTTTGCCCATTCTATGAATTCACCAAGTACCTTATCAGCATAATAGACTGAATTTTTGTATTTTGAAATATTATCACTCCCGTTAAAAACCGTCTCCATAGGTACATCAAATGGCTCATGACTTGAAAGGGTAAGAACTACTTTAAGAAATGGTTCTCTTACTTTAGTCATTGAATCTTTCAGGACTTCAAAAAGAATATGATCATGCACGCCCCATTTTGAATTATAGTCTTCAGGATGGAAATCATCTTTGGTAATAATATTCTGAAAGCCTGATCCTATTACAAATGAATTGAAATTAGCAAAGTCTATCTCACCTCCGTACCAGAATGAACTATGGTAGCCTTTTTCAGTAAGTACCCGTACCAGGCTGGGAAGCGATTGGCTCTTCTTCGGTTCTTTGATTATCGACTGAGCAGGCGGTGCCGGATATCCGTTAAAAATTGCAGGCATAGCCTTGTCAGTTCTTGTTCCTGATGCAAAGAACTCAGTAAATAGTATTCCCTCCCTGGATAACCTGTTAAAATTTGGTGTTACAAGGGAGTCTCCTCCTAAAGGTCCGATAACATAACCACTGAAGCTTTCAAGGACCAGGATCATTATATTCGGCTTATTTGTTCTCAGTACAGGCTCAGCAGTTCCTGTTTTATCTTTAAGTGAGGCAACAAGCTGCAAGGCAGAATCAATGTCACCAAATTGATACGGATTTGTAACCGGCTTATGTGTAAATGCTGTTGTACCAACATTCCAGACTGCATTAACTGAAGTATGATTCAGAAACATTTTAGAACTGAAATAAACACTTCCCGCATTTATCGGTGCAATCCCAAATCCTCCTCTCACTGGTATAATAAGTGAAGCTGTAAGAATGGCGAAGAATAAGAAGGCGAGATATTTAGACCTTACATTTTCAAATCCCTCAAAAAAGCTGTCAGCATATTTCCTGTAAATAAATATGAATATCGCTGCTAATAACAAAATTGACATAAAAAAAACGATGACTTTAAAAGTACTTACTGAGGCCATTGCTTCAGCCGGAGTTTTAAGGTACATGAGTGGGGTATAATCCATTCTGAATCCCCAGTAGGAATAGAGGGTTGAGTCAGCCACAACAATAATTGAAGATAGCAGTATCAGAAAATATGTATACCACCTGACAATCAACCTGTACCATCGTCCTGAAAACCAGATACCCGGCAATATCAGCAATATTGGAATTGCCAGGTAATAACCAGTTGTGGAAATATCGAGCTTTGATCCATGAAGAAAGGTTGATGCCAATTCACCTATACTGTTACTGAAGGATGATTCATGCTGGTTAATAATGAAAAATAACCGGGCAAAGAAAAAAAATAACAGCCAGAATAATGAATATATAGCAATTGCAAATAATCTCTTCATCATGGCTTCTATCTCCCGTTTTTGGAAAATATCCTGTTTGAATTAGTATGAAACAGGATTAATGATGCAATAATAATAAACATTCCGGAAACAGTTATCCATTCAGGACTCTCATCAGGTACAAGCAACCAGCTGAGGATTGCCCCCACAACAGGTATGATAAATTTCCAAAGGTTTAGTTCCGAGACTTTCACTCCAGGACGCTGAAGCAATTTGAACCAGATTGAAAAAGCTACTGCTGCAATTAAACTCAACCAAGCAAGGACAAGCCAATATTCAAGCGGCAGGGCACCCTTTGGGCTACCTTCTGCCGGCAAAGAAATAAGGTAAAGAATGGCACCTCCAAAAAATAGAGAGGAAGAACTTAACACCAAGGGATTAAGTCCCTTGCTTTTAAGAGAAACAATTACATTGCTGACTGAGAGCGATGTATTGGCTGCAAGAATCATAGCTATACCGATCAGTTCTGATGCTGCACCGAAATGAAAAGCCTGCCTCCCGGCACTTATAAGAATTACACCTGAAAGACCTGCAATAACAGTAACTATTTTCTTCCTGGTCAGATTATCATCCGAATGCAGGAGGGAGGCAACTATTGCAGTAACAAGTGGCTGAGAACCAACAATAACAGCACCCAGAGCCCCTGGTACCAGGTTAAGACCATGATAGAACAAGGAATAATTAATAAGGGTTTGAAGTACAGTTACCATCAGTACCACTTTCCAGTAATCCTTTATCATCCGGAAATAGATTGATGGTCTGACCGTAAAAGGAAGAATAAGCAGACCTGAAATCATAAAACGTACACCTGCAAAGTGAAACGGGCTATCATACTGAAGACCAATCTTTATACCTGCATATGCTGTAGACCATAAAAGGCATGCTATTATGGCCCATACAATTGTGTTTATTTTATTCGGCAACTGCTCAAATTTTAATCCGCAAATATCAGAAAAAAATAAGAGAAACCGTCAGGGATTGAAAGTGGACGTAATAGGAACAGAGCATAATATTTAATAGTTTTGTATTAAGATCATTATCCTATGACAATCCCTGAATATATTGCCAGCCAGCTTTCTATAAATGGCGTAAGATATGTCTTCGGAATTCCGGGAGGTCCTTCAATCCCATATATTGAAGCATTCAGAAAAGCAGGAATCGAGTTTATACTAACATCAAACGAAACTGCTGCCGGTATTATGGCAGATGTAACCGGCAGGCTGACAGGCATTCCCGGGATCTGCCATGCTACATTTGGTCCGGGAGCAACTAATATTTCCACAGGTATTGGAGGTGCCCTACTTGACAGATCACCGGTAATTGTTTTCACAAGTGAGATGGGGACAAAGATGATCAACAGGACGACACAGATGAATATTGATCATCAGAAACTGTTTGAACCACTTACCAAAGCCACCTTCAGAGTAAATGAAACAAACATTAAGGAGGTTCTGCAAAAAGCTTTCAGAATAAGTACTGACATCTATCCCGGTCCGGTGCACATCGGTCTTCCTTCAGATATTGCCGAAACTGAAACAGACTACCTTCCAGATACAGAATATCTGGTGCCAGGCGAGCCTTCTTACAATAATTCTGAATCAGCAGAGGCAATAATAACTCTCCTTGAAAACTGCCGTTCTCCTCTGATAGCCCTTGGCCTGACAGCTGCAAGAAGTAATATCCGGCAAAAGCTTCTCCTATTGCTGGAAATTCACAAAATAGCTGTTGTGTTATCCCCAATGGCTAAAGGATTATTACCTGAAGATCATCAGTGTTATGCGGGTGTTTTGTTTCATTCGCTTAGTGATTATCTCGAAGAAATATTTGAAAAAACAGATCTTGTAATCGCACTCGGATATGACCCTGTTGAATTCAATTATGAATCATGGATGCCGGATGTTCCGCTGATACATTTCGATCAAAAGATAATAGACATGCCTCAGTCAGGCAAAATATTTCAATATGCCGGAAAACCAGCAGAATGGTTTGATATTTTGGAACATCTTGACAGAAGTACAATTAATCCCGGCCTTTCAATTATTGAAGGGATCAGAAATGAAATGTGGGCTGTTTTCGAAGGGTTCACTAATCATTTTGGACCGGCTGCGGCACTTAAGGCAATCCAGGATGAATTACCTGGCGATGCGATAGTAACTGCTGATGTCGGATCACATCTTCATCTAATAGGACAATTCTGGAATACCGGCAACAAAGGTAAACTTATCATGACCAACGGATGGTCTGGAATGGGATTCGGAATACCGGCTGCAATTGCTGCCCAGTTGGACAACAGAGATGCCACAGTGGTTTGCATCACTGGCGATGGAGGATTCCTGATGACAGCTGGTGAACTTATTACTGCCAGGAGGTATAACCTGCCAATAATTGTTATTGTTTTCTCTGACGGGGAGCTTAATCTTATTAAGGTTAAGCAGTCATGGAAGAACATATCACCTTATGGAACAATTCTTTACCAGGATGACCTCTTTGGCTCGGATCATTTCCTTGGCATGAAAGTACTCAGTGCTGATTCAGGCGATACAATGCAAAAAGCGCTTATAAAAGCGCTATCGGTGAATGAACCTGTAATTATAAATGCCGTTATTGATCCGGAAGATTATCAATGGCTTATTGTGAGGCGCTAAGTCTAATTGGAACAATGACTTACAGAATTTAAGTAATCATACCTAACAATTCAGCCATTCAGTGCGCCATTTAATCATGGCGCCTTTCAAAATGGTGATATTATTCTGATTTCTTCTCTTTTTTTGGTTTTGATTCCCTGGCAGGTTTTTCTGCTTTTACAGTTTGTTCTGTTTTGGCAGGTTTTTCAACTTTAGTCTCCTTTTTTTCTTTTACAACTTTTATTGCTTTAGCAGGTGCTTTCTCTTTAGGAGCTTTTACTTCAGCCTGGGGAGTAACAGGTTTTGCTTCCTTTTTCTCCTTTACAGCTTTCTTCTCCTTGTTTTCCTTTTCTTTTTTTGCTGCTGCCAGCATTATTACTGACTTATCAGTTTTCTTGCGACGACGTCTTACACCAAAGGTACCAAGTATTATCTTACCTCTTCTGGATTTTTTATCACCTTTTCCCATATAAGTTGGTTTAGTTAGTTTCAGACTCTTTACAGAGTGTAGGCAAAGTTAAGAAAATTCTTTACTTTTATTAAAATTATTGCGAATCACAAACCCGAGCATTTCTATAAGTTAAATATTTCTTTGCACAAACCTGTTATAAAACATATTTTGAATATTTATATTTCTAATGAGGAGAGCGGACAGACAAATTAAAAAAAATTCTGATATTGAATTAATTATCTCCAGATGCGATGTATGCAGAATAGCTTTTGCTGACAAAAATACTCCCTATATTGTAACACTGAATTTTGGTTATCGCCCTGGAAACAATGCCTGTTTGTACTTTCATTGCGCACCTGAAGGAAGAAAAATTGAACTGATAGCAAGAAATAATTATGTCTGCTTTGAGATGGATACTGATCATAGCCTGTATAGTGGTAAGAAAGGATGCGACTGGGGAATGAAGTATAGTAGTATTTTAGGGTATGGAAGAATATCAATTATCAGTGATAAGACAGAGAAAAATATGGGTCTTGATTTTATTATGGCACATTACTCCGCAAAAAATGATTTTTCATATGATGAGAAGATTATGGACGCAACAACTGTTCTAAGACTTGATATTGAAGAGATTACTGGAAAACAAAAATAACTGTAAAATAAATTTTTTACTTATGAATAAATCGATATTTACAATTGTAATGGCAGGCCTGGTGTTTGCAATTATTAATAATTCATGTTCGTCTTCCCATGATAACAGCGAAGGTGAAGAGAAACTTATTCTCACCCCAAAACCAGGACCTGAACCCAGAATTAATGGCACCAGAATATTCGGTGTAAGACCAGGTTCTCCCTTCCTGTTCAAAATCCCTGTCACAGGTACAAAACCGGTCAAATATGAAGTGCTCGATCTTCCTGCAGGGCTGACATGCAATCCTGAAACAGGTATGATCGAAGGCGTCCTGGATGCACCCGGAGAATACCATACAACAATAAGGGCAACAAACAGTATTGGAAGTGCTGAAAGAGAGTTAAGAATCATTTGCGGTGATAATCTGGCACTTACACCTCATATGGGATGGAACAGCTGGTATGTCTGGGAGAATCATATCACTGACAGCATCATGAGGGCAGCTGCTGATGCAATGGTCAGCTCAGGGATGATAGATCACGGTTATATGTATATAAATATTGACGATTGCTGGTCCATTAAACCAGGTTCCAAAGACTCCACTCTGACGGGAGAGCCAAGGGATAACAGAGGTATGGTAAATTCCAACAAGAGGTTTCCGGATATGAAAGCCATGACTGATTACATTCATTTCAAAGGTCTGAAGGCAGGAATTTACACATCACCCGGGGAACTGACATGTGCAGGACATGTTGCAGCATATCAGCATGAGGAACAGGATATTGCCAGGTTTGTTGAATGGGGATTCGATTTTCTGAAATATGACTGGTGCTCCTATTCCAAAGTCGGAGACAGGAATGTGCTGGAAGATCTGCAGAAACCATATATACTTATAAGCAGTATAATTAAAAAGCAGAAGAGAGATATAATTCTCAACATGTGCCAGTATGGAATGGGAGACGTCTGGAAATGGGGAAAACAGGCAGGTGGAAACAGCTGGAGAACAGCCGGTGACCTGGGACTATCTTTCGAAGGTATCGGAGAAGCGTTGTTCAGAGATGGATTTGATGTATACAGCTCAGACAGTCTTCATCTTTACGGTGGACCTGGCGGATGGAATGACCCCGATTACCTGCTTCTGGGATATCTCAGTAACTGGAAAGGAGCAACTGCTCTTACTCCTCTCACCCCAAACGAGCAATATACACATGTCTCATTATGGAGTCTGGTAGCAGCACCACTTATTTTTTCCGGTGATATCACCAGGCTCGATGATTTTACCCTGAGCCTGCTTACCAATGATGAAATAATAGAAGTTGATCAGGATCCTCTCGGAAAGCCAGGATTCAGAGTATCAAAATCAGGCGATACTGAGGTCTGGATGAGAATACTTGAAGATGGTTCAAAAGCTGTCGGATTGTTCAACAGGGGTGAAGATAAGGCTGAAGTAACAGCTCTATGGGATGATCTTGAACTGACCGGGAAGCAGAAGGTAAGGGATCTCTGGAGACAAAAAAATCTGGGCAATTTCAGTGATGAATATACCTCTATAGTGCCTGGGCATGGAGTTATCATGCTGAGATTTTGGAACACAAACTGATAAACAATATAAAATATAACAATGAATGCTTTAAATGACCTGAGACTTGCAGTACTAATTGATGCTGACAATATACCTTACAGCAATGTAAGAGGAATGCTTGAGGAGATTGCAAAGTACGGAACACCAACTTTTAAAAGGATCTACGGTGACTGGACAAAACCAACAGTATCAGGATGGAAGTCAGTACTACTCGAAAATGCAATTACACCTGTCCAGCAATATAGCTATACCAAGGGTAAGAACTCGACCGATTCAGCAATGATAATAGATGCGATGGATATTCTCTATTCCGGGAAGGTGGATGGTTTCTGTCTGGTTTCAAGTGACAGTGATTTTACAAGACTGGCCACCAGGCTTCGGGAAGCTGGAATGAAAGTGATCGGAATAGGTGAAAGAAAAACTCCGTCACCTTTTATTGTTGCATGCGACAAATTTATTTATCTCGAGATAATAAATCCCCCGGTACAGGTTATTGAATCATCATCCGGGACAAAAAAGAGAGGCAAGCCTACTGTCAGGAAAAAGGCTAAGGAGGAAAACGGAGTACATTCAGCTGCAAATGCTGTCAGGAGAATAATATCGTCATCGATAACTGATCTTGCTGATGAAAACGGCTGGGCTTACCTGGGGGACGTGGGTAACCTTATTCTTAAAAAGCAACCAGATTTTGATCCCAGGAATTTTGGATTCCCAAAACTAACTCCTTTGATTAAATCACTTGATTTTGAAATAGATGAAAGAGACTCAGGGAAAGACCATATAAAGCACATCTATATCAGGTCCAGGAAAGGGTGATTGGGACTAAGAGGCAGGAAGATGGGGATATCAGTTATCGAACAAAATCAAAATACATTTGTTCAAGTAACTGTATACAGAATAAAAAGAGGCGATTTAAATGACTTATGAGCATGTGCAAACATCAAAAAGTAATTTAAATACAATTAATTATGAGAATTTAGTTTTGAGTTCTCAAAAATAAATATGACCTTTGAACTGTTTTATAAATACTTTAATTTTTTTGAATTATGAACATTTACGTAGGAAGTCTTCATTTTAAAATGAAGGAAGAAGAATTAAGGGAAGTATTTGAAGAGTATGGAGAAGTATCTTCTGCCAAAATCATCATCGACAAATACTCCGGAAAAAGCAAAGGATTTGGCTTCGTTGAGATGCCGAATGATGCAGAAGCAAAAAAAGCTATTGAAGAACTAAATGGAGCTGAAGTTAGCGGTAGAAACATCATCGTTAATGAATCTATTGAAAGAGCTGACAGAAAAAGCAATTTCAGAGGTGGAAATAACGACCGAAGAGGTGGTGAAAGAAGAGATAACTACAGGTAGGAATGAAAAAGATCTAAAACTATGAAAGGTACTGTTAAATGGTATGACAGGGTAAAGGGTTACGGATTCCTTCAGACAGAAGATGCCAAGGATATCTTTATCCACCGATCTGGTTTAGAGGTTCCGAATACCGAACTTGAGGCAGGTCAGACTGTTGAATTTGAAATTGAACAGAGAGAAAAAGGACCGGTAGCCATCAAAGTTAAAAAAGTAGAATAATCTTACTCCAATCAATAGACAGGGACATGTTATTGCATGTCCCTTTTTTTATTTCCTCTTCTGATCCTCCAGCCGGTATTCAGGCTTTTCCTTCTGATCCACAACCATATCTTCAGGATTATCAAGAACAGGTGTATCCTTTAGTATATTCCAGTCAAAATCCTCATCCAGAGGATCAAGTGCTTTCTCCGGATCAAATATTCTCAGATCAGGAGGGACTGCTGTATAAGGTTTAAGATCAGGCTGAGCTGTAAACATATCTGAAAGATCTGTTGCACCCGCATCATACTGATTAAGATATGGGAGTCCCAATATATTCCAGAAGGTTTTAAAAATGCTGCCGAAACTATAATGTACCTTACTTACATAATTCTTTCTGGCATAAGGTGAGATTACCATTAAGATGCTCCTGTGTGCATCTATATGATCAACGCCATTCTGGGCATCATCTTCAGTTATTACTATAGCCATATTTTTCCAGTATTGAGTTCTGGAAAGGAATTCCACTATCCTTCCAACTGCGAAATCATTATCAACCATGTAACTCTCCCTGAACGGATAGCCATAGCCGGGCCTCTCATCTGCTCCATGATCATTAGGAAGAATTACTGTAACAACCTGAGGAAGAGAATCTTTCCCCTCACCCCACCTGTCGTTGAACTCCTTTATAAACTGGCTTACCCTGAACTGATCAGGAATTGACATATTATAAGTAGGGAACTGTTTTGAAGTTCTTTCAAAAAGTGCTGCAGGCAATGGGAAATTTGCAAAATGCTTTATCCCGGTATACTTATAGGAATCGTCA